>Ga0193954_1001850_pt1 | contig 10452 bp, 7 predicted proteins | sample BB_5_MG_FD_140340 | JGI IMG/M metagenome (GOLD analysis project Ga0193954, IMG submission 140340) | Microbial mat bacterial communities from the Broadkill River, Lewes, Delaware, United States - BB_5_MG | ecosystem: Environmental > Aquatic > Freshwater > River > Microbial mats | place: USA...
ACCGAACCACCTGTCGACTCGACAGTCATACGCAGGTTGTATTCTCTCCGCTTCTTATTCACAAGTTTACTGATTGCGCCACCGGTTGGGTAGTACACACCCGTAACACCGCCGGTACCAATAGTGACGTAACGAGCAGCAAAAGCTGGTGCTGCAATCAACGTAAAAACAGCCATAACGGCAAAAAATAGTGCAGTTCTCTTCATACTGTATTCCTCCATATGGTGATTATAATCTCCAAGGATGCCGTTCACATCCCCCACGTAGCGACACATTACAGTGTTGCACACTAATATTAATTAGCAAGGGAGGTGCCAAGTTTACACAAACCACGCAAGCGACTGTATTTACAAGGAAAACGGAGAGATAAAGCAGAACTTTGCAATGGAAGGAACTATAATAAAAGTTATAGCTTTTAAGAGGACAATCAATAACCTATTGAAAACAAACAACTAAAAAGAAACTATAACCTTAGCTATTCGCTATAACTTTAGTTATATAGTGTGATCGATCATAAGGAGGGATCGATGGGGGAATTTTTTAACCGCTTACTCAAAGCGGGTTGCGAGATACCAAGCAGACGTGCAGCGACACTTTGGTTGCCCTGCGAACGCCGCATCGCTTCTGCAACCAACAGTGAACCAACTTCGGTTATTGTCGGCAATTGATCTAACATACCAAACAGCCGTGCCGACAACATCTCATCCATTTCAGCACGCCCCACTGTAGCATCGGCATTGACACCGAATGCAGCCTGAAAAGGTTGCAACGAAAGAGTTTCACCACGGCTCACACTCAAGGCATCGTAAATGATCATTTTTAGTTCACGGACATTACCGGGAAAATCATAACTGGAGAGTAAAGCAAGAAGACCATCGGGAACCGACGGTACGTCGACATCTAACTCCTTGGCGGCCATTTCAAGAAAGTAACTGAGCAGCAAAGAGATGTCTCCGCGACGCTTGCGCAGTGGAATAATCTCAACATGATGGGTGCGCAAACGGTAATAAAGATCCTTACGGAAACGGCCATCATTTTGCCGAGCAATTAGATCCTGATGGGTAGCCACAACAACCCGCGCCTTCATTTGGCAGGATTGATCACTGCCCAAAGGGTAATATTCGCCACTCTGAAGCAAACGGAGCAACTTCACCTGCGAGGCGAGACTTAAATCCCCGATCTCATCAAGAAAAAGTGTGCCGCCAGCCGCTTTTTCAATCATGCCGGATCGCGCGGTATCCGCCCCAGTAAAGGCCCCGCGAACATGACCAAACAGGGTATCAGAAAACACATTATCGTCCAGCCCGGCGACATTCACCGCCACCAACTCACCACTACGACCACTTATCTGGTGCAGAGCACCAGCAATTAATTCCTTACCGACTCCACTCTCACCACTGATAAGGATTGGCCGCCGCGTTGCCGCCACCGACTCCATATACTGGAAGATCGCCTTCATGCTGCTATCCTGAGTCAGGATAGAACTAAACGCTTCGGGGTAACGCAACTGCTGATGCAACAAACCACGACTCAATGCCTGATTTTCACGCTCCAACTCCACCAAGCGCACAGCTCGATGAACGCAGTCGAGCAACTGTTCCTCATCAACACTCTTGACGAGGTAGTCGAATGCGCCAATTTTCAAACAACGCACTGCCGTTTCAATCTGATTCATGCCACTGACCACAACAACGGTCACCTGTGGATGATTGGCAACGATCTGTTCGAGTAACGCTTTACCACCGATATGAGGCATGGTTAAATCGAGTAATACCAGACCAATGTCCTCGTGTGCCAAGAGTTCCAAAACTTGCCGACTATCACTACACATGAGCTGATTATTATAGCCGCCCGGCCCCTCTAAGGTGATACTCAAGCTCCTGAGCCACGAGCGTTCATCATCTACCAACAATATTTTAAACTCTGGGCACAAATTCTCACTCATCGATTACACCTTCCTCTGGCAGCGAAAGGATAGCACGCAGCCCTTCACCGACCGTACTTTCAAACTCTAATCGTCCACCATGATTTTCAACAATACCCGCTGAAACAGATAGTCCCAACCCTGTCCCCCCTTTTTCACGTTTGGTGGTAAAAAACGGGTCAATCATGAACGGTAACTGGCCCTGCTCGACACCACAGCCCTCATCGCGCACTTCAATGATCACCATATGATCCTGCGGTTCATAGCGGGTAGAAAGCCAAATCCCCTGTTGTGGATCATCAAGTGCCTGACACGCATTAAGCAATAGATTGATGACAACCTGCTCTAAACGTTGCGCGCGACCATAAACCATTGGCAGTGATGGTGTAAGCTGAAGATGGAAATTGCGGGTCATTTTTTTGATCTGATTATCCAACAACCGACTTGCGGCCTCGACCACCACGTTGACATCAACACTTTCGGTTACCGGTTCGTCATCACGACGAGCGAAATCTTTCAAGTCTTCGACAATACTTTTAATACTGCGACTACAATCCTGCATCTCAGAAAGTAATTCGGGGATCTCATCACGCATACGGGAATAATTAAGCCAACCCAACTTAAAATCCCCATGAACCTGATAATGTTGCTCCAAAATAGGTTGGGCATCAATCCAAGCACGGCTGAGTAGTGGCAAGTTTAAAGTGATTAGTCCATTGGGATTGTTAATTTCATGGGCAACACCTGAAACAAGAATCCCCAATGAGGTCATCTTATCGGCTTGTAACAACTGTTTTTGCCGCAACTGCAACTCTTCAACAGCGCGCTTACGCTCTTTTACCTCTTGAGACAGTTGTGCCGTACGTTCATCAACCTTGAGCTTCAATGTTCGCGACCACAACACGGTTGCCGCTAAAATCATCAACAATGGCACGACCACCAAGGCACTGTACTCAAGAACTCGCCGCCACGACAGGCGTGGTGGTTCCAAGACTCCAAGCCACTTGTTATAAATCTGTTGATAGCGCCCCGATTCTTTGAGGACCACCAATCCATTACTAAACCGTTCGGCTAAAGCATGGTTGCCCTTGCGCACAGCATAACTATAGGGCTGCTCCACCAACGATTTAGCAACCGGTTGTATGTTGGTCAACTTTTCACCACGCCGCAAATATTCACCCGGCAGCTTTGAAACCAACGCACAATGGTGTTTTCCTGAGGCAAGAAGCTGTAGTGCGTCGCGTAAAGAATTGGTGGTGAACAGTGTTACATCAGGCATTTTTGAAACCATGAACTCGTGCATCACACTGTCGCGCATCACAATCACCTCTTTACCATGGAGGTCTTGCAACGTTTTAATTGGCGCACCTGTTCGAGTCCAAATTGATTGATAAATGGTGCTATGGGGTGGGGTAAAATCAAGCTCATCGAGTCGATCTTCAATATAGGCGACCCCTTGAAGGATATCGACCTCACCCGCGTTAAGTGCACGACGCATATCGTGCCAATCACCAAGACGAATCTCGACTTGAAAACCCATCACTTCGGCAATGGCATAGGTCAAATCAACAATAAAACCACTGGGCAAACCGTCTTCATCAATAAATTCGTACGGGGGATAAGCGTGATCGCCACCAACAATGACCACGGGTGGCCGTACATCTGGAGGAGTTGGTTCAACTTGAGCAAAACAAACAGGAAAGTTGCTTAGCCATAGCAACGGCAACAACCAAAAGAGAATAAGCTGGCCATGAGGTGTTCGAGTCACCGAACCGTCTCTGCACACAGGAGATCGACTCACTAAGCGATAGCGCCACTAAATTGCGGCGCCGTAACATCTGAAACGGTCTCAGCAGCAACAGTGGGTAATGAACCCGCAGTCGCAGAGTTTTCGACCATATTATTGCCAGCTTCAGCTGCCTCAGCCATCAGTTCCGTTTGAGCTTCCGCTTTCATCTGCGCTGCCTGAGCTGCGACATTACGATCTTGCGATGATGGTTGCGCTGGAGCTAAGGCAGCAGCACGAATCACATCAGCCTTTTTCATTGTTGCCGCAGGATCACCGGAGATTTCACTCATATCGACATTCACTTCACCTGAAACCGCATAGCGCTTGCCATCAGGGCCAGTCTCATAGGTAAGACTTGGAGCACCAGCATATTGGCCACCAACAGCAGCATGTGCCGCTTCATGAACCTGCACCTCGCGATCACGCAACTCCAGTTCAAGAATCTGTTGTTGCTCGTCAGCAGTCAGGTGAACCTTGTCAGAGTTTTCATCACTCTGTTTCGGTTCCTTGGCAGCAGAACTCTCTTCAGCTGCCGTGTCAGGCTGTTTTACCTCCGCAGCAACAGGATCGACTTCTGTTGCGGGCTGTCCACCATCGACGACTGGCGAAGCGGTCTCATTATTCGCGACAGCATTACCCTCTTGAAGATCATTAACGGGTGGGGTGCTAAGGGAATTTTCGTAGGCTTGGCGCGCTTCAAGGCTAAGGCGAACCTGATCTGTAACGGGCGATAAAGATGTGATATCGTCACCTTTGGGGGAATTAGTTGCCCCCTTACCTTTTGTATCTTGCACCGATTGAGGAGCTTGTTGCACTGCTACAGTCGCATACAAACGAGCACTATTCATTTGTTGTGTAGTGACATCCATACGAATATCTCCCTGAGTGCAGGTCATTCACAATCAACGCAAACCTTCAATCGTCAGTTAACATTCTACCAGCTTATTAATGAGTTAGCTAGCCTAGGATCAATTATTGCGCACACAACCCGCTCTACCGCAACCACAACCGCACGGTAAAGCGGGCGATAGATTGAACAATAACCTACCCTTGTACAACTCGGCGTGCTGCACGCTTAACACTAATCAAATTACGAAAGCTGATATTATCCGTGGTGATATTGTTACCACGTGAGCCACAACCTAGCGTCAACGAGGGGATCAATACATTATACAAACCACCAATTGCTCCATGGCTTGTGGGCGCATTGAAAGGGATACGATTCGCATCAACTCGTTGAGCAAATTCGACGCAAAGCTCTTCACTCGCCGAGTGAATACCTGCGGTATGACCTGCACCAGCATTATTCAATAGCTCTGCGCAAAGGTCGATCGCAACATCTTTACCGTCGACAACAAAAAATCCCAAACTCGGCGACAGTTTTTCGCGACTCATCGGTTCAATATTTTGCGTACCCTTTAAAGGGCCAATAAGCAGTGCACGAGTACTTTCAGGAACCGTAAAACCAGCCATTTCAGCAATTTTTATTGCCGACTGACCAACCACATCGCCCGATACAACAACACAATCACCAAAGTATAATTTCTCTAGCTTCGCTTTTTCTTCATCATTGACCAGATAAGCGCCAAGTTCTTGGATTTTGGCAACGGCCTTTTCTGCTACGTCAGCATCATCAAAAATAAGATTTTGCTCCGAAGCGCAGACTACACCATTGTCGAACGTTTTCGACAAAAGAACATCTTCCATCGCCTGATCAATATTTGCATCGCTGGCAATATAAACTGGACAGCAACCCGCTCCAACGCCATAAGCTGGATTTCCTGAATTATATGCAGCCGAAACGAGAGCACCGCCACCTGTCGCTAAAATAACATCAACACCTGAGTCGGTCATAAGCGCATTAGTTGCCTCGATGGATGGCTCATCAATCCACTGAATACAATCAGCCGGAGCGCCAGCAGCAATCGCAGCATCGAGACATAGTTGCGCGGTTGCCACGCAACATTTTTGCGCGCGAGGGTGAAAACCAAAGACCACGGCATTACGGCCCTTCAGAGATGACAGAGCCTTAAAGCTCACAGTTGAGGTTGGATTGGTTGTTGGTGTAACAGACGCGACGACACCAAAAGGCTCTGCAATTTCAAGGATATCGTTTTCATCCTTAACAATACCGACAGTCTTAACACCTTTCATGTCATTCCAGACCACCGTCGAACCGAAATGATTTTTAATCGTTTTATCGGCCACATTACCAAGACAAGTTTCGTCCACAGCCATCTGTGCCAATTCAACTTTATTTTTCTCAATCACGTTGGCAATTGCTTCGCAAATCGCGTCAGTCTGTTCTTGATTGAGCTTCTTAAATTCTGCAACAGCACCTTGAGCTTTGTCGATCATTTTGCTAATTTTTTCGACTACCATGATTGTACCTCCCGCAAGGTCGTGGTTACCTGTCATCGTAACGTCGTGACGGGTAAGCGTTATGTGTATTTATTTTTTATACACTCGCAAGGACTAGGCCAATCTTGCCAGAAACGCATAACACACCGTTTTCACACGTATTATAACTATGTGAAAAATTGAAAACATGTGTCAACGTGGGAGAAAGGATGTATCAGGTTGAAACAAACGACCAACAATTTTTTGTTTTCGATCTGTCTTTTTATCTTACGTAGCGATGCTTGTTACTAGCTTAGCATTGTAACGTTACACCTACGAGCATACCTTCAATTCATGCAAAGCGAATGTGAGCGCCATAAGGTCTGCCACACCACCCATGGTCAAGTTCATTTCGCGATATACAGCATTACACTGCCGTAACCATAACGTCACATCGACGCCATCATTGAGACATTTTTCTAAATATGCCCCATCATTTTTAATTTGGTTTATCCCCGCAATACCGCAGCGATGATAACTGGTGGTATCTTCTATTACCTGCATCAATCTAGCCATAACCATCAATGCTGCCCGCTCTTCATTGCCCCAAAGAAGTGCTTGACGATAAGCAGGTAACGCGTGATCAAAAACAGCAGGCAAGCCGAGTAAGCTCTCGGTCATGATGCCACCGACACCATAACGATGGCGAACAGCTTCACCGTGAGACATTTCAATTTGCTGCTGAAAATAGATATGGGCGAGTTCAATAATTCCACTACGAAGATCACTGCGATTGCGAAACGCCAGCATGGTTAAGCCACTTAAAAAGATATAGCCACGATGAGTGTTGGTGCCACAGTACTGAAACATTCGCTGCTCAGCGTCGATACCAATCCGTTTAAGCTGCAACATATCGAGTGTTGGCACCTCAAGCAGCAACAGTTCACGATAAAATAGCTCTAGTAGCTTAACGGAACGCTCCATAATCTCGTAATCAAGATCATAATGCGAACCGCTATTATCTTGATCGACCAGTCCCGGCTTAGGGGTAAGTTGTAGCTCTCGCAGCGCGCCATTACAAAATGCTTTGGCTAAGGCATCCGTTGACAAGGGCTCGCAATTGGAAGTGAGCTGATTCAACGATAGTATCTGATTCATGATTCTCTCTCCTCATACATTCCATGGCGGGTCGATCACAGAGCAAACAACGACGAGGCTCAAGTCCAAGATTAGTACGACCTAACTGACCACTATCCTTGGCGTAGATATCAATATCCAGCAATCGCGCTGCTGCCATCCGCTCCTCTATATCCACTGCGAGTCGCTTGCAACAACGTGGGTTTAAATCACTGACAAAAAGTAGACACAGTCCTGCAGCATCGCGGCGTTCACTAATACATAAGGCCGCCATTTCGTCCTCTAAACAGCGCCGTGCCCAGTCCATCAACGTATCACTGCCGAGAGGGATTTTATCCACCCCAGGAATATTCAACGACACCATGATCACAGCGGTATGATCACCCTGAATGGCCGCGCTTAACTCGGTATGACGCTGGTCACGTGCGGCGAGCAGCCTACTCCTTAACTCGGCGTACGCTGTCAATGATGGTTCCATCTCGGTACTCAATAACGGCGACGATATCATCTTCAAACTCCAGCGGTTTAGGGACTCCAGTCATCGCAACAATCTCTTCTTGCAACTGACGAATATCTTTAACGGGCAACTTGCGCCGAATCAGTTCTTTTTTAAGGTCTGCATGGTTATCATTTACAGCAATACCGCGTTCGGTGACAATCACATCAATGGTTTCCCCTGGTGTGGTCACGGTGGTGACCGCATCGCGTATGATCGGCAGTCGGCCACGGATAGATGGGACGGTAATAATCGACAATTTTGCCCCCGCTGCAGTATCACTGTGCCCACCGGTATTGTGCAACAGATACCCATTGGATTCGGTATTGACGTTGACATTGAAATCGACATCAACCTCGGTGGCACCAAGAATCACAGTGTCGAGTTGATTGACCACCGCACCATTGTTAAATGGATTAGCGTACATATCAGCACTAATCTCCAAATGCTTCATATTGCGGCCAATCGATTCCACCGCCTCAAGATCGAAACACTGCACATCAAATAACGTATCGAACAATCCTTGGTCGAGCATCTTGACGAAATAGCTGGTGATACCGCCACTGCCAAAGCTACCTCGAACATCCGCAGCGATCATTTTTTTGCGGATATTATCGGCCACCGCCAAACTGGTACCGCCACTACCGGTTTGAAAGGTGAAGCCATCCTTGATTAACCCTGCGCTTTCAATCACTTCACTGGCGTATTTGGCAATCATTAAACCAACAGGATCCTTGGTGATTCGTGTGGTTGTCGAAACAATTTTACTTGGGTCACCAAGGCGCTCCACCTCAACCACATAATCCACCTGTGTTTGCGCGATGGAGATTGGCGAAACAGGGTAAGAGTGCAGATTATCGGTCACGGCAATCACGCAATGGGCATACTCGGCATCGAGGTGCGCATAGCCGAGGGAACCGCAGGCTGAGGGGCCATAATAACCGTTCATATTCCCATAGGCATCGCACTGCGGCGCGGCAATAAAAGCAACATCGACCTTCACCTCACCGCTAATCATCGCTCGCGCACGACCGCCATGAGTCCGTACAGTGATGGGGCAGGCAATCTCGCCTTTGCTCGCCATCTCGCCAATTAAGCCGTTCACTCCACATTCAAAACCACGAATGACACCGCTTTTTATATAAGGGATCAATTCGGCATGTACTGGATGGATCGAGGTTGACGCGATGGTGATATCACGAATATTAAGCGAATCGATCACCCGTACCACCATATTGAGCAGCATATCGCCATTACGTAGATGATGATGTGTTGAGATACACATACCATCACGCAAGCCCGAGGCAATAACGGCCTCTTTCAAACTCGATATCACTTTGTTATCGAAAGGATTTACGCGGCGCAGTGCACGTGTCGCCCGCTGGCCTTCGGGTTGCAGTGAAAATGGATCAACATAGGGTCGACATTGTCGATTATTAAAACGTTCGGGGACGAATCGTCCGAGACTATTTCGCACCATAAATCACCTCATCATCCAGTTCGTACTCTAATAAACCTTGCGATACAGCGGTCTTAATCACTCTTGCAGCGCGTTTAACGACAGGGGCATCGATCATCTTGCCATTGAGGGCAATAACACCTGTACCCATCTCACGAGCTCGAATAATCGCCTCGATCACCTGCTGCGCGTATTCAATCTCCTCAAGTTTTGGCGCAAACACGTCGTGAACCACATCCACTTGGCGCGGATTGACCAACGACTTGCCCGAGAAACCTAAGCGCTTAATCAGCTCCACTTCGGTACGGAAACTCTCCATATCGGCGACATCGGCAAAAATGGTGTCGATAGCTTGAATGCCCGCCGCTTTCGCTGCCCACAACACCCGTGTTCGCGCACTGAACAATTCATCGCCAGTTTTTGTTCGCTCGATCTCCATACTGGCGGTAAAATCTTCAGCACCAAAGGCTAAGGCAATCACGCGTGAGGAACAGCGAGCGATCTTAATGCTGTTGATGACCCCCATAGCACTTTCAATGGAGGGGATAATTTTAAACGTGCCAATTTCCAACGACAGCGTTTCCTCCATCTCGGTCAGCATGGTATCCAGCCGCTCAACAATTTCTGGCGTATCAGCCTTTGGCAAGCGAATGCCATCTGGTAGCGACGGCAAGACACTCAACAGATCATCGTAACCCCACTCGGTATCTAGGGCATTGATGCGGATAAACACCTCTTTGTTGCGATTTTTGTACGACGCGACAAATTTTGTCACTAAGCTACGTGCCGCATCTTTTTCATTCAACGGCACAGCATCTTCCAAATCGATAAACACTGTGTCACAATTAAACACTGGAATATTTTGCAACATCGACGGCATATTGCCGGGCACATACAACAGCGATCGGCGTAAACTCAAGGTCGGATCACTCATCGTCACACTCCAAATAAAATGTTGAAATACCACCACTTTTTGACTGGTGTCGCTCCACGCCAGCGACAGAAAACTCTTTGACCATAATTTCGCAACTGGCAAACACCTGAGCATCGAAAAGATGTCCACCCAACATCTCACCCGTCGATCGCGACATCATGATATGCAGGTGCCAATCGTTATTTCCGATTTCGTCAGGGATAATATTACCCTCAAGGCCTAGCATCTCAAACGGACCATCCAACTGATGAACATTCATGCGAGGATCAGTGATGGGCAACTTTGCTCCCGCTTTAATGCCACGAAAACTGACATTGGTTACCGAGCCAACGGCCGATGAAATGATCGCATTTTTCACCCCAGATTCAGCAGC
>Ga0193954_1001853_pt1 | contig 10444 bp, 7 predicted proteins | sample BB_5_MG_FD_140340 | JGI IMG/M metagenome (GOLD analysis project Ga0193954, IMG submission 140340) | Microbial mat bacterial communities from the Broadkill River, Lewes, Delaware, United States - BB_5_MG | ecosystem: Environmental > Aquatic > Freshwater > River > Microbial mats | place: USA...
AGCTTGATCGCCGAGGGATCCGCAGAGTTGATGCGGTACTCGTTGATGATCATCTTCGAGTGCTCCACCCACTCATTCCAGGCCTCCGCAGAGACCTCATTGAAGATGCGCTCCCCGAGCGGGCCCGGGTAGGGACGGCGCTTGAGGCCAGGAAGGTCACGATCCAGCTTCACGCAATGCACCTTGCGGCGCCGGCTCGCAAAGCGATTGATGCCCTCGGCATCCTCCGGCAGGTCGTCTTGCAGTTCTGTCACTTTGGACATATCGGGGGCCTCTTTCTCGTCGGTGGACTTGGGCTCCAGGTGCCGGTAGGCCCGGTCTGTGGAGCCCTGCTCGGTGGGCAGGTTCTCGGGCAGCCAACCGGGGTTGAGCACCGCGCCGGCGTCATCATACTCCCCATTCAGGCCACCCTTGACATCCATGACCTCGGTATAGCCCCGCGCCAAGAGGTCCTGGGTAGCCCGAACCGAGCGCGCGCCCATGGCGCCAATGAGCAATAGCTTGCTCGCTTTGTCGGCGAACTTGGCCTCGATGGCCGAACCAAAGTCGGCATTGGGGATCATGCCCTGGGAAGTCTTGTGCAGAAACGGCACGTTCCAAGCGCCCTCCGCGTGCTCTTGTTCAAATTCGACGACGGAGCGGATGTCGATGAGATCGTACCCCTGCTCGGCGATGAGGCGAGCCGCCTCGTGCACGCTGACGCGCTTAAGATCCATGACACCAGTCACGAAGATCTGAAGACCTTTGTAAAGCCGAATCGGGTCTGAGGGATTACCGCAGGGCTACGGCGCGTGCGGCTGATGAAGCCTAGGCGCCGGTCCACCCAAGAAGAAACAATCCCGCAAAGCCGCGCTCATCTCGGCCGCGCTGCGATACCGCTGCGCCGGGTCCTTGTGCATCGCCCGCTCCACCACCGCCGCAACACGCTCGGTACGCATCGTCGGGCAGGGCTCCAGCACCAGACGCGGCGGCGTCTCATTCAGCACCTTCTGAAGGATCTCGATGGCGTGCTCCCCCGGGAAGGGCGGGCGACCGCTGAGCATCTCGTACAGACACACGCCCACTGCGTACAGGTCCGCGCGCGCATCCACGGCAGCCCCCTTGGCCTGCTCGGGAGCCATATAGCGGGGCGTTCCAAAGACTCGGCCCGGCTGGGTCAGGCTGCCATCGCAGCGCTCCTCGATGACCTTCGCGATGCCGAAGTCCAGCACCTTGGCGACGATTCGGCCGCCCGAGTAGTCCACCATGACGTTATCGGGCTTCAGATCGCGGTGCACCAGACCGTGTTCGTGCGCATGGGCCAGACCCTCCAGCACCTCCATCGCGATCGAGACCACCATCGAGGTGGGCAGGATGGGGCGGGATCGCAGGACCTCGGCCAGGCACTGGCCCTGAACCAGCTCCATGACCAAGAAGAGCGAGCCATTGCTGGTGCGGCCAAAATCCGTCACCCGCACCACGTTGGGGTGGTCCAGCCGGCTCACAGCGCGGGCCTCCCGCTGAAAACGCTCCATCGCCTCCTCCAAAGAGGACAGCTCTGGCTTGAGCACCTTAACGGCCACCGGCTTCATCAGGTCGATGTGCTCCGCCCGATACACCACGGAGGCCCCGCCCTGCCCCAACATCGCGAGCAGCCGATAGCGACCGCCCATCACCGTGCCCGCTTCGAGCCCCATGTCCGCGGCCATCAGCAGGTCCCCGCTGCGCTCCACCGCCGCCGGCGTGACCTCTTCAAAGGGCGGCAGCGTGGCGAGGGGATCTTGGGGGGGCTCTATCACCAGGTCTTCGAGAGGGTCGCGGGCCGGCGCGTCCAAGCCCGGGACCTCAGATCCCGAGGCCACGATCAGGTCCACCACCGACTCCACGTCGAAGGGCTCCGCCGCCTCCAGCCCCGCCAGGGAGGGCGTAATCTCGTCGGCCCACGAGACGCTGCGCGGCAGCGGCGTGGGACCTTCATCAGTGACGGCCCGCAGTGCCGGCGGAGTATGCGCCGGACGACGGCGCTCCTGGGTGTCGCGGGCCCGCAGGGACTCCCGATCCGGACTTTGGCGCGAAGGCCGCGCCGGCACCGGCGTCGGTGCGCTCAAACGACGACGGATCCGGCCCTGGCGACGGCGGCTGTGTGAGGCCTGGGCCAGCTCCGGGAAGTAGATGGTCATCGTGCTGGCAAGTTGGTCTGCATAAAATGCATCCGGCTCCAACAGCAGCTCCCGAAAGCCCGCCTCGATGGCAGCCAAGTCCTCTGGACGCTCACCGGGTCGCTTGGCCATCATGCTCATGACGCGTTGCTCAAGCGCGAGGGGTACCTCGGGCCTGAGTTCCCGGATGGAGCCCGGGTCTTCATGCAAGACAGCCTGCCGCGTATCGGCCACGCAGGCACGTTCGAAGGTGCGCTGCCCGCACAGCAGCGCGTGCAAGAGAGCGCCGAGCCCATAGACATCAGCCGCGGCCGAGATGCTCTCGCCGAGCAAGAGTTCCGGCGCCCGAAAGTTGAGTTGACGTCTACCCGCCGGCAGCGCGACCCGCGACCGTCCAAAGCCCATACCCACGACTTTTGCGAAGCCGCTGAAGGTCACATAGGCGCTGGAGCAGCACAGGTGACCGTGCAATAGCCCTGCGGTCTCGCCCGACTGCCAAGGGGTATTCTGAGCTGTAGCGAAGAGCCTGGCGATCTGCACGCCCAGGGTGCAGATGAACTCCCAGGGCAGCAATGCGTCTTGCACCCGCATGCGCTCCATCAGGGCACCCACCGGCATCCCGTCCACGAATTCGCGGGCGACGAAGGCCTGCTTGCCAGTATACGCCACGTCGATGTGACGCGCTGCGAAGGGGTGCGCGAAGTGAACGGCGGACGGCGCCTCTCTGCGCATTACGTTCAAAAAGCGCTCGTTGTGCACGTGAACGTCGTCGAAGACCTTCACCACGCATGTGCCGTCCCCCCCGGTCCGGCGCTTGGGGTCCTCGGCCATGAAGACGCGGCCCGTATTCCCCCTGGGCAACTCCTCGACGACCCGGAAGGGACCAATCTGCTCAATTTTTCCCCCCAAAACGTGGAGCCCTCCTCGCGACACGCCAAGCGCGTCGCCTTGCCCCCGCTGCCCTCCCCCCCCGGGTCATGCAACGTAGGACTGCGATAGGAGACCGGATCACCACCATACTTGACAACCCTGGCCCCGAGGTCAGGCCGCATGACGGACGGTGTAGGCGACCCTAGAGGCCGAGGCGCCCCGGGACGGATCAGTTCAAGGATTTGTAGACGGCGAATCGCCCGATTCGAACGCAGGATTCCATCGGTCCAGCGCGGCGGTCTTGGACTCAAGGTCAGCGCCGGCCGCGCCGCTCCACTGTCCACCCTGCTCGGAGCTGGCGGCTTCAAACTCGTCCAGGGTCAGCGGCATCACGCGCAGCAACTGAATGCTGCCCTGAGGGCCGCGCGCATCCCCCGCGGGCACAAGATCGAAGCGCTGAAAGCCGCGCACGGGCTGCGCGAGTTGTAGCGTCTGATAGCCCTTCCAGGTGCCGCCTTCGGTCGGCGCGGCCTGCAGTTGCCGAGCTACGGCGAGCAGGACCTCCGCCACCGCCTCGCTGGGTTTGTGGGCCCGCGCCAGCAGCTCGACGGGTGGTTTCTGTCCCAAGCCGAGTCCCAGGGTGAGATGAAGCACCCCATCGTGGCGTCGACGCCCACGATAGGTGCGCACCTCATAGACCCCCGAGAAGGTCTCAAGGTGGCGCAGGCGACGCACGCCGGCCACCTCGGCTTCGATCTGCTCCTGGTAGGCCTCCACGGGATCCACCGGGGCGGGCGGCTCGGGTTGCTTCGCAGGATCGGCGGCGGGCGCCACCGGGCTGGGTACGGCGACCGTGGCAGGCTCAGGCGGAGCTGGGATCGGTGCAGCGCAGGACCACAGCGCCAGAGTCAGACCCATGAGGCCCCGACGCATCAAGGAAGGGCCGTAACCAAGGCCGTGGAGAGCAGCGCGGTACACATCGAGCCAAGCAAGACTCGGAAAGCTAGCTTGCGGGCGCCGCGCATCTGCTCAGGGTCCACGACCCGAGCGTCGCCCTGCTCAGACTCTTTGGTGCCCTCTCGCACCATCATCGGGCAGGTGCGGTACAGCCCCTGCCATGCCCCCACGGCGGCCATGAAGAAGGGGATGAACAGCGCCAACCGCCATACACGGGGTACGTCCGCGCGCACGAGCGCCACGGACAGCACCAAGGACACAGCCAACATCACCACACCCATGCGAAGGCGGGCGTTCTGACCAGAGGTGCGCAGGTTGGCGCCGCAGAGAACTTCGCCGTTGCCGCTGACCTGGGTCTGCATGCTCATAACCTAAACGCCGTCCCTGCTCCCGGCAAGCGAGACAGATCACACGCGCGGCGATTCATCGCCCCAAACCACCCTCGCCGCTCAACCGGCGTCGAAGGCCCAGGGTCCGTTGCCGTGGGCATGCTCTGCGGGGAATTTTCTCCTCGGCAAACCACCCGAAGGGTCCACCGGTTTGCTAGCGTCGTCGATCGGTGGGGGCGGCGCTCGCAAGACTGATCGACCTGCGCCCCGGAGAGGGGCGGCTGGTTTGGGAGAGCACGCTGACGCTCTTCGGGCTCATCGCGGCGCATACCCTGCTGGAGACCGCCCGGGACACGCTCTTCCTTGGCCGCCTCGCGCCCTCTCGGCTCACCCTGGTCTACGCCGCGCTCGCCGTGCTGGCGATCTTTGTCGGCAAGCTCAACGCGCGCTTTGTGCGGAACTTCGGCCGCCGCAATGCGCTCATCTTCACCCTCTTCGGCGCCTCTTACGGCACCGTGGTGATGTACCTGCTGCCCGCATCCGACGCGACCTACTTCGCCTTGTACGTCTGGAGCGGCTTGCTGGGATCGGTGCTGGTGGTGCAGTTTTGGATGTTCGCCGGCCAGCGTTTCACGGTCGCCCAGGGCAAGCGGCTGTTTGGGCCCTTGGCGGCGGGCGGCGTGCTGGGCGCCGTCGCCGGAGCCGGCCTCGCGGTGCCGCTCATCCAGGTGATGCCGGTCGAGAACCTACTGCCCGGCTCGGCCGCCCTGTTCATGATCACCGCCTTGGGCCTGACCGCGGTGCCCACGGATCGCGCGGGCGTGCCGCTCGGCGAAGCCAGCGCGCCGCCCTTGGCCAGAGGCTTGGGTCTGTTCCGAGACAACCCCTACCTCACCAGACTCGCAGTCCTGGTTGCGCTGGCCACCGCCACGGTGCTGAGTACGGACTATCTCTTCAAGTCGGTCGTAGCAACGCAGGTTGCGCCCGAACAGTTGGGCGACTTCTTCGCCCGCTATTACGCGGGCCTCAACGCGGTGGCCCTCTTGGTGCAATTGCTGGTCGCCCAAGCCGTGGTCCGGCGGGGCGGCGTTGTGGGCTCCTTCCTGGTGCTGCCTGGCCTGCTGCTCTTTGGCTTGGCGGCCACAGTGGCGACCTCGGGCCTGCTGCTCTCGGTGCTGATCACCAAGGGCGCCGATGGCTCCCTGCGCCACTCTTTACACCGGATCGCCTCCGAGCTGCTGTGGATGCCGGTGCCAGACGCGGTGCGGACCAAGAGCAAGGTCTTCATCGATACGGTCGTTGTGCGCGGCACTCAGGGCCTCACTGCGACGGCGCTGCTGGGCATCAGCGCGCTGGGTTTCGGGTCCGCCCCGACCCTTGCTCTGTTCACAGGGCTGTTGGCCACGGCCTGGCTGGTGCTGGGCATGCGCCTGCGCCGACCCTATCTGGAGCTCTTCCGTCAGGCGCTTCAAAGCGGCTCGTCGGGGGCCCGGGAGGCAGAACGGCTGGATCTCAACCTCAACAACGTGGAGGTGGTTCTGGAGGCCCTATCGAGCCGTGATCCCCTGCAGGCGACGGCGGCGATGCGCCTGCTCGCGTCCAGCGGTAGGGCCCGGCTCATTCCTGCCCTGGTGCTCTATCACGAGGCGGATGAGGTGCTGCTGTTAGCCCTTGAGGTCATCACCACCCAGCAACGACAGGACTGGATACCGCTCGCGCTACGATTGCTGGAGCATGACCATGAGCAGGTGCGCTTTGCTGCGCTGCGCGCCCTGGCCCGAGTGGGCGACCAAGGCGCCATCGAGGGGCGCCTTTTGGACATCAGCCCCGCCGTGCGGGCCCACGCCGCCTACTGGCTGGCGGAGTCCTCTCAGCAGGCCCCCGAAGACCAGGAGCCGGTGCGCAGCATCCTTGAGATGCATACACAGGCCGGCTGCGACGCGCGCGTCGGTCTGCTCGATGCCATCGCGGCCGAGGGCCGGGACCGCTGGGCTAACGTGATCCTCTCCGCGGTCGAGGATCCAGACCCCGCGGTGGTTCAGGCCGCCACCCAGGCGATGGCGCGAGTGCGGGACGCGCGCTTCATCCCGCTGCTGATCGATCGCCTGCGCTACCGCGAAGGCCGGGTTGCGGTGCGCGAGGCCATCGTGCAGCTGGGCGAGCCCGCCCTCGAAGCCCTGGAACAGGCGCTTCGGCACCCTGATACGGACCGCCGGGTGCGACGCCACATCCCCAGGACCATCTCTCGCTTCGGCACCCAGCGCGCCGCCGACATCCTCTCCGAGCAGCTCTCGTTTGAGACCAACGGTCGAGTCCGCTACAAGATCCTGCGCGGCTTGGGTAGGATGCTTACGGAGCACCCCGTGCAACTCGACCGCCACGCGCTGGAGATGCAGGCCAAGCTCAACCTGCAAGAGCACCTGCGCTTGGGCGCGCTTTGGAGCCCGCTGTCAGGCAAGGTGCCCGCCGCGCTTGAGCCGCGTCGGGCCCATGACCTGTTATTGGGGCTGTTGCAGAATAAGACCGATCAAGCGCTGGAGCGCGCCTTTCGGCTGCTGCAGCTTGTGCACCGACAAGAGGACTTGCAGACCGCCTTTCGGGCGACCTCCTCCTCGGATCGACGTACCCGCGCCCAGGCCCTCGAATTTCTCGATGCGCTGACCTTGGACGCCAAGGTCGCCGAGGTGCGAGAGATGCTGCGCCTGAGCGCCGATGACCTACCTTGGCCGGAGCGCGCGCGTCGGGCCGAGAGTTTCATCGGGCCGCCGCCCCAGGACGCCGCGGCCAGCCTCGCGCTGCTCAAGCGGGACTCCGATAGCACCGTGGCGGCCATCGCCGCACACTATGAGCAGACCCTGACACCGAAACCCGCGGTCGGCGCGCTGTCGGAGGTGCCCCTTGGCACAGTCTAACTCCATGCGGGTGGAGCACGAACTCTTCGTGCGCTCCTTCTTCCCCGTGCCTCCGCCCACTCGGGTGGTGAGTCAGATGGCGGCCCGCATGCGCGATCATACCTTCCGCGCGGGGGCCGTGCTGTACGCGCGCGATGAGCCCAGCCACACCGTGTACTTCATCGCGGATGGACAGGTGGCGCTCGAGGCCCCAAATCTGGAGCCCTGGCTGTTCGACCGAGGCGCGCTCATCGGCATCAGCGACGCCACACTATCGCGACGACGGGCCCGCACGGCGCGCGCCAAGACCGAGGTGCACGCGGTCTCCATCGAGTTTGAAGACTATGTCGACATCCTCGAAGATAACTTCGAGTTCGGGCGGACCTCCTTGGTGAACGCCATGGCGGGCATCCACGAGCTTTCCCGTCAACTCGCGCCCGATAACGTCTTTGCGGCCTCTGACCTGAAAGGCAGGGCGCCCCTACCGACGACGGTCGGCCAGCAACTCACCGAGATCGAGTGTTTGCTTGCGCTGAGGGACGTGCAGGCCCTGGCTCAGGCCCCCGTGCAGGCCCTGGTCACGCTTTCGCGAGCCGTGGACCTTCAGCACTGGGCCGAGGGTGATGAGATATTTACCGCCGGGGGCGCCGCCCCAGACATTCATATCTTGGTCAGCGGGCGGGTCCGGGTGGTCGAGCCCCAAATCCCCTATGAGTCTGAGTTTGGTGCCGGCTCCATCCTCGGAGCCCACGCAGCGATCGCCTTTGAGCACCACCCTCATCACGCGATCGCATTGCAGCCCAGCACCACCATGCGCCTCGCCAAGGAGGACATCTACGATGTGACTGAGGACCACTTTGGCCTCGCCCGAAGGTTCTTCGCCTGGATAGCGGGTGAGAACGAACGCGCCCGCGAGAACCTCGCGACGAGCGACATTCAGCGCCTCAGTCATGACGCGGCGTAGCCGCCGGATCCTCTGTCAGCTGAACAGCTGCTGATCCGCCTCAAAGGCCTCGCGAACCTGCAGAACCAGAGAATCTAGTTCGTCCTCGGTGAACTTGAGGGTCTGCGCCGCCTCGCTGTCCACGAGCTCAGAGTCATACTCACGGCTGGTGGTGCCCAGACCCTCACGGTGGCAAATCTCGTCTGCCAATACCACCGCCCAACCCAACTCATGAATGTCATCGTCCTCGGTGGCGAGCAGCTCGGGCTCGTGGTGCATCAGTACGCAGGCCCCGAGCTCTGGCGCGAGTTCCCAACGCCGGATCAAGAGCGCGCCGACCTCTGAGTGAGTGAAACCAAACTCCGCCCGCTCGTTGCCCTCGGCGTTCGCGCGCGACCCGGCATCATCCAACTCCACGACGGCGCGGAAGCGCTCAGGCTCGGCGTTGTTCATCACCACCTTGCCGACGTCGTGCATCAAGCCGGCGACAAAGGCCTCCTCGGCATGCGGCACGCGCTTGAGGTTGGCGATCAGTTGGGTCGCGCCTGCGCAGGCCACGGAGTGCAACCAAAGCTCCATCTCGAGCCAGCCAAAGTGACGGTAGAGCTGGCGACAGGACGCCGAGATCACGATCGTCTTGAGCTTTTGAAAACCCAGAATCATGGCGGCGTGCTCAAGGCTGGTGACCTTGCGGGTCAGGCCATAGGCCGCAGAGTTGGTCAGCTGCAGAACCCGCTGGGTGAGGCCATGGTCCCGCCCAATGATGGCGGCGATCCGAGGCCCATCCGTTCGGGGGCTGCCCATCTCTCGAAGGGCACGAGCCGCAACTTCGGGAATCGTAGGTATCTCGAGGTGCTCGTCAACAAAGGACACGAAGTCCCGGGGTGAGTTCGCCAGCGCAGGTTCCACCCCTATGTTTATCGGCGGCTTAGGGGCGATCTTGCGAAAGTCAGTCGTTTTATCCCTGGCTGAGACGGCACCGCCCATTCGGGCGGGCTACTGACAGCGGCCGCTCACCGGGTCGCACATGGCGGGCGGCGCACACCCCACGCCGGTAGTGCAAGGTGGTGCGCACAGGGAGGGGCCCATCGTGAGCAGGTCGCGACAGATGGTGGTAGGGTTGCGGGCCGCACACTCCATGTCGCCCATCGCGTCCGCGCCGCTGCAGCGCGACATGCAGATGTCCTCTTCGCCGGCCGGCGCGCCCGCGGTGAAGCTGATGCACAGCGCCTCGGGCGGGCACAAGCTGAGGCCGCCGCCGCAGGCCATGGAGCAGCTGCCGGCGAGAATCTGCGAGCAGAGCTCCCCCGTGCAGGTGGTGCTGGAGGTGCACGTGGTGCCGATGTCCATCGCGGGCGCCTCGGCGCAAAAGCCCAGCCCGGGCAGGTTGGGATCCGCAAAGTCGACGCAGGTGTAGGCGCCCAGATCTGTGCAGACATCGTCCGGCTTGGTGGAGTCGCAGATGCGCGCGCAGGCCCCAGTGGGCGCGTTGGTGGTGCGACCAGCGCAGAAGAAGTTCTTCTGCCGGTTGCATTGCATGGGATCCGTGCACGCCGCGGCCTGCTCGCCGCCGTTGCCCTGGGGCAGACACAGCGCGGGCGGCAGGTCCGCTGCGCCAAGCCAGGTGCAATCGACCGCGGTCTGGCCACCGCCGAAGTCCAAAGAAGGTGGGCAGCCCGACTGCGGGAAGCGCACCCAGGGGTCACACTCTAGAAAACAACGGCAGGTATCTTCACCATTGCAGGGTTGCAGGCCCCCGGCCTGAGGCGCGTTGAGGCACGCCTGGTCGGTCTGGCAGTCCGAAGACGTCGTGCACTCTCCGCGCGGTGGCTCCTCGCACATCGCGGTGGCCGGGTTCCAGCGCAGGTCACCCTCACACGACTCCAGACAGATGCACTCCGCGTCCATCTGTTGCATGGGCGCACACCGAAATGGGTTGCCGCTGCAGTCCCGGGGGCCGGTGTCGGCAGGGCCGGCGTCCGGCACCACCACCACGCCCGAGTCTGGCTCGATGACCTCGCCAGAGTCCGGGGTGGTTGTGCCCGCATCCGCGGGTGGCTCCGTGGTGCCACCTCCGCAGGCCGCGAGCGCAAGGGCGAGGGTGGGGGTGCACACGATCAATCCGAGACGGTTCATGGCTAGCCCTTAGAGTGTCGCATGCGGCTCGGCGCCGCAACTTCGCTATGAGGGACCCCGAGCCCGTGGCATGGAAACAGGCATGTTTGACCAGGTGCTAGACGTTGGCGGTCACCGTATCCACGCGATCTCCACCGCCGGGGTCGAGACCTGCTTCTGGCTGCCCAGCCTGAACCTCTG
>Ga0193954_1001854_pt1 | contig 10439 bp, 10 predicted proteins | sample BB_5_MG_FD_140340 | JGI IMG/M metagenome (GOLD analysis project Ga0193954, IMG submission 140340) | Microbial mat bacterial communities from the Broadkill River, Lewes, Delaware, United States - BB_5_MG | ecosystem: Environmental > Aquatic > Freshwater > River > Microbial mats | place: USA...
AATGGAGCTTCAGATAGGACTTGAACCTACGACCTGCTGATTACAAATCAGCTGCTCTACCAGCTGAGCTACTGAAGCATTCATTATTAAAAATTTTGTTTTGGAGCGGGAAACGAGACTCGAACTCGCGACAATCTGCTTGGAAGGCAGAGGCTCTAGCCAAACTGAGCTATTCCCGCATAAACAAAAACTATAGTGGTGGGTCCAGAAGGACTCGAACCTTCGACCACTCGGTTATGAGCCGAGTGCTCTAACCAGCTGAGCTATGGACCCTCTTTGTTGCTAGTCATCTTTGTTTGTGGACGAAATTATAATAGAAACATTATTAAAAAAACCTTAAACTTTTTACAAATTTCTATTTTCTTTTTTTTATCGTTTTTTCATAGTATTTAGTACTAAGTTATAGCGCACTAATAATACCATATATAGGAAAAGAGGATTAGATTAATATAGTTCTATTCATATTTATCCTTATTTTTTAAATAAAAATATATTGAACTTAACTCTTCTTGTGTTAAAAAGTATGTAGGCATACTATTTCTATATGTTAGCTTCTGACAAATTTGAGTTTTTTTAAATGATTTTTTCTTTTTTTCTAACTTAGGATCAAGCTTTTGAAGAAAAACTTCATAAGATATATCTGTAATATCATCAGTAATAATATCACAAATATATTTCTTTTTATTTCTGATATGTGTAAATGTTGCAATCACTTTTCCTTTTGCATCATCACCATGACATTTGTTACAGCTAATTCCACGTGGATTATTGTATAACATTTTTCCATATTCATATTTTGTTATAAATGAATTATTAAAATTTGATTGAGCCACCAAAAAATTTGTTGTTAGTATAAATAGTAAAATTTGTTTATTCATAGACGATATTTTAGCATTAAAGAGCTTATTAGCAAATTTTAGCTATAATGAATAATATTTTATAAACAAAATAAGGGGTAAATTTGATTACTTTAAAAGACGCGTTAAACCTTGATGATGAACAAATTGTATCATTAAAAGAGGATTTAGCAACAAAAATAAAAGAAAATAAAAACTTAGGTGCTTATGTTGAGCAACTAACATCAAATGAAATTTCGAATAATAATAACGGCATACCAATTGCAATTAAAGATAATATCAATGTAAAAGGAGAACCTCTTACATCTTGTAGTAACATATTAAAGGGCTATATAGCACCATATAATGCTACAGTAATTGATAACTTAGAAAATGCAGGACTTTGCGCCTTTGGTAGAACAAATATGGATGAATTTGCTATGGGAAGTACAACACAAAGTTCTTGTTATGGTATAACTTTAAATCCAGTTGACAATACAAAAGTTCCTGGTGGAAGTTCAGGAGGAAGTGCTGCTGCTGTTGCCGCTGGACTTGCTATTGCGGCACTTGGAACTGATACTGGTGGAAGTATTAGACAACCTGCTGCATATTGTGGTTGTGTTGGGATGAAACCTACTTATGGACGAGTGAGTCGTTATGGAATAGCGGCATATTCTTCATCATTGGATCAGTGTGGTCCAATTACGCAAAATGTTGAAGATGCAGCTATTTTATATGATATCATTAGTGGTTATGACCACAAAGATTCAACAAGCTCAAATCAAGACTATACTCCAGTAACTCCTAATTTGAATAGTGATAAAAAACTTACAATCGCTGTTATTGATAATTTTATAGAAGAAGCAAGTGATGAGATTAAAGAAGGTTTTGATTATGCACTTAAAGCGTTAGAAGAAGCTGGACATACAATTGTAAGAAAAACTATGATGGATACTAAAAAACATGTATCTTCATATTATGTTGTTGCAACTGCTGAAGCTAGTGCAAATTTAAGTAGATATGATGGAATCAGATATGGAAATCAAGTAACTGGAAAAAATCTTAAAGATACTTACTTAAAAACAAAAACTTCAGGTTTTGGTCCAGAGGTTCAAAAAAGAATTATGCTTGGTTCTTTTGTTTTAAGTAGTGGGTATTATGATGCATATTATATTAAAGCACAAAAAGTAAGACATCTTATTAAAGATGATTTTGAATCAATATTTAATGAAGCTGATCTTATTTTAAGTCCAGTTGCACCGACAACTGCACCTAAATTTGATACTTTTAAAACTTCACTTGAGATGTACCTAAGTGATATATATACAATTTCTGTGAATCTTGCAGGACTTCCAGCTATCTCTTTACCAGTAGCTAAAAATAAAGATGGTATGCCAATTGGTCTACAATTAATTGGAAAAGCATACGATGAACAAACATTATTTGATGGGGCAATGAGCCTTGAAAAATCAGTAAAATATACTAAATAAGGATAAATATGAGAATAAGAAAAAGAGCATTAACATTTGAAGATGTGTTATTAGTACCTGCTAAATCTGAAGTATTACCAAGAGAAGTAAGCTTAAATACAAAACTTACAAAAAATATTAAATTAAATATCCCATTTGTAAGTGCCGCAATGGATACAGTTACAGAATTTGAAGCAGCAATTGCAATGGCAAGACTTGGTGGAATTGGTGTTGTTCATAAAAATATGGATATAGAAACACAAGCTAAACAAATTAAAAAAGTTAAAAAAAGTACAAGTGGAGTTATTTTAGACCCAATCTCAATTAAACCATCTCAAACTTTACAAGATGCTCAAAACTTAATGGATGAGTATAAAATTTCTGGTGTTCCAGTTGTTGATGATAATAAAATACTTTTAGGTATCTTAACAAATAGAGATATGAGATTTATCAAGGACTTTACACAACTTGCAAATGATGTTATGACTAAAATGCCATTATTTACAGGTGTTGAGGGTACAACATTAGAAGATGCGGCAGAGATTATGCATCAAAATAAAATAGAAAAATTACCAATCATTGGTGACAACAACCGTTTAAAAGGTCTTATTACTATTAAAGATATTCATAAAGTTGTTGAATATCCAAATGCTAATAAAGATGAAAGAGGAAGATTAAGAGTTGCAGCTGCTATTGGTGTAGGTCAGCTTGATCGTGCAAAAGCTTTAGTTGATGCAGGTTGTGATGTTCTTGTACTTGATTCTGCGCATGGTCACTCTAAAGGTATCTTAGATACTGTAAAAGCGATCAAAGAAGAACTTGATGTTGATATCATTGCTGGAAATGTAGCAACTGCAGAAGCAACGGAAGACTTAATCAAAGCTGGAGCAGATGCTGTTAAAGTTGGAATTGGACCTGGTTCTATTTGTACAACAAGAATTGTTGCAGGTGTTGGTGTTCCACAAATTTCTGCTATTGATGAGTGTTCACAAATGGGTGCAAAATATGGTGTTCCTATTATTGCTGATGGTGGTATTAAATACTCTGGAGATGTAGCAAAAGCTTTAGCTGTTGGTGCTGGATGTGTTATGATGGGATCTGCACTTGCAGGAACTGAAGAATCTCCAGGTGATGTAATCTTATCTCATGGTAGAAAATTCAAATCATACAGAGGTATGGGATCAATTGGTGCTATGACTAAAGGAAGTACTGATAGATATTTCCAAGAAGGAACTGCCGCTGATAAACTTGTACCAGAGGGTATTGAGGGAATGGTTCCATACAAAGGTTTTATGGCTGAAATTATACATCAGTTTATAGGTGGATTAAGATCTTCTATGGGTTACTTAGGAAGTAAAGATATCCCTACTTTCCAAGAAACAGCAGAGTTTGTTGAGATTACAAGTGCAGGTTTAAAAGAATCACACGTTCACGATGTAACAATTACAAATGAAGCACCTAACTATCACGTATAAAAATACAATTAATTAAAAAGGGGGAGATGATTTTATCATCTCCCCCTTTTTTTAGTAGATAAGTATAAAACTATGATGATAGTTTATCTAAAATATATCTCTCCATATCTGATTGTTTTATCTCTTCATCTAAAGCTTGAGTGTAAATACTTGATACTTCTTGTGAAAATTCATCATAAGGAAAATGTGGAAAATGTAATGTCCACATCTGTTTAATTCTTTGTTTTGTAACACAATCTCTAGTCCAGTCTTTAAAAAAACTAAATATACCAAATAATAAAGCCGTAAATACAACAGCCAAGAGTATTGACGCATGACAATCAAGCAATAAAAATAAACTATGAAAAAGCAAAGCAAATGGAGTTAAGATAATATGTGCAATCACTATAAATACAGTGTAAGCACGACCAAGTCTAAGTCTAAAACCAAGTTTAGAACCATCTAGTTTCATACCATCATTAAAAAGTTGGTTGGCTTGAAGTAATTGATTTAATTTTACTGGTTGTTTTGATATATTATAAATATTTTCTATAATTTTTAATTTTAATTTTTCGAACATCATTTTCCTTTTATATATTACAAATTATACATTAATAAAATTAAAAAAAAGTAGTAAATTATTAAATTTTTATTTAATAATTTACTTTAACTATAATATTTATTAAATTTCTTAATATAACTACTCTTTTTTGACTAAACCAGCTTCAAGTAAAAAAGGGCTGTATACAAAATCAAGTTTTTTAATTCTATCATATGAAGCATAGCTTAAATATAATATATCTCTAGCACGGGTAACTGCAACATAAAATAGACGTCTTTCTTCATCCAATGATCCACCTTTACTCATCAAAGTTCTATTAGGAAATCTTCCATCCATAAGATCAACTACATAAACCTCTTTAAACTCCAAACCTTTACTTGCATGAACTGAAAGAAGATTTACACCCCCTCCTTCACTCATCTCTCCACCACCTAAAATCATAGCATTTATAAAGTTATTTAAATTCGTATGTCTTGAAGATAGATGTTTTAAGGTTTCAACTCTTCTGTCACATTTTGATTTGGCAGATTTTTTTATATCTTCATTTATTGTACCATCTTTTTGTTTGGCTCTATTTGTTGTTAAAGTATCTAAAATAGTATGAAAAAACTTATGTCTTTGAATATGAATTATCATATTCTTTGGATTTTGAATACGTTTTAGTTCTTTTATTAGTGTATAAAAATCATATAAGAATATTCCACCTTCTAGAGTTAACTTTGGATGTTTTAAAATTGAATTATTTAAAAATTTAATTTCCCAACCTAAATCTTTAAATTTAGAAACACTTCCCATCTCAATAAAGTCATCAAATAATCCTAATTGAACATTTGTAACTTTTCTACTTTGATAAGGTTTAATAATAGAGTTATCAGGATTTAAAAGTCCATGGAAAATATTCCCATGCCCTACTCTTAATAGCGCATCAAAAATATCTTTAGCAATTGCTTTTCCAATCCCTTTTCCATATTCAATTAGATGAATAAATGCCATCATATCATTTGTACTCACCATCAAGACAATTAAATCAATAATCACCTTAATCTCACGGGAATCAAAAAAACTATGTCCCCCTTTTCGTTTACACTCAATTCCCATATCTCTTAAATTTGCTTCAATTCCATCTGCACTAGAGTTATTTCTATAGATTATAGCAATCTGCTCTTTTTCAGTCTTGGTCTCAGTAATTTTTTTAGATATAAATTCATATTGAGTATATAACTCATCAAACTTTAACAAAGTTGGAAAATGTTCCCTCTCTGTACGTACAACTTTCAATGACTTTTCATAGATTCTAGGGTTGTGTTCTATTACTTTATTTGCTAAAGCCAATATAGGTTCAGTTGAACGGTAGTTTTTATCAAGCGTAAAAATAGTAGCACCATTGTATCTTTCATCAAATGATGAAATAATACCAATATCACTTCCATTGAAAGCATAAATCGATTGATCATAATCTCCAACACAAAATAAACTTTTGGGTCTAAACCCATCAAGAATCTTTCCTTGCAATGGATTTGTATCTTGATATTCATCGACAAGTATCTCTACAAATTCAAATTCACTTTTCTTTTGTAACTCTAACATCTCTAAAAGTAAATCATCAAAATTTACGTATCCATATAATTTTTTTAATTTATTAAATTCATCAATTACATCTTGGTATATTAATATAAATTGTTTTTGGTTTTCGTTTTTGTTTCCTAACCATGTTTCAAAAGTTTCATCATAGCTACTATTTAAATATAAACTATACATATCACACAAATATCCACCATCATATGGTTTGGTATCTGTTTGATCTACAAATACTCTTTTTTCATAAACAGATTTAAAAAGTGTTTTTAGTTCATTTGGTTGTTTTAAAGTTATTTTTTGACCATGGTGTTTGAGTAGTTTATAACTTACACTATGAAATGTTCCTGAAACAATTGACTTTGCAATTGATTCATCAAAATATCTACCAACTCGTTCGATCATCTCTGATGCAGCTTTGTTTGTAAATGTTAAAAGTAAAATATTTTCTGGATTTACTCCACTATTAAGTAAATATCCAATTCTTCCTACTATTGTAGATGTTTTACCAGTTCCAGCACTGGCTATTGTTAAATTGTGACCTAATTCACATGTTGCGGAGGCGTGTTGTTCATTGTTTAGATTAGTTAAGGGCATTGCGAAGTTTAACCAATTTAATATTAATTTTTTGTAACACTTACCTTTAGGTTAGGTGAAATAAGCAAACTTAATATAGTTTACTTATCTACTTTACAAGTTAAAATTAAACTGTCTAGTTCTTTCTTTAACTCTTGAAGTTTTTTTGTTGTTTTTAGTAAATTTTCTGTTGAATCAAGTGCAATATCTTCACTTTTATCAAGTTGACTAAAGATCATCGAAGAATCCTCCATCTCACTAATAATACCATCAAATTCATCTGTTAACTCTTCTAGTTTTATAGAAGCATTTTTTGATTGCTCAACCGCAGAAGATGAATACTGCATAGCAGAATTTAATTTATCAATAAAACAATTAATATTATCAGCAGCTTCAACTATTTCTGATTCTGCTTCAACATTAATAGGTTCAAAATGAGAGTCCAAATCTGCATTAGCAATCTGCTTTGATTTTTCAATAAATTCTTTTGCATGAACTTCAATCTCTTTTAACTGTAAAAGAGAATATATAACTAAAAGAAGCAAAATTGCCATAGCAATATATTGAAACTTTTTAATATAATCGGTCTTATCTTCTGAATGTTTTGTAAAAAGAGTTACAATATTATCTACTTCCAATAATAATTCATTATTAGATATAGTAATATAATTCATACTTACTGATTTTTCTTTTAGATTATTATGTATTACTGCACTTTTAAATTGTTCAATATTTTTCTTAAAACTATTCCACAGTACAATTACATTTGCAATTTGATTTTTAATATCAACTGTTGGTGCATTAGCAATTCCTAAAAGTTTATTACCGTCTTTTAAAGTATTAAGTCCAAATTCAAAACTTGAAACTGCTTTATCTAAATCTGCAAAGTTAGCATTTTTTGATTGATTGATGTGATAAATATTTTTAGTTATTTTTTGGGTTAACATTCTTTGTTTACCCGCAATATTTATTGTTAAAGAGTCTTTTGAAATCTTGTGATTTAAGAAAATAGTTGAAAATATTACAGTAAACATAGTTACTACTAATATAGCTCCAAGTATTCTAATTTTTGTACTAATATTATAATTTTTCATCATCCTACTCCCATAAATATACTTTTTAAATTATCTTCGTTTATAATTATCACTTCACCCTTAGTTACTTCAATTATCTCATTTCTAACCATTCTTTTTAATACACGAGATAATGTTTCGGGCTGAATATGCAACATAAAGGCTGCTTGAGTTCGTTTTAGCTTATTAAACATATCCAAACTATTACTTAACATATACGCAACTTTTGCAGTCGCATCAAATACTAACTCTCGATTAATAATACATTGCAATTGTTGGTTTTTTACTATAAGCTCATTTACAAATTTTGAAACAATATTGTTTGAAGATAAGAATTTTTGTTTAAATTGAATATAATCAATCATTAATACTTTACTATTTTCTAAAAATTCAGTATTTGAAAAACAATAAATTGTGTCACTATCTATTGAAGAGAGTTCAGAAATCATATTATTTTCATTTACATAATATAAAAAAATCTCATTATCATATTTGTCAACTTTATATACTTTAATTTGACCTTCTATCAAAAACTGCAATGATGAAATTGATTCTGCTTCATAATACAATGTAGCATTTCTTGGATAGTTTATAACTGTAGATATCTGTTCTAAAAACTCTAGCTCTTCTTCGCTAGAGTTTTTAAAAATTGATATATTTTTAATAGCTTCTTTTAAATTCATTAAAACCTATTCTACATTATCAAAAGTTTTAGCAAAACCTTCTAAATCTTTTTTCTTCAAATCACCTCTATATACAATATCTTTTGGATCAATATCTTCATGTAATACTTTAGGAACTAAATCTGCATTATCAAGTTTTTCCATATGTTCATTTAATTCATCCTCACTATATGCCATTTGCATCTCAGCACTTATAACATGTGGAATCATTTCGATTACTTTCATCTTTTTTAATTCTTCAGAAACACCAGCACCTTCAATAGTAATAATAATTCTACCTTTTTCATCATGCATATGATAATCACACGCATCACTATTTTTTAGACTTTCTACAACTTCTTCTAAATATTTTGGTACTGTTTGCACCACGATACTTGATATATTCACTTTATACTCCTTAGTATTTTATTTTAAATTATAATAGTTAAACTTGTTTGAATCTGTAGTTACAAATATTTCATCTTCACTTATAAATAAAATTGAAGACAATGTCATCAAATTAGAAGTAAGTTTAAATAGTTTTGACTTTGTATTCGTATTAAACACAGTTACATTATTATTCTCATCGCTAGAGAATGCCCCCAGTTTACCACTAGGTGATAATCCTGCTCCATAAATCAAAAACCAATGTTTTTCTCTTAAAAAATAATCATTAGAATTTGCTAAATTGTAAACAACACATCGACCATCTTGTCCTGCTGTTATAATTTTTTTATTTTTTATATCAACCTTAAAAACCTTATCAAGATTTTTATTTGACAATACTTTTACAACTTTTGCTTTTTTGATATCAACTATTTTTATATCACCACTTTCATCTGCAACTATAGCCATAGTTCTTGCTTCATTTAAAGCAAAATCTGCAAAAGTAGAGTTAAAATCAGCATCTTCAGGTCTAACATCAATCTTCCATAATACTTTTTTATTCTTAATATCATAAAGATACATTTCGTTATCTAATAGGCTAAACAAAATTGTATTGTCATTTACAAATTTTGCTTTTGAAATAAACATTCTTTTATCAATAGATATAAGTGTTGTCAATACACCATCTTTTATCATATGAATCTCTCTAAAGCCTTTTGAAGCTTGAGAAGTTAAAAGAATTTTTCCTTTGTAGATATCAACATTATAGATTTTAGAATCAATGACATCACCCATAAAATCTTTGATTTGAGGTACTTTAATTTTTTCCAACAATTTTTTTGTTTTTAAATCAAATACATCAACACAACTAGCATCTGTAGCCACATAGATTTTTGAACCATCACTTACAATATCAGTAACACCACCACTTGCTTCATAAATAAATGTTGGTTTTAAATCATTTGCATTCAAACTTGTAAAAACAAAAAGAGATAAAAAAAATAATTTAAGCATTTGGATTAAACCCGCTTTCCTCTTCTTTATTGTTGATTTTATCTATTTCTTCTTGGTATTTTTCTTGCATTAATGCCATTTTTTCAGACACATCTTGGTAATTTACTGGCGAAAGAAAATCTGATTTTGTCCATACAACTTCGATATCTCCTCCATACTCGCCACCTAATTCCTCAATTTTAACAGAATAGTCATCTAAATCTTTACAAATCACATCAGATTCTTCTAAAGTATCAGTTAATTTAATAAACCAATTTCCTAAACCATCTTGATCAACATGTGATATAAATTTTACTGCCATTATAATTCCTTATTGTTATTATTTATTGTTAAAGTTATTGCATCCATTGGACAAACTTTTAGACAAAATCCACAACTTGTACATAGATTGTCATCTATTTCAGGTCGAAACATACCCAAAAATTTAATCGCATCGCTAAAACATGGGTCCTTACATGAAAAACACATTGTTTGATGCCAGCTCATACATTTTATTAAATCTATACTAAATGTTGCGTTAATATTTTTTCTGTATTCTACTTTTAAAACATCACTTGGACAAGCCTCTGCACAGTCATCACAATAGGTACATCCATTTAACGCAAAACTCAATGATGGAGTTCCATCTTCAAGAATTTGAATAATTTGAGTATCTTCATCACAAGCGGTTTTACAATCTTTAGTTTCACATAAAACACACTGTGATAAAAAATCTTCATCATTTAAAAAATATGGGGGTCGTATAATACTCTCTTGACTCACCTTTTCAGCCTTTGAAAAAGGTGAAGCAAGAGAGCTAAAAAGCTCTCTTCTTTCCATATCAATCACTAC
>Ga0193954_1001856_pt1 | contig 10436 bp, 11 predicted proteins | sample BB_5_MG_FD_140340 | JGI IMG/M metagenome (GOLD analysis project Ga0193954, IMG submission 140340) | Microbial mat bacterial communities from the Broadkill River, Lewes, Delaware, United States - BB_5_MG | ecosystem: Environmental > Aquatic > Freshwater > River > Microbial mats | place: USA...
GAAGCCAATAGTATAATGTATCATATTTTTTTATGTATAGCTTTATCCCTAAAAATAGCAAGAAAAGAGTTATAAAAATAATAATGGTACTTCCATAACCCAAATCAAAAGTCATAGAGAACATATCAGCACCACTCTCACCTAGTGTGGTAGAGGCTATTTTGATTATCCAATACAATAAAATAATATGTGGAACTCTATTTATAAGTTTCTCTTGCATTATTTATCTCCTCGGTTCTCTTTTTCTACTATGCCACTCATCCCAAATCTGCGATTTAGCTCTTGTTTGACTCTATCTGGTGATATATCTCTATATCCTAGTCCCACAAGTGTATGATATAGTAAATCAGCACTCTCATATATCACCTGCTCATCACTTTCACTCTCTATAGCTACACACACCTCGTCTGCCTCTTCACGGATTTTACTTAGCATTAATTCTTTATCATCTAATAGCTTCTTTGTCCATGATTTACTCTCTTTAGGTGCGTTTTTGCGTTCTAATATTGTGTGAAAGAGAGTATCAACTACGCCATATATTGCATCTGTATCTATCTCTTTTTCTATTACTATTTTATCATCTATAACAGAGGTGAAAAAACAGCTTTTTCGTCCTGTATGACACGCTACACCGTTTTGTTTTATTTTTAGTATGATGGTATCCCCATCACAATCAAGGAGCATATCTTTTATCTCTTGGGTGTGGTTAGAGCTTTCGCCCTTTTTCCAAATTCTTTGTTTACTTCTGCTAAAGTAGTGAGCATAGCCAGTGCTTAGAGTGAGATTATACGCCTCTTGGTTCATATAAGCCAACATCAAGACCTCATTGGTCTCGTAGTCTTGTGCTATGGCAGGGATTAGAGGGGTTGAAGTCCAGTCTATATTCATAACTTACTGTTGTCCTACTATTCTTTTCTTATCTTGTCCTTTGGCATCTACCCATATATTTGGTACAGCACCACCAGGAGTTAAGAATATTTGAGCATTTCTATTGACTTTTAGTGCTTCATTAAATTTCAATTGTGTCTTTATCTGTTCGAGTTGGAGTAGTTCAGGAGTTAGAGAGTCTGAAATCAATCTATTGGCTTTGGCTTGTTCTTCGGCTTCGATACGGATTTTATCAGCCTCACCTTGTGCCTCAATTCTATTTTTCTCAGCTACACCACGAGCTACTTCAGCTGCTTTTTGTGCGTGTTGTTTGGCTTTTTCTTTCTCTTGTTCTGCTATTGTTACATCTTGTTTTGCTGCTTGTACTTGCTCTATTTTCTCTTTAATTCTTGGAGGAAGTACAATATTTCTAAGCTCTACTGATGATAATATTACAGGTTGTGCAGGTAGATTATCTACTTTCTCTGTCACCTTTGTCTGAATAGCAGAGGCTATCTCATTTCTCATCTCAGGGAGCTGTTCTGCTGTATATTGTCCTACTACATCACGAACTACTTCTCTCACTTTTGAGTTGATAATTTTCTCCTCCCAGCTTGTACCCCACTTCTCTATCGTCGCAGGTGCAGATTCTGGCTTTAGACTATACTGTACGGCTATATCGATATTTACAGTTAATCCTCTCTTATCAAGTACAGATATAGCACCATTTCTCTTTAGACCACCCTCGAAGTTTGTATATTTTTCACCTAGTTCAGTTACTCTATCATTGCTATATGTGATTAGTCTTATACGAGTATTTACAGGGATTACCTTTTGAAATAGTGGTATAAAGAAGTGAAGCCCTGCATGAAGTGGCTCAGATTGGAACTTACCAGTAGTGACTTTGATACCCACTTCACCAGAGTTGATGATAGTAAATGGCTTTAGTGTAAATAGTGCAAAGACTACGGCTATGATGATAAATATAATAGGAGTCAATTTACCCATATTATTTAGAGGAGAGTTATCTCCTCCACTTCCACCACCATTACCTCCTCCACCGTTTCCATTTCCATTTCCGTTTCCATTATTTCCTATATTTCTTGTGGGTTTCTTCTTCTTAAAGTAGTCATTCATATCTGCTGGCATTGTTTTTCCTTAGTTTATATATGTTAGATGTTGTATATAGTCAGGGTTCTTTCCTGCTACTACATCAAAGTATGCTGATTGTAATTTCTCTGTGATAACTCCACGAGAGCCTTTGCCTATTATTCGTGCATCTACCTCACGAATAGGTGTCACCTCTGCTGCTGTACCTGTAAAAAACGCCTCATCGGCTATATATATCTCTTCTCTAGTAATTCGTCGTCTGAGTACAGGGATACCAAAATCATTGGCTAAATCTATAATAGTCTGTTGAGTAATTGACTCTAGTGTATTGTCACTTGGTGGAGAGATAAGCACACCATCTCGTACCATAAAGAAACACGCTCCACTAGCTTCTGCGATATAGCCTTGGTCATCTCTAAGCAACGCCTCATCATATCCAGCTTCAACTGCTTCAAACTTCGCCATTTGAGAGTTGAGATAGTTGGCTACTGCTTTGGCTTTACCCATTCCTGATGTATTTGGAGTTCTTGTCATTGAGGAGATTTTGACTCTTACGCCCTTTTTGAGTCCCTCTTCGCCTAGATACGCTCCCCACTCCCACGCAGATATAGATACCTGTACAGGTGCTTCTTTGTGATATAGTCCCATAACACCATACCCTAGATATACAAGTGGACGCAGATACGCACCATCAAATAGCTCGTTTTCTTGAAGTAGTTTTACCTGTGCATCATTGAGTTCTTCGAGTGTAAAAGGGACATCAAGAAGAGTCATTTTTGAAGAGTTAAGAAGTCTTTGAGTATGCTCTTGAAGTTTAAAAATAGCACATCTACCATCAACTGTCTTATAAGCCTTTGTACCCTCTATAGCACCATTACCATAATGAAGAGTGTGAGTGAGTACATGTACTTTCGCTTCATCCCACGGAGTAAATACTCCATCCATCCATATATATTTTGATTTGTTCATTGTTTCTCTTTGTTGTAGAAATTTGCGTAAATAATATCCAAATTATGGTTAATGATTGATTATGTAAATAAGTAGAATTGAATATATAAGAAGCTAAAAAAGTAGTTGAGGTGGATAGAGGGTTAATCCTCCTCTACCATCTCACTCTCATCTACGCTCAAAGCCTCTCCATAGCCTAGAGCCTCTTTGATTTTATCCTCTATCTCTTTCATCATCTCTGCGTTCTCTTTGATTGTGATTTTGGCGTTCTCTTTCCCTTGACCTAGTTTGGTACTACCATAACTAAACCATGCACCTGACTTGTCTATGATATCAAGCTTGACACCATAATCAACTAGCTCACCCACAAACGAGATACCCTCTCCAAACATAATATCAAACTCTGCTTGTCTAAATGGAGGTGCTACTTTGTTTTTGACTACTTTTGCTTTGACACGGTTACCTATACTTGACTCTCCTTGTTTGAGAGTAGCTATTCGTCTTACATCTATACGCACCGAGCAGTAAAACTTCAACGCATTACCACCTGTAGTTGTCTCTGGTGAACCATATCCCATAGTTCCGATTTTCATACGGATTTGATTGATAAATATTACAGTTGTATTGGTCTTATGTAGTATTGCAGTGAGCTTTCTAAGGGCTTGAGACATAAGTCTAGCTTGAAGTCCTACATGAGAATCTCCCATATCACCCTCTATCTCCGACTTTGGAGTAAGAGCAGCGACACTATCAACAACTATCAAATCCACAGCACCTGAGCGAGTAAGTGTCTCTAATACATCAAGAGCTTGTTCTCCAAAGTCTGGTTGAGATACGAAGAGGTTATCTGTATCTACTCCTAGATTTTTGGCATAGACCACATCAAGAGCGTGTTCGGCATCTATAAATGCACATATCATATCTTTTTTTTGAGCTGAGGCTATAGTCTGGAGTGCTAGAGTAGTTTTACCAGAAGATTCAGGACCATAAATCTCTATGATACGACCTTGTGGGATACCACCAATTCCTAGTGCCATATCTAGCCCCAAAGAGCCTGTAGAGATAGACTCAATAGGTTCAAACTCCTTATCTCCTAATCTCATAAGAGTTCCCTTACCAAATGTTTTATCTATCTGCTTTATAGCCATATCAAGTGCTTTTTGTTTGTTTGCATCTATTGCCATTTTTAATCCTTAATAAGTTTTGGTTAAATTCTAATAGCATTGTAGTATCTTTATGATATAAGATATATAAATATGTCAAATTGTCATATTTTTTGAGATACTCACTCTTTTTCTACTCTATGTATGCTATCTGCTAATAGCTTCTCCTCTTTGGCATCTATAGTTATCTCTTTTAGCGTTCCTGCTTCATTATCTTCAAATGTAATCATATCAAGCTCACTCTCACTCTTGGCTACTATACAAGTGACAACTGCATCTCCTGTAACATTTACAGAGGTTCTCACCATATCAAGAAGTCTATCTACTCCCAATATAAGCCCTATACCCTCCACAGGCAATCCTACCTGCACAAAGACCATAGATAGCATAATTAGCCCCACCCCGGGGACTCCGGCTGTACCAATAGAGGCCAAAACTGACATCAAAATTACCGTAAGATATCCTCCTATACCAAGCTCGACTCCATATACATTGGCTATAAATACAGTAGCCACACCCTGCATAATCGCAGTCCCATCCATATTGATAGTAGCTCCAAATGGCACAGTAAAGGATGCAACAGAGTTATCTACGCCCATCTTTTTGGTAACACAACGAAGAGTTACGGGGATAGTAGCGTTTGAACTAGCAGTCGAAAATGCAAAGACCTGTGCATCTCTTATCTTTCGTAGAAACTTTATGGGGCTAAGGTTTGCAAATAGTTTGAGTATAAGCATAAGTGAGCCAAATAGATGCAACATCAATGCAATAACAAGCACCATAACATAACTAGCCAAACTAATAAGTAAATCAAGCCCCAACTGTGATATAGCTTTAGCAAGTAGAGCAAAAACAGCATAAGGTGCTATAGACATAATGATATTTACCATATTCATCATAGCCTCATTTATCACCTCTATACCCTCTACTATAGTTTGAGCTTTTTTGCCCACCATAAGTAGAGATATACCAAATAGTATAGAGAAGAATATAATCTGCAACATATTTCCATCACTCAAAGCAGAGATTACATTTGAGGGGATTATATTGATAAGTACACTAGAAAGAGCAGGAGCTTCTTTGGCTGTAAATGACGCAGAAGATACAGCGTTTGCTCCACTCCCTGGTGCTATGAGTATAGCCAAGAGTATAGCCGTAGCGATAGCGATAGCAGTAGTGAGTATATAGAGTCCAAAAGATTTAAGCCCCACACTACCTAGCTTACGAACATCACCAATACCCAACACACCTGAGAGAAGAGAGAAGAAGACCAAAGGAACAACAAGCATCTTGAGGGCTGTAATAAACATCTTGCCTATGATAAAAAATAGCCCTCCCACTATATACTCACTAGTAAAACTACCCTCTGCGTTTAAACCACTAAGATTTATCATCAATCCGACTAAAATACCAAAAAACATAGCCCATAATACTTTTGTTGTAAGTGTCATAATCCCTCTTCTATTTTATATTTATAATGATTTTATTATAATATAGTTTTCTTAATTTAAATATTAGATAAAATGTTAGTAAGAGTTAAGAATTAAATGTTTGTATGGTGGAAGTGAGGGGAATTGAACCCCTGTCCTAAAATAGCCAAGACTATGACTCTACATGCTTAGGCAGTGTTGTTAATTTTAATCTAGTTTTGTACTACACTCAAAACTTTGCTAGACGAGTTACAATTCTCACTCTAGGGCATAACTTCCCTAAAGCATAGTCACCAGATGTGATACCCCAAGTGCCTAAGCACCTCCAACTAAATGGATTCCGATTAAGATGACACTCCTCGGCAGGGCAGTCCTCCACTTGCGTGGGGTTAATGACTTACGCTACTGCGTAGGCTGGACGGTAATCTGTGTTGTTTGCGTTTAAATGCGTGTGAGCCGCGTAACGGAATTGCTCAGTCCGACATGCACATAGCCCCGACTACTCCAGTCGAAACCAAGTCACTCCCATAAATTTAAGATATATCTTAAATAATGAGGCATTCTAACACTTTTATGAGGATTTGTCAATAGGCTTTTATACTCTTTTAACTACTTCCCACTAGATACTCTAATATCAAAAACATAACTATCGTAAAAGATGGAGAGAAGATAACAGAATATCTATATCTTCTAAATAGTATATACTTAATCAATCCTACCCAAGATACAACCACTAGAATATAGTGTAGTATATAAAGAGGCAAAATTGCTTTTGTGATATTACCTAAAAATAGAAAAGATAATATAACTCCAAAAGTGATAAAAGATATAATAAGTTTTTTTCTATTATGGTGCTTATCATATTGAATGAAAATAAGTGATATAGTCAATAGTGCTGGTATCATAACAATTAGAGCTATTGTCATCATTAAAGTTATCTCCTTAATAATATCTGATTTTTATAATCTATCTACAACTTCAATACCTAGTATATCCAAACCTTGTTTAATAGTTTTCGCTGTCAAATTGGCTAATAGGAGTCTGCTTATCTTATGTTCTTCTTTTACACCATCTTTGAGTATTGGGTTTTGTTCATAAAAACGCATAAAGAGACTCACAAGCTCATATAGATAGGTAGTTAGCTGATTTGGTGAACCATTTTGGGCAGTAGAGTGGAGTATATCTTCAAATTGAAGTAGCTTTACTCCAAGTCTATGCTCTAGTGCATCACCGATAACTATCTCACCTTTTATCTCTTGATTATATCTTCTAAATATACTCTGAATTCTTGCATATCCATACTGCATATACAAAGATGTATTGCCATTGAGTGCCAACATCTTATCCCAATCAAATATATAGTTGGACTCACGGTTTATACTAAGGTCTGCGTACTTAATCGCTCCAATACCTACAATCTGTGCTAACTTATCTAACTCATCTTCACTATAGCTATCTTTATCATTGATACTCTCTCTTGCTTTAATCACAGCTTCATCCAATAAATCAATTAGCTTCACCGTACCTCCATCACGAGTCTTAAAAGGCTTTCCACCCTTGTCCATCATAGTACCAAATGCTATATGCTCTAATCTCACATCTTGACTCACAAATCCAGACTCTTTGGCTAATCTAAATATCTGTTTGAAGTGTTCTGATTGTCTAGCATCTACCACATAAGATATTCGTTTTGCTTCTAGGCTATTGGCTCTATATCTCAAAGCTGAGAGGTCTGTAGTGGCATATAGATAACCACCATCGCTTTTTTGGACTATTATAGGTGTCTCATCGCCCTCTAAAAACACACACTTAGCACCATCGCTATTTTGGAGTAGTTTTTTACTATCTAGCTCCTCTACTACTTTTGAGAGGTCACTATTATAGAAGCTCTCTGCTCTAACATCATCACGAGTAAGATTGACTCCTAACTTTTCATAGACCTCTTCACAATGCCCTAGTGATATATCTACAAACTTCTTCCAAAGCCCTAGACAGTGTGCATCTCCTCCTTGGATTTTGACGACATAATCTCTCGCTTTATTAGCGAAATTGGCATCTTCATCAAAACGCCCCTTGGCATCTTTATAAAACTGCTCTAGGTCACTAAGAGAGACATTACCCTCATCATCTATCTCTTCAAGATAGGCAACAAGCATACCAAACTGTGTACCCCAATCACCTATATGGTTTTGACGGATTACTCTATCACCCAAAAACTCCAAAAGATTTGCCAAAGTATCACCAATGATAGTCGAACGAAGATGTCCTACATGCATCTGCTTTGCCATATTGGGTCCTGAGTAATCTACTACTACAGTTGTAGGAGTTGGCACTCTTTCTATACCCAATCTCTCATCATATAAAGCACTCATACAATTTTGAGCTACCCATAGAGGATTGACCCAAAGGTTTATAAAACCAGGTCCTGCAATTTCTACCTTGACTAATGCACCTGTTAAATCAAGGTTTTCTATAATAAGTGTGGCTATCTCTCTTGGGTTTTTTTTGAGCTGTTTAGAGAGTGCCATAGCACCATTAAATTGAAAATCTCCAAACTCAATCTTGGTAGCGTCTGTTACGCCCATTGGCTCTTGGTCTATACCTGCTTTATTAAAAGCATCTTTGATAATATTATCTATTTGTAATTTTAGTTTCATTTGAATTTCCGTGATTTATGGGGTGGTGTTTATAATATAAAACGCGTAGGGTGGATTTATCCACCATTTATTATAGGTATTGGTGGATAAATCCACCCTACAAATTCCTTACGCTAAACACTCTCTTTTTTGACTTCGGTTGTGCTAGTTGTTGGAGTAGCATTTACTGTTGTTGTTGGTGTAGCTGGTTTCTCATCAGTAGAAGCTATCTCTTTGTTATCTTTATTCTCATCATCTTTGATAGCTGATTTGAAATCTTTGATACCTTTTCCAAGACCTTTTGCCAAATCTGGTATCTTTTTCGCTCCAAAAAGAAGTACGATAATCAACAATACAACAAGAAGCTCTGGCATACTAGGCATACCCATATTAAATCCTTTTTATACTACAAAATAGCATTAATTTTTGATAATTATACTTGAATTTATTTAATGTTAGTTATTAGCTAACCAACTCGATACAAATAAAGCCTCATCTTCTCTACTTTGCTTCAATCTACTAGCCCTTGCAACTATGATAAACTCTCTCACTGCATCCTCAACTGCATCATTGATAATAGTAAAATCATACTCACCCACAGCCTTTATCTCATCTTTGGCATTTGCTATTCGTTGGAGTATAATAGACTCATCATCACTACTTCTATCTCGTAGTCTCTTCTCTAGTGAGTGGAGTGAGGGAGGAGTGATAAAAGCAGATGTGGTAATATCTGCCATTTTGGCACGAACCAATCTATGACCTTGTATATCAATATCAAATATTACCAACTTCTGCATATCAAGTGCATCTCTAACAGGCTTGAGAGATGTGCCATAGTAGTTGCCATGCACCATAGCATACTCCAAAAAATGCCCTGCTTTTATATCCTCTTCAAACTCTTCTTTGGATACAAAGTAGTAATCTACACCATCGACTTCACCCTCTCTAGGTTGTCGTGTAGTAGTAGATATAGAGAAGTAAAAATCCCCTATCTCCTTAGCAGAAGCGTGTATAATCGTACTCTTTCCTGCACCACTAGGACCTGAAAGAACTAAAATAGCACCTTTTTTCATATATTTATAACCTTCTGATTTTATTATATTTGGATTTATTATTTAAGTATGGTGGAGAATATCGGGTTCGAACCGACGACCTCTTCGCTGCCAGCGAAGCGCTCTCCCAGCTGAGCTAATTCCCCGTAGTAGTGACCTCCAAAAGTTGGAGGTCGTGAGTAAATCTATTTTGCTAGTGCTGTTTTTGAAGCTTCTGCTATCTTTGTGAAGCTCTCAGGTGCATTCATAGCCATATCAGCTAATACTTTTCTATCTAGTTCTATATTTGCAAGTTTAAGACCATGCATAAATGTAGAGTAGTTCATACCGTTCAATCTAGTAGCTGCATTGATACGAATAATCCATAATCTTCTAAAATCTCTCTTTTTTTGTCTTCTATCTCTATAAGCATATACCAATGAACGCTCTAGTTGCTCTTTCGCTTTTCTAAAGTGTTTTCTTCTACCACTATAAAAACCTCTAGCTTGTTTTAATAGTCTCTTATGTCTTCTGTGTCTTACGACACCTGTTTTTGCTCTCATGTTTTTCCTTTACCTTTGACTTGTACCAATATATTTTGGTTATAGTAGGTGCTAAGCATTCTCTCTGCTTAATCTTGCCCCTAATCGGGGGAATTATCTATCTTAAGTTGTAAAGAGATTAGTTAATCATCTCTTTAATGTTTTTAGCATCTGCACCATCAACATATTTAGGACTTCTCATACTTCTGTGATGACCACCATCTACTTTAGTAAGGATATGACTTCTATAAGCCGTACCTCTTTTGATTTTTCCACTCTTTTTGACTTTAAAACGCTTTACAGCACCTTTTACACTCTTCATCTTTGGCATAAGCTTACTCCGATATTAGTTTATTGATTACTCTAGTTCCAAATAGATTTTTGGGATATTATTATATCTTATTTTTCTTAAATAGATATAAGGGCTTTTTTACTCTGGTTATTTTTATGATAGTGAAGCACAAATAGATGAAGAAGAGACTAAATTAACCTCACTATCTCCCTATACTTATCCAACTACTCTATCCAATTTAGATTGAAAATAGTCTCTTATCTTCTCTTTTGATATGCTCTCTTTTGGTTCAAGGTACTCTATATTGTCATCTTCTATATCATCAATATAAAGAAGTGCAACGGCGAAGAGTTTAAAGTTAATCCCTTCTAAAATATTTTGACTATACTCAAACATCTCTCTAAGACTCATCCCCTC
>Ga0193954_1001862_pt1 | contig 10430 bp, 12 predicted proteins | sample BB_5_MG_FD_140340 | JGI IMG/M metagenome (GOLD analysis project Ga0193954, IMG submission 140340) | Microbial mat bacterial communities from the Broadkill River, Lewes, Delaware, United States - BB_5_MG | ecosystem: Environmental > Aquatic > Freshwater > River > Microbial mats | place: USA...
CCGAGATTATATTCTGTTTGATGATTCAATCCATCTAACTGAAAATCAGCATGCATCTCCTTTTTACCACCCAGTAAAACCAAGCCCAACGCGTTTCTAGTTTCCCAAAAATTAGTTCTATTTCCCAGACTATTTTTATAGAAAGAAACTGTTGTCCCAGCATTAACTTGAAAAAAGTAATCAGTATAGAAGGCATTTAGATTTAAACCGACAGTGTTTGCATGACTCCCAAGGTTGATCACAACACCTGCAGAACCTCCAAAATGGTCCTTAAAATAGTTTTGCCCCTTTAAAGTAAAAGGGTATACCAATAAGAATATAAGGATAAGACGCATTAGTGCAAAGATGTCAAAAAACATTCCAAATTGAAATCTCTCCAAACGAAACGAAATATGTCCAATTATCCCAAAGTCTCCTCAACCTATCAATAAAACTGTAGATTTGTTTAAGATGAATGCAAAACGTTTTTATTGGCTAGCACAATTTATAGGATGGTTCTCATATAGTGGCCTCATAGTTTTTTCTGTTTTCAACAAGGATCCAGAAAAAATCGACACGCTTTTCTTACTCAATGTATTCGTCTTAATAGCGGCAGGGATAACCATTACACACTTGCAGCGCATATTCTATATTAAAATGGGGTGGCTCGGAATGCGATTGCCGCGTTTAATTCCACGATTACTGATTACTTCACTCATATCATCCATATTAATCGCAATAATAGATAATGGAACAGATTACTTAAGCGGATTAACTGTAGATAGTCAAATGACATTCTCATTAAGTCAAATGGTAGTAAATGTACTAGCGACGTTATTGCTCGTATTATTCTGGAATGCACTTTATTTTACATTTCATTTTTTCCAAAAATCGAGAAACCAAGAAATCTCGAACTTAGAGTTAGAGGCGAGTAACAAAGAAAGTGAATTGAAAAACTTAAGATCTCAACTTAATCCACATTTTCTATTTAACTCACTCAACAGTATACGAGCATTGATAGACGTTGAACCTAAAAAAGCAAAAATGTCAATTACCACGTTGTCTAATTTACTTAGACAATCATTGGTGTTAGGTAGAGAGAACTTAGTGTCACTTGAAAGTGAAATTGATTTAGCAAAGAGCTATCTTGAATTGGAAAAAATTCGATTTGAAGAACGCTTAACTGTTGATTGGGAACTTACTCCAGGACTTGAATCCTTTCAAATACCACCATTTTCATTGCAAATGATGGTCGAGAATTCTATAAAACATGGAATTTCGAATTTAAGGGATGGTGGTGTTGTAAAGATCGTAGCGAGGGAAACTGAAAAAGAGATCATAATTATTGTTGAGAATTCAGGAACATTAAATGGCATTGTCGATCTAGGAGTAGGTATTCAGAATATTAAGCAACGACTTGCGTTACAATACGGTAATGGCGCCGAATTCAACCTAAGGGAAGAGCATGGAAGGGTAATTGCACAAATGAATTTTACAAAAAATGAAACAGTTTAGAACCATAATTATAGATGATGAGCGATTAGCGCGTCAAGAATTGAGATCAACTTTAAATGATTATACAGAAATTGAGATCATTGATGAAGCTCAAAATGGTGAAGAAGGAATTGAAAAAATCAAAGCACTTCAACCAGATTTAATATTCTTAGACATAAATATGCCAGGAATGACAGGATTTGAGATGCTAAAACAGTTATCTGAAATTCCACATGTGATTTTTGTAACTGCCTACGACGAATACGCTTTAAAGGCATTTGAAGTTAACGCATTGGACTATATTCTAAAACCGGTTGATACTGATCGATTAAATGAAGCGATTGAAAAATTAAAGCAAAAAGACGAGCAAGAATTTGAATCTGAAACAAATGAAAAATTATCGCGTTCAGAAAGAAAGTTAACTATTGAAGATAAAGTGTTCATCAAAGACGGGGAGAAGTGCTACTTCGTTAAACTAGGAGATGTACGCATGCTCGAATCGGATGGGAATTACGTTAAAGTACACTTTGGTAATAGTCGGCCTTTAATACTTCGATCATTAAACAGTTTTGAGGAAAAACTAGATCCCGAACATTTTTTTCGTGCCAATAGAAAATTCATCATCAACCTTGAGTGGATTGATAAAGTAGAAAATTGGTTTAACGGAGGATTACAAGTAGAATTACGAACAGGGGAGAAGGTTGAAATATCTCGAAGACAAGCAATACGATTTAAAGAAACTTTGAGCTTTTAATTATTCTACGATAGATATTTGTCCATCTCCAAGTGTGATTAAACGTTGTTTGTACAAGTTTCCAACTGCTTGTTTGAATGTTTTCTTGCTCATACCAACCACCTCACGGATTGTATCTGGATCACTTTTATCGGTTAAATTCAAGGACTTTTCACGCTGTAGTAATTCCAACAACTCTTTTGCTGAATCACTGATTTTATCATATCCAGTTTTGTCTAAGCGCACATCAATCTTACCATCATCACGCACAGCGGCAACATACCCTTTGATATAATCACCACGTCTTATTGGCTTGCTGATATCACTTCTAAAAATCAATCCTGAATACTTGTTGTTCACAACAACCTTAACACCAAGATCCGTTGTTTCACAAATTAACAAGTCAACTTCAGTCTCAGGTTCAAATTCTTCTTCACAAAATTGAAAATAGCGATTGACGCGAGTAGAACCAACAACACGATCCGTTTGTTCATCTAAAAACAAATGAGTCAGATAATACCTTCCTTCTTCAAGCTTTAAATTTTGCTCCTTGAATGGAACCATTAATTCTTTTTCCAATCCCCAATCAACAAAAGCACCAAAATGACTCACTGCTGTAGCTTTTAGGTATGCAAAACCACCCATTTCTATTAACGGTTTTTCTGTCGTTGCTACTGCGCGGTCTTCCGAATCTCTGTAAACAAATACATTTACGACATCATCCAACAGCATATCATCCGTTAAATATTTATTTGGTAGAAGAACTTCGTTGTCCTGTTCATCAGCAAGGTAAGCACCAACTGAAGTAAATCTAAGAATTGTTAGATCGTTATATTCGCCAATATTCATGAGTTAGAAATAGAGTGCGGACGCTAGCTTTGAATTCACGATTAAAACAGGCAGTCCTGGCTTGTTTGTAATTAAATTTTGTGCAAAGCTATCAAATTGTGGCAATAAACTCTCAGAATGGTAAGCAATTGCAATTAAGCCCCCATTATTATTTTTAACAAAGTGCATTATTTTCTTTCCAAAGCCACCGCTAGATTTCAAGAAAATCATTTTAGCATCAATAGAGCGTTCTTCGTATTCCTTACTTACAATCCCGATTCTGTTCTTGATTCGCGTATTCAACATTTCATCGGTTTGTTCTTCAGCAAGAACATGTATTTTAGATTTAAAAATCTTAGCCATATCACCTGCAATAGAAACAATCTGTAAGCTTTCTTTAGTCAAATCAACCGGAACAACAATGTTCTCAATTTCTTTAATCACCGTATCTTTCTGAACAACGAGAAAAGGAACTTCCGAACTGGTAATTACTTTCATTGCGTGAGAACCAGCAACACGCTGGAAGCCTCTCATACCATGCGTCCCCATAATAATAAGTTGTGCTTTTTCTTTCTTTGCAATTTTTCCTATATCTGAAAAAATATCACCAACGGTAACAAGCGTAGTAACTTCAACGGTAGAAGGAACATTTAAACCATTCTTAATTTTTTCGAGCTCAGCCAATCGGGCCATTCCTTTTGCCTTATCTGTAGCAAGGTGTACCAATCGAATTTCAGTTGCTATATGGCTACCTAAAAAAAGAGCATATTCAACAGCTTTCTCACTCACTGGAGAAAAATCATAAGGTACGATATAAAGGTTCTTACTCATATTAAAACTTTGGATAAATATATGCAATATAGTGATTCCACACCATCAAAAAAAGAGGAGAATGATTATCAATAAGCGTACATTGAACATTCCTCTATTTGAACCGAAAATTTCAATTTCGTTTCCTCTTATTTTTTCGTTTCTTTTTCTTTTTATCTCCGTAAATAGACAAATCAGAAGGGTCTCGCTTATCGCGTTTGTTCACCTCAGGAAGGTTAACGTTTTCTTTCTTATCCTCTTCTTTCACCTCAGTCTCTGGCGTTACAGCAACATGTGACCCACCATCGACAGGGGTATTTTCCCCTTCCGGATTAACCCATTCTACTTTAACTTCCTTTCGCTGAACCTTACCTGTTTTTTCATCTTTAACATACATGTATTGTTTCTTAGCGTCCGCACCTTTATTTACACCAATAACGTCTTCATGCAAAACCCATTTACCATTCTCGAGTTTAAAGGCATCATATGACATATCAGGAACATAAAACGAACGAAATTTGGCCATACTTGGAGACTCAGGAGAGAGGTGGTCAAAAATAATTCGTTCGCGATTCTCTTCATACTTTAATGACATTGTGACCTTCTTAGAATGTTCAAAAAAGACACGTTTTTCTGTTGTTTTACCCGATTTAAAGATAGGACTACCTAATTTAACCGTTTTTCCCGTAAAGTAAATCGCGTCAATAATTTTCAATTGACTCAACGATGTGTTATAATCCCAACCTAACACGGTGTATATCGTTCGACTACCTTTTTTGATTGGAATTATCTTATAATACAACGCGCCATACCAATTGTCAGCAGTTATAATTTCAGTTGGTTGCATTGGCATTCCAAAGCTTTTATCTTCAAGTTCAGTAACGTATTGTTCTTTTCTACGCTTGTCAATATGAATTACAAATGCAGTATAAGTCTGACTAAAATCATCCTGTTCTACATTCCAGTTAACAATACGCATTTGTTTATCAGGACTATCAATAAAACCAATTGTCTCTAATTTAGAGAACGGGTAGAACATTGCTTCTTTAGATTGAAGCACCCGTTTCATTTCAGCTTTTAATAACGCATTTTTAGCTTTTTTATCTTGATTATTATCCGCTGATCGAAGGTCCAGTAACAACTGTTCAAGTTTCACCTCTTCTGCAGCTAAATCAATTTCCTGTCCAAGAACAGGAATCACAATCACAATAAATAAGAAAATAGAGAATAACTTTTTCATACACATATAAACGTAAATACAACCTAATTGTTACTTCGGTTCAAATACCTCGCCATTTTATTTAAAAGTAATGAAATTATAGGAAGGAACCTCTAAGCCATGATCTCTCAAGTCTTTTGCAATTTGTCCCCTGTGATAGTTACTATGATTCAAGATATGATACAACACATCCACAACTTCTTTTTCCAATTGAACACCTTCCTCAGAATGATAATTCACCTTTTCAAGTTCGTCTACTTTTTCCAGAAAATCTAATGTTTTCAAGTAATTCTCTTGGTGTAATTTAATCCAATAATCGGCAGGTAGTTTATCCCAGCTAAAAGATTCTGAGGGCAATCCTAGCACACGCTGAATCCAAATATGGTGTACATTAACTATATGAGACATTGATTTTTGACAATAATCAGAAATCAATTCTTCTTGAGACAAGAGATTTTCGCACCATTTTTTATTTGTAAGAAAATCGTACTCAAATTTGTGCTTAAAAAATTCCTTTAACAATTACATTGATTTTAAATCAACAATTGTTTGAGTTGGGTTTTCAGAATTGAAAACAAAGCTTCCTGCGACAAGTACATCTGCACCAGCTTTAACAAGCTCTGCACCAGTAGTTGTGTTCACACCACCATCAACTTCAATAATTGCGGAAGATCCTGTTTTATTAATCAAAGCTTTTGTTTGCTCCACCTTTGTTACCGCATGCTGAATGAACTTCTGTCCACCAAACCCCGGATTTACAGACATAATTAAAACCATGTCCAAATCCATAATAACATCCTCCAGCACATTCACATTTGTATGCGGATTCAATGCTACACCAGCTTTCATACCATTTGCCTTAATCAATTGAATTGTTCTATGTAAGTGTCGACAAGCTTCAAAATGAACAGTTAAAACATCTGCACCAGATTTTGCAAACTCTTCAACATATTGATCAGGGTTTTCGATCATCAAATGAACATCTAAAGGCTTTTTAGCATGTTTTTTAATCGCTTTAATAACAGGGAAACCAAAAGAGATATTAGGAACAAAAACACCATCCATAACATCAACATGAAACCAATCTGCATTGGAAGCATTAATCATTTCAACATCACGCTGAATATTAGCAAAATCACAGGATAAAACGGAAGGGGCAATTAAATGAGACATTTGTTCTATTTTTTCTTACAAATGTAGAGAATCTTAACTCATTTCTCACGAATTATTTTCAGGTATTCTTCATCACGAGCATAAACATCGAGATATAAGGCCAAATCAACATTCGATCTTGTCGCCGTTTGATATTCAATGAAAATTGGAATAGGGGACAACAATTTTATTTCATGATTTACACCTCGTGCAAAAATAGAATCCAAAGAATCCGCGATCACCTCGTTAAATTTCCCTCTGTATTCATCACGCTCCAATATGACTTTGGCCAAATCGACTGGATTTTGTGTTCTCATGCAACCATGTGAATAAGCTCTCACATCTACGCCGAACAAGGATTTAGAAGGCGTATCATGAAAATAAACACTGTGTTCATTGTAAAAATCAAATTTGATGATCCCCAAACTATTTTTGGGACCTGGCTCTTGTCTTACTTTGTACGGGAAAGAATTCTGACGGATTTTACTCCAATTAACAGAGTATGGATCAACTTCTTCACCTTTCTTTAATAATTTATAATTGTGTTTAGCCATATAATCAGCTGATCGCTTTAAGTGAGGAAGAATTTCCTTACTTGAAATTGAATAAGGAACATTCCAATAGGGATAAACCACAACTTTTCTAAGTTTCGAAGTTAATTCAGGAGTTTGATTTTCGTACTTCCCAACAACAATGTTATGTTCACTCTTTAAACTATCATTGATATAAAAACGAAGTTTATATTCAGGGATATTAATGTAAATGAACTTCTCTGGGCGCGGTTCTCTGTCTCTAATCTTATCCATCGCCAAAATGATTCTCTCCGCTTTATGATAGGTACTTTCGTTTAATGCCTTGGATGTATATTTTCCAATGACACCATCTGGTTTTAGAGCGTTGTCTTTTTGAAATCGCATTAACCCTTCAATTACGAGTGCACTATCAATTACATCTTTAGAAAGGTATCCTTTTGAAACCAACGCTTTTCGTGTTTTCTCTACAGCATGCAGTGTGTCGTATTTAATTGACTCCACCTCAAAAGTTGTTTTATCTAATGGAAATGAATCAATTAAAGCAATCAGACCTTTCCCCAACACTTGATATGTCGTGTCCTTTGGTCCAAATTTCAAAAACTGCTCCCTTAAATCCAATGAAAAATCGAATTCTAGTAGAGAATCAAGTGATTCTGCCGACGCAAAAGTTTTGGGCTTCTTTATTTTATTCTTATAATCTACAAAACCGTTTTTCAAATCACCTATAATTTGTGCAAGTGAAATGGTCAAGTTAATTTCATCTTGAATATAATTGTCTTGTGATGATGCGAATGTTCGATTCTCTGGAATGCCAAGTGAAAACTGTTGATTTAGAACAGATTTCATAGCTTTACCTTCAGAGGTCATCATGGAATCATTGATCCATCTAGGCTGAAAGTTTCTACCTGAATAATACGACTTTAAATAATTAACAGTGGAGTCAGGCAAACCGATTTGATGGATATAATCTTCTGAAATAGCGATTTTCATTTTTTCAGAAACGCTGATATCTCTATCTTCGAAAGGAGGGATAACTGGCACTTCTTTTTCTTCAGAGCATCCAAAGAATAAAACGGAAATTAAAATGACTAGTAGTGGTCTCATGCAATTCAGCTTTGAAATATGTACATTAGCACAGGTTCAATAATAACGAAAATAAACTATTTCAATGACGTTAAACATACTTACTATAATTTTATTAGTCACTGTTGTAATTTCAATGATGGCTTTTAATAACAAAAGTATGATGGATAAAATGATGTTCATCCCATATGATTGTAAGCATAATTCAAATTATATAAGAGTATTCAGTCATGTCTTAATACACGGGGATTACGGTCATTTATTGTTCAATATGATTTCGTTGTATTATTTAGGGAATAGTTTGTTGAATTTTCCCGGTGGACTTGTTTGGGAATTCGGTCCTTTAGGTGGTCAGCTTCATTTTTTAATACTCTATGTTTTAGGCGGATTATTTGCGACTTTAATTCCTTTCGGAAGAAATCAAGACAATCCAAATTACAGGTCTTTAGGAGCCTCTGGAGCAGTTTCAGCTGTCATTTTTGCTGCAATCATCTGGGAACCAAGCATGAAATTGAATCTTATGTTTATTCCGATCGATATTCCGGCATATATTTTCGGTCCACTGTATTTACTTTACGAATTTTACCAAGACAAACGAGGAAATACGGGAATTGCTCATGATGCACACATTGGAGGTGCTATTTTTGGTGTTATTTACGTTTTAATTATTAATATTGATAAAGGAACGCAATTCATTAATTACATTTTCTAATTCATGCTTTATATCAACAACAACGATTCAATTATTGCCAACAATGGACCAATTGTTCATGCGGGCAATAGGGGATACCTATATGGTGATGGGGTATTCGAAAGCATTCGAATTATAGATGGAAAGGCAATAAACCTGAAAAATCATGTTAATCGCATGCTTGAAGGAGCCCGTAAAATAATGATGCGGCCTCCAAACTTCTTTGACGTACCATTTTTCGAAGATAGAATTAATGAGTTACTACAGAAATCAGACATAAAATCAGGAGGGAAATGTCGCATTTCATTAGACCGTGCAACAGGAGGGACGTATCGCCCTGAATCAAATGAAGTCGAATTTTTAATCGAGGTATATCCTTTGGAACACAATCAATTTGTTTTAAACCCAAAAGGGATAGAGATCGATTTATTTATGGATCACCAAAAGCCGAAAACGAGTCTGTCAAATTTCAAAACTAAGAATGGATTGATTTATGTTCTCGCTTCCATTGCTGCAAAAGAAAAAGGATTAGGAGATCTTTTAATCAGTAACGATAAAGGAGGGATTTTAGAATCTACGGCTGCTAATTTATTCGTCGTGAGTAATGGTGTATTATACACTCCTGGACTTGAGGACGGTTGTCTTGCTGGAACTATGCGTATGCAAATTATCAACCTAGCAATCTCCAATGGAATTAAGGTGTACGAATGTAACATCATGCCTCAGAACCTTTTGGTAGCGGATGAGATCTTCCTGACAAATGCGATTAAGGGAATTACCTGGGTTAGCGGTTATAGAACAAAACGTTATTTTAATAATACCTCAAAAAAACTCATCGACTTACTGAATACGCATTGGCAGTTACAAAATTCAACGAAAGAAGAAACACACTAGGGTGATATAATCTTCAATCTAAGTTGAATATTCTCTGCTTTTTTTTACTTTTATCCAACTAATTTAAAATCTCAATATGAAATTATTCAAATTTATTGCGCCTGCTTTGTTATCTATCGTTTTAATGGCCTGTGGAGGAAACACAGAAGTTGGTCATGAAGATCATGAAGGACACGGTCATGAAGCTAAAACTGAATGTGCTGAAAAATGCAGCGGTGAAAAAGATAAAAAAGATTGTGCTTCAGAATGCACAGATGAAGAAAAAGCAGCTGGTTGTGCTGACAAAAAAGAATGTAAAGACAAGTCTGAATGTAAAGATAAATCAGATTGTAAGGACAAAAAAGACTGCGCTACATCTTGTGAAGAAGGTGAGAAAGAAGCTTGTTGTTCTAAGGACAAAAAAGAATCTACAGTTGAAGAAGAAACAAAGTAGTTTTACCTTAATTAAATATGTAAGTCCTTCCATTATTGGAGGGACTTTTTAGTTTGTTAAATATGGATGGAAGAAATAGGAGTGACATTGAAATAGGGGATTATGTTGGGATTGTACTTAAAAAAGATCAAAGGACAGGCGAAATAACTGAAGGAAATGTTAAGCAAATCCTCACGAAATCAAAATTTCATCCACATGGTATAAAAGTAAAACTTGAGGACAATCAGGTTGGACGTGTAAAAGAAATCATCGATTAATTCAATGACATTTGTTACCACGGTAAATATAACTATATTTGAACAAAACTCATTCGATGAAAAAAATAATAGCATTCTCAGGAAGCAATAGTAAACACTCAATAAATCAAAAGCTTATCCGTTCAATTGCATCTTTACATGAAGGAATAGAAGTATTGAACTTACGTGATTATCAAGCTCCAGTATATGGAATTGACATAGAGAACGAAGATGGATTTCCGGAATCAATGATTGCCCTAAACAAAAAATTCAAAGACGCAGATGGTTTTATCGTTTCAACTCCTGAACACAATGGATCTATGCCAGCAGTTTTGAAAAACACAA
>Ga0193954_1001863_pt1 | contig 10420 bp, 16 predicted proteins | sample BB_5_MG_FD_140340 | JGI IMG/M metagenome (GOLD analysis project Ga0193954, IMG submission 140340) | Microbial mat bacterial communities from the Broadkill River, Lewes, Delaware, United States - BB_5_MG | ecosystem: Environmental > Aquatic > Freshwater > River > Microbial mats | place: USA...
CTGAGTGGCTGAAGGCGCACGCCTGGAAAGTGTGTTTAGGTTTATCCCTAACGAGAGTTCGAATCTCTCGCTCACCGCCATATAATGATAAAGGTAATCAATCACTTAGGTTGATTACCTTTTTTCTTTGGATCGTCAGTGGATCGGTCTGAATCAAAACCAAGTAAATCAGTAACCTTTTTCGCCATTTCTGGCACTTCTTCTTTCATCCACTTTCCATAGTGTTCTTCGATCATTTTTAATGACGTATGACCCATTTGTTGAGCTATCCATCTTTCGTTTACACCGGCTGTTAATAATTGACTAGCGAAAGTATGTCTTGCTTGCCCAGGTGGACGATATCTAACCTTAGATTTTTTTACATGATCTTTAAAAAAGCCATCACGGTATGATCCGACACAAGGATATGGTTGAAAGTTTTTACTATTTAAAAACACAAAGCGCAGACATTCATCTTTGATAGTTTTATTGTCTTTTTGTAATACTGGAACCGTTTTACCTTTCAGCATCATAGAATACGGCATTTGTGATTTTAATACTGATATTGCAGGCTCGATTAAATCAATCGTTCTGGTGCTGCCTTTTGTTTTTGTAGATTTATAACGGCTCTTTACATTGCCGCGCTTAATTTTTACTGTCCAGTTCGTTGTGTCAATATCCTCCCATGCAAGGGCGATCAACTCAGATAAACGCAGGCCAGACCAACAATTAAATACAAAAGCATTTTTTTCTTGTACCTTAAAAGTATCAGCACTTGCTATTCTGATTATTTCATCACGGGTAAAAGGATCAGGTTCTTCTTTAACAACACTTAAATTTGAAATATAGGTAAGGGGGTTGTGATCTATTATTTGATCGCTCATAGCTTCAGCATAAATTGCACGAAAAGGAATGAGTACATTATTGATGGTTTTGTTTGATAAATCGCGTAAATCAATATTTAGCCAACGTTTGATATCACCTTGGGTTATATGATCTAATCTCATTTCGCCCCACTTAGGCACAATATGATTGTTTGCTTTTGAGCGGTAACTTGTATAACTACTATGAGCGCTTTCGAGTTGCTTTAACGCTAACCACTGAGCAATAGCCTCTTTGACTAGCGGTATTTTTCGCGCAGCACCAGAAAACAACATAGCGCGCTTTGACTCGGGGAAGTGATCAGCATAATCAAACGTGCCTAATGTTATTTCATGTAGAATAACCGCGCGTTTATTTGCTGCAAATTTCAAATTACTTTTAGTTAACTTAATGCCTTTTAATGTTTCAAGACAACGCACCGTTTTATAATAAAAACTAATGCGTATTTTTTCGCCATGAATATCAACACCTTTAAGGTCTTTGGATATCTCTTTTAACTCAGCTAGCTTGCTTATGTCCATGATCTAAAAACTCGTCTAGTCGTTCATAGTTAAAATAAATAACATTATCTGACGCTTTACGCCAATGAAAACCTTCAATTAATATGCCGCGTTCTCGTTTTTTCTTGAGCGCACCTTCAGTAATACCCTTGAGTTTTTCTATTACTACAGGCTTTACCCACCCTAATTTTATAAATTGCATACTCACCTCTACTACTCCCTATTTGGGAACTGAACCGCCGTCCTAAAATCTACTTTTTACGTTTAATCATTAATGTACTCGTAGGTTACGATCTGTTCTCTCTATAATAATTTTAGCTCGTTCCGTTCCGTTGGTTTTCTCAATTGCTTTGGCTGCTTTAGATATAAGCATTTCTAAAACATTGGCAATATCTTCATTGGTGTTACAGTCTAAATTAGCTACATATTCAACAATTATATGTTCTGCTATTTCTGCAACCTGATTTGGTTTTAACATTACTCACCTCTACTTTTGTTTAATGATTTTTATGCTGCACAAATACGTGGCAAATTAGCCAAAGGTTAGCAGGAATTACTTCCTGTCTGCCTGTTTTCTAAATCAGAATTCCAACCATCTGGCATTGGTACATCTAGCCAAAGCGTAGGTTGGTGATAGCAATCAAACATGTCCTTTTTTTCATCATAACAAGCTTCTCTGATCGGCTTGTCTGTGTGATCTTCCGTTAAAACTTGCGGTCTAAATACAAGTACAGTTTGTTTGTTTTTAGGTTTTCTACTGTTAACATCTACCCACATAATTTCCCCATTAATTTTAGCGTTTAATAATTCACTGCTAACAACACATTTGTCATTAAATTCAGCATGTTGATTTTGTAGAAAGAAGGATTAAATCCCGTTAATAACGGTGTTAGATCGCAACATCTAAATGTGTGCTTGTCGCTGTTTTCATAAAACAAACCCAGTGAGTATTTGCTCTTTTTCCTGACACGTGGCCAAAGAGTGGTTTTTCGTTTGTTAGCTTTAAAATCTCACTTGTTTTAATCTGCGTTTCGTTCCACTTGAATATCAAAATACCGCTCGTGGACAACACGCGAAAACATTCTGAAAAGCCAAGCTTTAAATCTTCTTTCCAACTTTCGTTAAGCTTTCCGTATTTTTTCTTCTGCCAACCGTTGTCACCAGCCCTTACAAAATGAGGTGGATCAAACACCACTAATTTAAAGCTTTCATCATCAAATGGTAAGTTTCTAAAATCTAGTATTTGATCAGGCTTTATTTCTAGCTTTCTGCCATCACATAAAATGTGGTTTTCATCACGAATGTCACCGAATAATACATCAGGGTTGTTGCTATCAAACCAAAACATTTTACTACCGCAGCAAGGGTCTAAAATTTGTGGTAACGTCATTTGTTTCTCCTATTCAATTTAGTTGCAGATCTAACAACTCGTTCAAGTCACTGCGTTCGGACAAGCAGAGCTTGCCGCTTAAGTTAAAGGTTATATTTTCTCGCAGTGCTGTTCATAGGCGATCATCTGGTTTATCGCTTGGTTCTCCCGGTTAAACAGCAACTCTCTAGCCGACCCGCCAACAAAGTTAAACCGAACTATATGTTTACCCTCGCTACGGCTGCGATGGCAGCATGTTACATTGGCAGGGTTTATCAGCGTCCCATCAGCGCATTCAAACTGTTTCATTATTACCTCCAAAAATTTTAATACGCATCGTAATCAAATTTAAAATCTTGATACGCTTGTTTGTGCAAATTTGGTGGGGCCAATAACCGCCAACAGTTATCTTGGTTGGGGCAATCCCAGTCTTTGCACATAGTTATGCCAGCCATATTTATTCCTATTATGTGTCTATGCGTTCGTAAAACTCTTTGTATACTTCAGGGTGATTATCAAACAAGTAGCTAATAGCCTTTTCGCTAATTAATTGTTTCCCTTCATTTGCTATATTAATTTGCTCAATGGCAAACTCTATACCTACCTGAGTGTCGTCATTAACAATAAATCTATCATCGTTTTTTGGTAGTTCATTTCTAAACCAGAACTTTTCAATTATTTTATCTAACACTTTATTCTCCAGTTATCAATCATGCGACAAATAACAGCTTGTCGCTATGGTCTAATGTGTAAAAGTGTGTACTTTGCCTACGTGTAGCAGTGTTAGCTGTCTGTTTTGTAACAGAACTCAACCTCGTGAATATCCCCAACTTCATCCCCATCAATGACGCCCGCCTTAACATTAAACCAGCATTCTTCTGGGTCAGGCTGCACTGCGTAATCAATTTTTTTTGCTAAAGCCTCAGAAAGAGCTTCGCGTATTTCGTTATCGTTTAATCTGATTTCCATTTTTCTAGCCTCCACAGCTAACAAATAATTCCAGCAGACGCCTGCGGCGCAAGCTGAATAAAAAGGTTATATTGCATTTTTAACTGTCACAAGTGGGGCAACCGGAATTCAGAAACTCACCTTTTGGCGCTGCACAATCAATACACCAATTAATCTCAGTTTCACTTTGCTCAATTTCTACAATGTCAAAAACTTCAATATTCATTTTTATCTCCAATAGTAGCAGCCTAACACCCGTAATAACGTTGTTTTACCAAACATTATGCTGCTACCTTTTCTTCTAATTGAGTCCAGTTCACAGATTTGTGTTTAGATAAAAGAAACTCAAAACACTCATTAACCAACTTTTCGTGATTTTCTATAGGAACACACTTAGCTCGGCCACCTTCATAACCCGTAGGTATATTCTTAGAAAACCAAAAATAACGAGCAAGATTAAAAGCATCTTTAGACTGTTGAGTGTCAATGAAAAACGTACAATCTTTATGAGCCCACGTAACATATCCACTTTCAATTAAGCTACGAATGCGCTTATAGGCTTGTTGTTTACCTAGCTTTTCAGTTATAAAGCCGCGCTCGCATGTATGTATTGATGTTGCGTTACGATACCAATCTTCACCAACGACACTGTATTCATCACCAACGTAACGATGAAGAACACCTTTACTTAGTGCTTTCAATTGATAGGTCCAAATAGCTTGAATGAATCCGTCATGAGATATTTTCATTATACTGCCTCCTTTTTTAATTCTTGAATGAATGGCGTCCAAATTTCATTCCAAAAATCTACAGCGCAATGATCAGGCTCAGTTGAACTTGGCAAACCCTCACAATCACCGAAAACTTGCTCGAAAAATTCATGCTCGTAAAGCTCATTGAAGAATATCTCGCCTTTTTCGTATTCGTCTTGAATGGCAAGCATTTCATCCCAAGCGGTTTTAGCCTGTTCTTTGGTTAAATAATTTTCTTTGCGAGCTTCAATAATTTTTTCTTTGATTTCTTTGCGGTAACCATTTGGATTAGGAATGTATAATTTTCCGCCCGTTAATTTTTTCATTGCGTACTGAAAGTCCAATTTACAAAGAAATGCTTTGGGCTCACCACCGCAATGTGTCCAGCGATAATCAAAAGTGCCGTAATCGCTTGTAGCCGTGAAAGAGACGGACTCTTTACCACAAATTAATGTTATGTCACCCCAAGCTAGGCTACCTTTACTAGAGCGAACTTGGTATAGCTCTGCTTGAGATTTAGTTACTGTGAATGACATTATGCTGCTCTCCCTTTGCTTAAGTTTTGAGTTTTAACGTCAATCTTGGCGATTGTTAGCACTACGGGCTTAACTTCGTCAGGCATTTGATTAAAGCCCATATTATTTAGAACCATGTGTTCTTGGTTGCTAACTGGCTCTAAATTACTAACATCACAATTCATTTTGTCGTTATCTTTAAAACGTAAATTGTCAGGCATGTTTTCATTGCCGTGAACTTTGGCCCAGTTATAGCGCTGTAATAATTCCCATTTGTTAGGCTCTGCAATTTTAATTGCTCGGTAACCATCTCTGGTAATGCGCTCACTACCAACAGGACGGTGATTGAGTGGAATATCGCCTTTTTTAAAACTTGTTTTGTTAGGTTTCATTACCCCTTTGGTGCCTTTATTCCACGGCTGTTCGCCTTTTTCAAAATGACCTGTTCTATCGCAATTAATGCCATGGTTATGTACAAAGCTTTTTATTTGAGCTTCGGTAAACGAACCGTTACACGTCTTATTTAATAATTCAGCCACTTTTTTAGGGTTGTGATTTTGGTATTTCTCTTTGATGTACTCAACTTGTGAGTGAGTAAATAGTTTCGAAACACCACCTTTTATTTCGCCTGTTTTTCTGCCACAACGAATTTTATGATTTGAAATAGCCGCCTTAATTTGTTTTTCAGTTTTTTCTAAACCGAATTTTTCGTTAAAAGCAATTGTCACATCAGGAACGCCAACTTTTTTAAACTTGTTAGCAATAAACTTTAATTGTTCATCAGTATATTTAAATCGCATCTTTCACCTCTAACATGCCAGGCATTTTTTCGGCAGATAAACCATATTCAGCACGATACTTTTCAGCTTGCAATACTAAACTCGCGTTACTTACAACGTCTTTTGATATTTGTGAAATAGCTTTGCCACGCTCAATTTCTGCGCCTAATTCTTCAGTTGTTAAATCTTCATCACCAAGGCGTTCTAACTGTGCAAACAAGTGGTTATTTAAATCTAATAAAGTGTTTTTCATGCTGCTTCCTTACTATCTAAAATTCGTTGTCCTAATTCACGTAAATAATCACGACTGATTACATCGTCAATTTGTGGGCCCGAATGAAGAGGGTTAAAAACAATGACACACATCCCCCCAGGTGAAGAAGTTGGTTTGCTACCATCAGGATTTTGTCTGTACCAATTTGGTACATCAAAAGTAACGCGGCCATCCGTTAGTTTGTGGACTTCACTTGCCGGAAACTCAGAATTTTTATGAGGAAACCAACCAGCTTCAAAATTTAACGGCACAAAGAACACTGAGAAAAAGCCTAACTTCATTTCCATGTACGCTTTTTTCATTATTTTGTGTAAACCTGTACAGCTCGTTCCATCGTCTAACCTACCTTTATATTCCTTGCTAAAAGGAGGGTTAGCGAAACCATAAGGCGCAATACCGTTTTCATTGCAGTGCTTAAACCAATCTTGGGCTAAAGCGTTATCTTCTGCCGTGAAAAAGTGATCACACTTTGAATTGATTTCACCATCAGTAAACAAATCAATGTAAAATTTTTGCAATGGTGCGAATGTTGCTTGAATACCTAAAAACTCTAAGTCAGGGGTTCGCCATTCGTCTTGAATATCTTTAGCGCTGTGCAAAGGCTGTAATTTTGCGTTTAATAATTTTTGTAAGTAGTTAGCCATGGGTATTACCTTAATTCTGTAAACCGATTGAATGCTTTGTGTATTCAACCCAGTAGTTATTTTCTGTTAGTTCAATGCTTTTAATTACATCACCGTAAGCACCACCACTTGTTGCTAAAATTACGCTCCTGCAAGCTTGATACAACAAATTATCTTTTGTTCTATCTCTTACAGCTTTAGCGCATTTAGCTATTTTTATAGCTCTGTGCTTAACATCTAAATGCGCGTTAACTCTGTTACATAGCAATAAACTTAATGTGTCACTTTGAATTGCTGCTACTTTTTCTTGTTCGGTCATCATTTCTATTCGCTTTCGATATAATCACTAGCTTTTAAACCAAACTCACCAAGCAAGTCATGGATAAAGCGATTTAATTCACCAGCCATTAAAATAAAGTCAGCATCTAATCTGGCAAGTACATCGTTACTATCAATGTCATCGTTTTGCTCTTGAATAACATCGTAAAACTTAAGGCGTTTAATCGATAAATCATCATGTAAAACAAACGATAATGATTCATCCCACTCAAGCGCTATTTTTGTTACGTATTTGTCAGCGTCTAAATGCGCTTTAACTTCTTCACTGTCTAAGTCTTGGTTTTTAACTCTTGCAATGGCGCACTCGGCACCAATACCAAAAAATTCCGCTTCCATACCTAGTTGAAACTTATCGCCTAAGTTTTTCTCTACTAGCCAATTAGTCATAGTTTCGTCGGCTTGAGTTTCAGGTTGAAGACTTGTTACAGGTAGTGTTCCTAACGATTTTCTAAGCAACGCGAGTAAATCTTCAGCTTTACCGCGAGAACTCGAGTTAATAACAATAATGTTATCTTTAGGGCTAATGTAAGCATGAGTATCGGTAATGCGTGAAAATGCGCGAGGTAATAATTCAAAAATAATATCTTCTTTGAATTGTTCGCGTTCTTTTTTGGTAGCACCACGGCCTTCTTCAATTTCTAACGTTTGAATTTTATCTTCAAGCATATCTTTGATAACTGGGCCAGGTAGAATTTTTTCTTCTTTACGTGCGCAAATTAAAAAGTTTCCATTACCGCTATAAACCAGGCTATTACTATGCTTACCAAGCGCATTAACAAAGCCAAAGTGAGCCATTTCAGTTGAACCACAAGGAGTAAACGCATTATCAGATAATAATTGTTCAAGCTGCTCTTGCGTGTATGTAAACGTTCTAGTGAACGCGAATATAAATAAATTTTTAAAAAACATAATAGGTATTTCCTGTTGTTAAATTTTAGTTGTTAATCCCGTAAGGGGGCGACTTCTGCCGGAGTAACAGAAGCCACCAGGTGGAAGTTAAGCTGCGTTACTTTCTTCGCAGTAAGCGTGCTGATTAATAATATTCATCAAATCGTTAAATTCAGATTCACGAACGCCGTACTCGTCTTTCCAAAATTTAAGCTGCTCCATCATTTTAGCTCTACCACTTAAAGACGGTGCGGCAGATGGTGTACTATCAAAACGCTTAGCTAAACGCTCTGCTACTGGTGTAGTGTTAGGTAATGGCTGTAATGGTTCATCACTTGGAAATTCATTACCGCAAAGCTCAGGTCGTTGCGCTTGAAGTTCTTCTTCATGTTTTGCCGTTGCTGCTTGTTGCGCTTCACGCTCTTTTAGTAAACGATCGTTCTCAAGTATTTGCGCTTTGCGCTGCTCTTCTTCTGCAACTTTAGCTTGCGCCTTGCGCTCTTCTTCTAAACGCATTTGTTCGCGTTGTTGTTCTAACCTCGCTTTTTCGGCTTCTTCATGTTCAGTAATACGAGACTTAATCAAATTGGTTAGGTCGTCATTGGCTTTAAAAACAAGATGCGCGTAATCACTAAATAAAAACTTATGATCACCAGCTAAACCTGAAAGCAAATCTAAATTACTACGTACTAATTCTGATATTTCAGACAATTCAATTTTTGCTCTAGCCATTTCAGAATCAACAGCGTTTTGTAATGACTCAACGGTTTTTTTGCCTTTCATTACACCGTCAAAATCAGCGCTTACTTGGGTAATTTGAATGCCTTTTAAGTTTTTACTGGTGGCAATAAGTAAATCGCTAAATTCAACTTTAGCTTTCATGCTTATTTCACTACGTATTTCTTCCTTACGTGATTTAACTAATTTACTTAACGTTAAGCGTTTTTGACGCATTTCTTCTTTAAGTTCATCAATGGTGTCGAATAAAGTTTTTATGTCTGCAGTGTCGCTTAATGCTCGTTCTTTTACTGCTTCAAGCTCTTTCTCACCTTTTGTAAAAAACTTAACAGCTTTGTCAGCATCAACAAAATCTTGATCGCTTTGTAAATCGGTGTTTATTGATTTAATAAAGGCTAGGGCAGTGGTTTTGTATTCAACCAAGTTGCTATTACTAACGTTACCAACAAGCGAAACTTCAAGTTTTGGTAGTTCAGCTATTTCATTAGCAACAAGCTTTTCTTCTTTGGCTACAACTTCGTGTGTAGCTAAGTCTTTAGCGAATTGTTTCCAGCCTGCTATTAATGCTTCTCTACGTTCTGGTACTGACTCGTACCACATGTGCGCCATGTTTTCTTCTGTACCATCACTAACAACAAAGATTACTTTTTCTGCACCTGAAACTAATAATTGCTGTTCTAATTGCCAAAAATAATGAGCTTCTAATACATTGTTTTTAACGTTTTCAGCTAAAGCTTCATTCCAAAGCTTATGCTCGAAAGCAATATCCTCTAACATAGATAAACCGTCGAAAGAGGCGAGTAATTGCGTGTTTTCTAATAAACCGGTTACCGGGTAAAGTTCTTCATCAATTAACTTTTCAATAATAGGGCGAGCCATTTCTTCGGCTTTATGTCCTTTATCGAATATCTTCTGTGTGAATTCACTTACAGGCTTTGATACGCCTGTTTTTTTCAGGTTTAGTAATTCTGTACGACTCATGTACTTTGATGCACCCATCATTGCCGGAGCTTCGCTAGCGGTAAAGTTTTCTAAACGTGTTTTATGCCAATCTTCAGTGCCTTGAATTAAAGTTAATGTGATCATGCTTCTTCTCCTACTTTGATATTCTCAATTAGTGCTTTTTGCTCAGGGGTTAGAGTGCCTTTAGTTTCAATCATCGAAATAATGGCTTTAGGCGTTTTTTTGCTTGATTCGATAGCTTTACGCCATACATCAAAATTAGATTCAAACTGTTCTAATGGATATGGCTTTTTCTCAGGCGTTATATCCTTTTCACCAGTACTGATAACACCTTGCTGATCAAATCGCTCAGCCTCATCGGGGTCTATTATTCCTGACAAGCCAAAAGCATAACGAGCCGCTTGAATTGTTGCTTTATGTCGCAGCATACGTGCAGGCCATTTTTGCCAAGTAGGTGTGTTTTGTCGGCACTCTTCCATGTATTCTGCAACTTCAACTGGTCTACTGGTAGATTTGCGGTATATTCTGCATTTGATGGCAATCAACTTTCCTTGATCAATAATGTCTTCATGTTCTAACCCGTCAAAATCACGGTGTTGATTGATTATTTTTAGCCATCCATCGATACTAACTATCGGCTGTATTCCGCCACCCTTAGCAGGGAATGCATAAATTTCTTTCGTTAACGGATTTAATTGATATTCGTTAGCAACAGCTAAGAACGATGTAAATTGTTCATTGGTTGGCTGTTTACCTGCAGGCATGATGGTATTGATTATAATGTTTTGCATTTCAGCAGGATCGATACTCAAACGCTCAGACATTGCCAATACCTGTGAACTTGGCTGGTATGTCATTTGTTGATTGTTCA
>Ga0193954_1001864_pt1 | contig 10419 bp, 8 predicted proteins | sample BB_5_MG_FD_140340 | JGI IMG/M metagenome (GOLD analysis project Ga0193954, IMG submission 140340) | Microbial mat bacterial communities from the Broadkill River, Lewes, Delaware, United States - BB_5_MG | ecosystem: Environmental > Aquatic > Freshwater > River > Microbial mats | place: USA...
GATGTGCTGCTATCTCATGTATTAACTGTTCTGTAATACCGGAGAACTCATCCCACAAAATAGTATCCGCTTCATGAGTTTGGCGCACAAATTGTACACACTCACCCGTAGATACCATGGGTTTTCCAGTAAACACCCAGTACCACCCTGGCCCAAGAGAAATATCTAGCTTTCTGACCTGTTGGTTCTGAATATGATTCATACCGCCATAGGTAACAGCCGCCGCATCAATTGCGCTCCCTCGGCCATGCTGTAAACGCTCACAAAAACGGACCATTTCAAAGCGCTGATCAATACTGAGCGGTTTTTCCAGCAGGTGTTCGTAAAGCACCAATGTTGCAGCGATAGCAGAAGCAGAAGAGCCCATGCCAGCTCCGGGAGGTAAGTCCGAATGGCTTGAAAGTCTACCCGGCATAGGAAGATAACTTTGGCTGGATGCACGCCCCGGCACGGGTAAATGATGAATTAGCGATGACAAGGTGTATATCAGCAGATCATCGGGTTTATTAAGAATCTGCTGTATCGGCAACTGCCCTTGAAGAAAATCCTCAAAGCGGGAGTCAAGTTTCTTTTTAAGAGAACCCAATGCATTGAGCGGGTAATGCACACCTGACGAGATACCAGAAAAGAGGGTATTAATGGTTTTACTTTCGCTCAAGGGTCTAAAACTGACTACCGTATGCTTGCGAACTGCCACGGCAACCGCCTGCGCACCATATACAACTGAGTGTTCACCACTCAGGATTATTTTACCTGGGGCACAGGCTCGCATCAGATAGCGACGTATTCGCGTTTATGATGCGCAATAGCAGCTAGGCGAAAGCGCCCTTGAGATCCGCTTGCTGCAATCTCATGCACATCACCATCTTGCGGATCGGGTGCTTTATAAAGATGGAGATACTCCTCGTAACTTACCTCTTCACGCTGCTCTAACATCATCCGGTGCTCAGACGTAAATAAGCAGTGTTGGTAACCCTGGACAACACAACCTGAAAAAAACTCAGCCACGCAACCGGAACCATAACTGAAAAAGCCTATGCGCTTACCAGACAAGTCCTGCTGTTGATTCTCCAACAAGGAAGCTAAACCAATATACATGGATGCTGTATAACTGTTACCAATGATGCGGTTGTACGACAGCGTATCTTCGATTTGTTGCTCTAAAGCCTCCGCCGAAAGCTCGCTTTTGTTTACTTTGGCCAAATGCTGATGGGCTTTTTGTGCCATTCTGCTAAAAGGTAAGTGGTAACAGAAATGGCTAAAGTCAGCGAAGGATAAAGCGCTAGCCTCACGGAAATGCTCCCACGCTTTTTTGAGTGCCCTCAAGTAGATTTTCGTTGAGTACTTACCATCAACCAGTGCTGTTTTTCGATAGTTTGGCCGCCAAAAGTCCATAACATCTTCTGCGTAGTTACCTACTTCTGGGTCAATAGATAGCACACGAGGGTTAGCAGTGATCATGATCGCAACAGCACCGCAGCCTTGAGTTGCTTCTCCTGGGGTATTCAAATCATATCGGGCAATATCAGACGCTATCACCAATACTTTTTTCTCTGGCTGGCGCGCAACCAATGCACACGCCATCTGAATAGCGGCAGTCGCACTGTAACACGCCTGTTTCAACTCGACGATACGGCAGTTCTCGTTTAAGCCCAATAAGCGATGAACATAAACACCCGCAGCTTTTGACTGATCAATACCAGTTTCCGTGGCAAAGAGCAGACTGGAAATCTGTTCTCCTACCCCTTCTTGAACAAGTGGATAAGCAGCGTTGGCAGCCATGGTAACGATATCTTCATCGTGTGCAGCCATACCCATTTTTTCTTGCCCAATTCCCTGATAGTACTTATCAGGATCTGTCTCCTGAACTTGGGCAAGCGTCCTCAAATCCAAGAAATAGTTTGAGGTGTAGAAACTAATTTGATCAATACCAACTGATGACATATGTGAGTACGTTCCTCAACGCTCCTCAAGAATGAGACTCTCATTCCCAAATAACGACGCTACATCCGGCATGCCTAATAAAAACATCGCTGTTGTAAACTCTTTGCGCAATCGCTCAATCGCTTCAATAACAGCTTCAGCCGACTCCATGGCGGGTTGTAAAAAGGGAGCCGCCACTCCACAAACAGAGGCGCCGAGTATAACAGATTTGACCATATCAATCCCATCTCTTACACCACCACTGGCTACAAAACATCCTTGAGTGCGATAAGGCGCTGATAGCCTTAAGGCAACAGGGGTCGGAATCCCCCAATCTTGGAAGATCAAACCTAGATTTTCGGCGGGGTCCAAGCGCCGATGATGCTCGATACGACTCCAAGAGGTCCCACCGGTTCCTGCCATATCAAAGTGTGTAATTCCGGCACCTAGCCCTAACTCAACATCCGCAGGCGACAAACCCGAGCCAACTTCTTTTAATAAAACAGGTACGCGAAGCTCGCTAACCAACGCCTCCAGTTTTTCTGCCAGCCCTTTAAAATTAGTATCACCCTCTGGCTGAACGGCTTCTTGCAGAGGATTCAAGTGCAGATAAAGCGCATCTGCGTCTAAAACATCTGATGCTTGCTGGCATTCTTGAGCAGAAAAACCATAATTCAGCTGCACCGCCCCGACATTTCCTATCAACACGGCCGTTGGCGCATATTGGCGCAATTCAAAACTGGATCGAGCAGCCTTATCAACAAACATTACCCGCTGCGACCCTACCGACATGGCTACTTGGCAGTGCTCGGCAGCCAACGCAAGATTTTTATTAATCTTACGCACCAATTCATGATTCCCACCGGTCATAGAAGAAATCAACAGCGGGAAACTCAGTGTCTTACCCAGAAAATTTACCGACGTATCAATGTCAGTCAGATTAATTTCAGGTAGTGCGCGATGGATCAAGTGCAGTCGATCAAAATAACGCCGATCCCTTTCTATACCAGGATCAATATCAAACGCTCTAATATGCTCTATTTTACGTTCATTCGTTTGGTCAGACATTAACGCTCCAGTTTCAGATGCGCTTCCATTAACTCACCAGGATTAGTTTGGGCAGCCAAAAGCGAAAGTTCACCACATAAAACCGTCGCCGCGCATATGGCAGCTAAACGGCGAGCATTTTCACCTGGCTTCCGCTCCTCTTTACAACCTAAAAGCCGTAAGTTCTCTTCTACAAAGCCCAAACCTTTGCCATTACCGACACTACCAACAATCAGGTTTGGAAGGGTGCAGGAGAAATAAAGGTCGCCATTTCTGACCTCTGCATGCACAACACCTTGAGAGCCTTCGATGATATTAGCAGCATCTTGCCCTGTCGCTAGGTAGAAGCCCAATAACATATTTGCATAGTGTGCATTCGCACTGCGCAAGCCACCCGCGATCATTGTTCCTATGAGATTTTTTTTGATATTGAGATCAACAATTTTCTCAGGCGTCGTCAATAAGCGTCTTTCACACAGATCACGGGGGATAGTAATCTCACTAACCACATATTTACCACGACCTAAGATACCATTGACCGCCGTAGCTTTTTTATCTGAGCAATAATTGCCAGAAATAGATGAGTAACGCAGAGCAGGATACTCACGTAAAATCCAAGGAATTATGCGATCTGCCGCATTGGTCACCATATTGTGACCGGATGCATCACCGGTATGAAATTCAAGCCTCAGGTAAAGTAAATTACCCACAATTTGGCTATGCATATCAATTAGTTTTGCAAATCGGCTAGAGCTTGCCACGACCTCATTTAACTCATCCTGTCGAGAAAGGATGCTAGTCAGTGCTTTATGTGCTTCATAAGCATCATCTGCTTCTAACAAAATGGAGCGGGTCATACGCTCGTCCACTACAGTAGTCTTGATACCATCAGTAAGCACAGACACCCGAGCTCCGCGACCCACCGAGTGCCAAAGCGGAGTTTCATAGGTCGCTAGCGGCACCGACACTTTTTCATTTAATAGATGCCCACTAATTTTGAGCGGACCCACCCAACGCATCGGTATCGGTGCTTGTAATATTTTATGTGACTTCATAACAACCTATATAAACGAAAAAGGGCTGCTTACCAGCAACCCTTTTCAAGACTTCAGGCAGGCGGATTTTATCGGCCATACCCGTGTAATGCAAACATACCTGTTCGGTTAAGACTCAGTATCAACGAGCTCTTGCAAATCAGTTGATGCAAGTGGTGCCATATCTACTTTCATTAAATCAAGTATTTCACCCATACCCTGCACCAAACGGTACTGGGCAGCCATGTAATCATACTTCGCAGCAATCAAAGCATTCTTGGAAGAGAATACCTCGTTCTCAGTATCCAATAAGTCCAGCAAAGAGCGCTGCCCGATATCGAATTGCTTTAAGTATGAGTCACGCGTGGAGATACTGGATTCAACATGCTGCTCCAAAAACTTCATCTGGCGACCAAGAATTTCATAGGCATTCCATGAAAGCTCAATACTTTCTAGCGTTTGACGATAAGCATTTGCATGAATCTCTTTCGCTTCATTGATTTGATGATGTGTCTGACGAATACGTGCTTTATCACTACCGCCGTTATATAGGTTATAACGCAAACGCAACATCGCCGTCAGATCTTCGTTACTTCCTTCAACACCATCAATGTTGTCGTTCCATGTACGATCAACTTCAAAATTGAGTTTCGGATACATCAGACTCTTCGCCGAGTTGTACTGCTCATTAGCAGCAACTACATCAGCCAAAGCTAACTTTAGAGTCGGGTGATTTTTTAATGCACGTTCAACCGCTTCAGATGAGCTAGAAGGAAGCACAGTTTGATCAAACACAGGCGGCGTTAACGCCCCAGGACAGCACACACCCGTCACTCGCTGGTAGTTCGTCTTTGCATCCAGAAGGTTATTTTCAGCCGACAACACATTAACTTCAGCCAGCGATAAACGACCTTGTGCCTGCTGAATAGAAGCCCTTGTGCCTAAGCCCGAGTTAGATCGTTTACGAATCTGATCATAAACACGAACATGGTTGTAAAGGGTTTCATTCGCTTGGTTGAGGAGCTCCTGACGTTTAATAACTTCCAGATAAGCACGTGTCGCTTCAAGGGCCTTCTCTTCAGCCACCTCTCTAACACGGTGGTTACGCGCCTCCAAACGTGCTGCATGACGATCTACTTCGCTTGAAGTCAAAAAGCCATCAAACAACATCTGTCGAATACTCAGGCTTGCTTCTCGTCGTTGTAGATCTTCATCACCGTCGCCAGTGTTTTTAGTTGACTGGTTTTTTGTCCATTCATAGCCCAAGCCAGCGGCCACATCAATCTTTGGATAAAAACCGCCTCGTGCCTGACGAACCTCCTCAAACACCGCATTCCTAGCATTCACTACGGATTTCACTTCAGGGTTTTTCATAACGGCATCAGCGACAACTGATTCCAGTTCTGCTGCATGTACTGCGTTCCCTGAGCCCAATGCAATCGCCAGTGACAACAACGCCTGCTTTAGTTTCACTATGTTAGCCCTCGACAATAGTTGATTACTTACGCAACCTGATTCGTCAGTTTTATAATTAACGAAACTCGATCCGTCGTTTTCGTTTTTCGTAGTATTGAAGTAACGTGCGCTTTAACTGTTCGCTCGGTAATACTCAATATCTTTGCAATCTCTTTGTTAGACGCCCCGCCAACCAGCCTATCCAACACCTGTTGTTCACGGTCGGTTAGATCATACTCGACTTTTTTACCAAAATCAGCCAATCCACCTAAAGTTTGAGCAGAGCCAATATGTCGTTTCAACAATGTTTGAACAATTGTAGGGCCTGCCCATATATCATTCTTAGCAACCACATTGAGCAACTGATCAAATAAAGAAGAGGTTACATAAGTATTGATATAGCCTCTAAATCCACGCTCCAATAGTCTAAGGCCTTCTTGATCCTTAGGCATATCAGAGAAAGCAATCCATAGAATATTTGGGTACTGTTCACAGACGTTACTGACATACTCTAAAGGAGTAGATTCCAGATGAAGTAAGCCTATATTCTGCTCACTTTTATTAACAACAACCTTTTCTCTACTACCTACAATGACAGATGGTTTTATACCTGCAAACTTAACCCAACGCTGGATCACTTCATCGTTAGCAGCGACAATATACAACTTCATCTTAACATTCCATTAATATTCATTAAACCATCTAAAAAGCATAGTTCATAAATGAGTCACTGCTCAGATTATTGAAGGATCTTTTCTACGATTCTACTCAAGGGGCATTAACGTTCAGTTAATGCTCTGCTTTTAGCTTTAAGAATTGGCTTTAGTATGTAGTCCATGACTGTTTTTTCGCCTGTTAATATATCTACCGATACAGTCATACCCGTGATTAAAGGTAGTTTCTCATTTTCCTGTCCAACATAAGGCTTATCGGTTTTGAGACGCACTATATAAAAGGGATCGCCCTCTTCATTCAACACGGTACTAGGAGATATAAAAAAGACTTCAGCACCAACGCCACCGTAAATACTAAAATCATAAGCTGAAACTTTTATTATAGCTTTTTGCCCTTTATTAACTTGGGCAATATCAGAAGGCCTTATTTTAGCTTCAACTAATAAAGTATCCTCCCATGGAATAATATTTAGAAGCGTATCGCCAGGCTGAATAACACCTTCAACGGTGTTAATAAGAATTTGCTTAATAGTGCCTTTAACCGGAGCGCGAACTTCTGTTCGTGTTATGCGGTCTTGCATTCCACCTAAAGCCTCTTTCAACCGCGCCGCCTCAGATAAGGTTTCATTTAACTCAGCCCGCGCCATACTGATAAACTGTAACTCAGCTTCATCAAGTTTTTTCTGTGTCTCATTGAGTGACGACTGTATGCGGGGAATACTTAAACGAATACCATCCAACTCGCCCGCTAAATCATTGACTTGTCGTTTAAGACGGAGGAACTCTACCTCTGATATTACCCCCTCCGCTACCAAAGGTTCAGTTATCCTCATCTCCTGACGCAGCAAGCTGTAACTTCTTGAAGTCTGTGTTTTTTTAGACTCGGCTTGTAAAAGCTCCTGGCGTTTTTGCTCAACTTGCTGTCCCAGCACGGCCAGATTTGCAGTTAGCTCATTCTTACGGGCTTGATAAAGCGTTTGCTCTTGCTCTATCAAATTAAGGAAGGTTTCAGGGAAATTCGCAGGTGCCTTAAAAGGTTCCCCACTTGCTTCTGCCTTAAGGCGCGCTGCTTTTGCTAACAACTCCATCTCGCGGACTTTATTTTCTTTAAAGGAGCTGGCAAACCGAGTGTCATCAATACGCATGAGCACCTGCCCTTTCTCGACAAGCTCACCCTCTGAAACCAATATTTCCGAAATGATGCCACCCTCTAAGTTTTGAACAACCTGCAACTGTTTAGAGGGAATAATTTCCCCTTCACCGCGGCTAATTTCATCCAGGGTCGCCCAATTTGCCCAAACAAGAGCGATCGTAAAAAACAGTGCTACACACCATAACAGAAGCTGCGCCCCCTTAGGCGTTTGCTCTAAGACAGCTTCGCTCACACTCGACATAAAGACTAAATCATCTTTAGATGCTTTCTTATTCATTTGCTTCCCTTAACGCTGAATGTGGAGTCGACCTTGTTTAAGTGCATCGAGAACGACAGCTTTAGGCCCATCAGCAACAATCAAACCATTATCAACCACGATAATTCTATCAACCATTGATAGGAGAGACATTTTGTGAGTCACCAACACCAGCGTCTTGTCATGCGAATACTCTTGTAACCGCTGACGTATAAAGTCTTCGGATGTGTTATCCATAGAATTTGTTGGCTCATCGAGAATCAATATATTGGGTTTATGAATCAAAGCTCTGGCAATAGCCACAGCTTGACGCTGACCACCAGACAAGGCTGATCCACGCTCACCTACCTCAAGATCGAACCCCATTGCATGGCGGTTGACAAACTGATCTACCCCGGCCAATGTCGCAGCTTCCAGCAAGGTAGCATCATTCACCTCAGGAGATCCCATCACAATGTTATCCCGCACACTGCCATCAAACAGAAGAATATCTTGAGGCACATATCCGATGTTTCGCCTCAAATCGACTGGGTCTATTTGATTAAGATCTATACCATCCAGCCGAATCGTACCCTGATCCGGTTTGTAAAGTCCCATCAATAGCTTCTCGATTGTTGACTTACCTGATCCAATTCGCCCAATCAGCGCCACGCGCTCACCCGCTTTCAACTTGAAAGAAATTCTCTCTAATGAAACTTGCTCAGTGCCTGGGTATTTGAAATGGACATCTTTAAACTCCACCTGCCCCTTTAACTCTGGACGGTGGACAAACTGCCTTCCTGCATCCCTCTCATCCGGTAGCGACATAATTTGATTGAGTGTATCTAACGCCGTACGTGATTGATGATAACTGGTAACCAAAGACGCTACCTGAGCCATCGGTTGCAGCACTCGACCAGAGAGCATGACACAGGCAATTAAGGCCCCCATGGATAACTCGCGCTCAGAAATAAGGTAAACACCGGCGATAATTAAACAGACAGAAGCCATCTGCGTAACAAAGCCTGCAAAATTCACAACAGAAGAGGATAGCATCTTTGCATGCAAGCCCCATTTAGCTATATACCCTACTGCTTGTTCCCAACGAAGCTGCAAAGAGGAAGCCGCCCGCTGCGTCTTCACTGTTTCCATCGCCGTCAGGGACTCAATCAACGTCGCATTTTTTTGCGCAGACGAAGCAAAGGTTTTTTCAACAGCAGCCTTAAGCTTACGGGTTACAATCAAGGAATAGATAAGAATAAGCGGTATACCTGCCAGCGGCACAAGCACTAAAGGCCCGCCGATCATCCCTATCACTAATAAAAAGATGATTGCAAAAGGGATATCAATCAATACTGTATTGGTTGTCGAGCTTAAAAAGGAGCGAATACTTTCAAACTCTCGAAGATTGTTTGCAAATACACCAACCGACTTAGGCATAGCACCGTACTGGAGCGCCATCACCTTTTCAAACAGCATGGAAGACAAGATAATGTCTGTTTTCTTACCTGCTATTTCAATGAAATAGGCCCTGAGCATCTTTAACCCAAAATCAAACAGATAGACGACAAACACACCAATCGCTAGCACCCAGAGCGTTTCAATAGCACTGTTCGGTACTACCCGATCATAGACATTCATGACAAACAAAGGGTTTGCCAACACAAAAAGGTTAATCAGAAAAGAGGCCACTAATACATCACGATAGATTTTAGCTGATCGCCAAACGGTTCCCCAAAACCAATGCCCTTCCTGCTGGTCCAATATTCTTGACACGCGTTCAGTAAACCGATATTCCAAACGCACAAATAAGGCATAACCAGAATAACTATCTGCAAGCTGAGCCAGCGGCAAGCGGTGAGCACCACCACTTTCCGGCTGTAAAACCACTGCCTCCCCGCTCTCCTCATCAATCTCTTGCAAAATGCAAGCTTGGTCATTTTCCAAAAGCAACACAGCAGGCAAAGTCAATGGGGATATAGTTTCCAGCTTTCGCTCCATCAGTTTCGCTGAAAAGCCCGCCCGTTTAGCTGCGCGAATAAACAGTGCAGGCGTTAATTTATGATCGACCAATGGTAAACCATCCCGCAGTACTTCGGCTGACATAGGACGATGGTTCTGTTGGGTCAAATAAACTAAGCAACTGAGTAAAGGATCTTGAATTTCTTCCATTTTCTTGACCAGCCTCTGAAAGGGACTCCATACTAGCATAAAATAAATTAACTATAAGACGAGTGCTTTATGTTATATGCCATTCGAAATGAACAAGGAAAAATCACCAGCTTATCGGAAACCTTTCAAGAGGGCGCCGAAGCGGTAGACTTATCACATCCGGATGTTCGTTCGTTCCTCTCACTAAAAGAGGATAGTTTTTCACCGGATGCATACCTAGATCAGTCCGACATTGCCATCGCCAGGATTGTCGAAGACTTGATTGAACTCCTAGTCTCAAGAAATCTAATTATTTTTACCGACCTACCTGATGTAGCCCAACGCAAACTTCTTACTCGAAAACTTGCGCGAAAGCTTATTGCTGGCGAAGAGGAAGATGATGCAGAGCCATCGCTATCAGATAGCTCTTTCTTAGCTGACGACAGCACATTAATTTAAGCCTTATTCAAACCTGTAGTTCGATGAACCGCTTCATGATCTTTTGATAACGGGTCTGTTGCTTAACTGCCAGACCCCCAAAATTTAAACCGTTTAAATCTCTTAAACAAAGATGCCACTGTGCTTCACTCAGCCCACTATCCTTTGTCGCCTTCAACTCTACTGCGACTTGAGCGGTATTTAGTACCAATGAAGGACAAGCCGCCCCCGACTCAATTGCACGCCTAAAGAGTGAGAATGATTTGGATAACATCTTTTTTCTATATAACTGTAGTCCTTGTATCATGA
>Ga0193954_1001865_pt1 | contig 10413 bp, 10 predicted proteins | sample BB_5_MG_FD_140340 | JGI IMG/M metagenome (GOLD analysis project Ga0193954, IMG submission 140340) | Microbial mat bacterial communities from the Broadkill River, Lewes, Delaware, United States - BB_5_MG | ecosystem: Environmental > Aquatic > Freshwater > River > Microbial mats | place: USA...
AGTCTTCTTAACAGTTGGTGATTCTTCGATTGGAATCATAAAATCGCTTACTGAAAAATGAGACTCCACTTCACGTTTTGTAAGATTCATCAATGCATTTCCAATACTAGCGGCATTAAACAAATACGAACCAGAAACTGCACTTGTAACTCCCATATTTCGAATAATGAAGGAAACCTCTGCGTTTACTCCACCATCAACGTGAATTGATTTTCCTGGATATTTATTACCGAACTCACGGATTTTGGTGAAATTGACTGTATCAAACTTCCCTCCACTCTGTCCAGGTATAGTTGCCATAATTAAAATGAAATCAAAATCAGAATATGCATCAAAGATTGCAACTGGAGTTGGTGTAATAACAGCGATTCCTCTTTTTCCTGGTACAGAATCAGGAATTTCTAGAGGTTCTTTTAAATCTTCGTATTGAAATGTTACATATTCAACCGGGTTCTCTTCAAGTAGCTGGTAATATTTTGAAGGATGTTCTGTTATGATATGTAAATCGATCGGAATATTACACAAAGTTCTAATCGTTTTAATGTCGTCAAAAACACTTAAATCATCGTTACAATCTACGTGTAGTAAATCTACTTGATGATCCACAAGGTCTTGAATAACCTCTGTTAAAGAACGCTTTTTATCGCTATAAATTGATGCTGATATTTTCATTGATTGATATTAAAAATGGGGTCGAATTTTGAATTACATAAGACCAACTGTAAACCATTCAAATTTAAACTATCCATTAACTCCTTTTGTAGGTCAATTAATAATTTACGTTCATTAAACGGCATTTGCTTCACCCTGTCTGGGTTTCTTGCAATTAAACGCAATTCATATCCGTCTTGATATTGAACCAATTGTAAATCTTGTTTTTGCGTTGTGATGAAATCATTGTTCTTCCAATATCGCGCAATTGATTCGGCCTTATCTTTATCTGAACTTTCTAGATAATAGACAGATAAGTTACCACCAACAACTTTATTCCCCATTTCATTACCACAACTGGATAACAAGAAGAAAACAAGAAGAACTTTAATGACATTCATTAATTCGAATTTAGTCGCTAATATAAGAAAAGTACTAGGTATAAACTAGTAAACAAAGAATACAAAGTGATACAGAACAACTTGAATAAATTGACTATTTTAAGCACTTTCAAATAAGTTGATTCATAACAATTACGACTTCATGAGAGACATTAAAAATGCTATTTATTCAGGTGCAGATAATAAGAAAAGTTTGTTCGACTTAAAAACCCCTGTCAATTGGAACAACAAACTCATCATCTTTATCCATGGTTATATGGGCTATAAAGATTGGGGTTGCTGGGATTTGGTGGAAGAATTTTTCACGGATAATGACTTTGGTTTCTTGAAGTATAATGTAAGTCACAATGGTGGAACATTAGAAAACCCAATTGACTTTGATGATTTAGCATCCTTTGCAGAAAACAACTATTTGAAAGAGCTGCAAGACTTTGAAGCAATCACAAACATTGTTCAAGCTGAGTTTGAAGCGCTTCCAGAAATATATATTATAGGTCATTCTCGCGGGGGTGGTATTGCCTTACTTCAATCTTCAAATGGTTTTGTATCTAAGATTGTAAGTTGGGCAGGAATTTGCTCTATTGCAGAACGTTTCCCAAAAGGAGATGCATTAATAGAATGGAAAGAACATGGCTTTTACTATCGAGATAATGGAAGAACCAAACAAACGATGCCGCACAGCTACTCCCAATATGAAAGCTATTTAAAATATGAGCAACGGCTAGACATTAAGAAATACTGCAAAAACTCCACAACTCCAACCCTAGTAATACATGGCGATAAAGATGTTTCCGTTAGGATTGAGGAGGGGGAAAAAATTGCGACATGGCTAAAAACTAAATTGATTCGTATTGCGGGTGCACAACATACGTTTGGATCAAGTCAACCTTGGGAAAGTAATGCTTTGCCGAAACATTTGAATGAAGTCTGTAAGATCACTTTAGATTTTTTCAATCACGGTGAAACGAAAATCCCCACCAAAACCGAAGAGAAATTGAGTTTAATGTCGGAATTAATCAAGCTTGCTAAATCAGACAAAAATGTACGTGAAATTGAGTTTCATTTCCTGATTTCAATCGCCGCACAAATGGGAATTGGCAAAAATGATTTTAAACGACTATTTGATGAATACATTGAGTTCACGCCACCAAAATTAGAAGCGGATCGCATTATTCAGTTTCAACGATTGATATTACTAATGAATGTTGATCTAGACATCAGTGAGAACGAAATCACACAAATAAAAGACCTAGGGATTCGTATGGGATTATTACCTACAGCGACGAATGAAGTATTAAAAAGGATGCATGATTACGACAATAAAATCATTCCACCCGATGAATTACTATCAATCTTCAAAACATTTCACAACTAACGAATAAATCGAGTGCGCTCTTCTTCAGTAGGCATCACACAAAATCCTTTAGAAATCTTCTGACGCCTTTTCGCTATGAAATCATAGACTGCATCACGGATAAATCGCGGGACAATTTTAAACACGACCAACAATGCATACGGAAATTTGAAATAAGATGCCACCTTCAAAGCTGCATTCGATTTTTGAAGTAAGATGCCATTTTCCACAAAATAAAACGTACTTAAATCAGGTTGCTCCCACCCTCTCTCTTTAAATAGTTCACTTGTAAAATCAGATTGTATAGCAGCGAAATGAATCTTCTTCGACTGATCGCGTTTCATCACCCAAGCAACCGAACGATTGCAAAAACCACAATCACCATCATATAAAACCACTGGAACATTTTTCGCTTCCATAGATTAAAGATAAGTATTCAATCATTCTAATAGGAATATTATCTTTGTAAGTATACAATTGAAGTCAAACAAAAAATAATATAATGAAAAACGTAGCAGTAATTGGAGCAGGAACAATGGGTAATGGCATTGCGCATACATTTGCACAATTTGGATATAAAGTATCGTTAATCGATATCGCTCAAGCCTCTTTAGACAAAGGATTAGCAACAATCACGAAGAACTTAGACCGTCAAGTAGCAAAAGAAAAAATCTCTGCTGCAGACAAAGACTCAACTTTAGCGAACATCACAACTTTCACTGACATGAAGGCTGGGGTTCAAGGAGTTGAATTGGTGGTTGAAGCTGCTACGGAGAATGTTGATTTGAAATTAAAAATCTTCAAAAACTTAGACGAAGTAACAGATTCTAACGTAATCTTAGCATCAAACACCTCTTCTATTTCTATCACAAAGATTGCTGCTGTAACTAGTCGCCCTGATAAGGTAATCGGAATGCACTTTATGAATCCAGTTCCAATTATGAAATTGGTTGAGATTATCCGTGGATACTCTACTTCTGATGAAGTAACGAACTTGATCATGGAGACTTCTAAGAAACTGAACAAAGTTCCTGTTGAAGTAAATGATTACCCTGGTTTTGTTGCAAACAGAATCTTAATGCCAATGATCAACGAAGCAATTATCACATTACACGAAGGTGTTGCTGGGGTTGAAGAAATTGATACAGTTATGAAACTTGGTATGGCTCATCCAATGGGACCACTTCAATTGGCAGATTTCATCGGATTAGATGTTTGTTTGGCAATTATGGAAGTACTTTACGAAGGATTCGGTAATCCTAAATACGCTCCATGTCCTTTATTGGTTAATATGGTAATGGCAGGAAAAAAAGGTGTTAAGACTGGAGAAGGATTCTATTCTTGGGGTCACGGAACGAAGGATTTAATCGTTGCGGATAATTTTAAAAAATAAATTTGTAAGGCGTTGATTTGAGCATCGTCTAACAAATGGTTTAGCTATTTTGGTTTAGCAAGAATCAAACTAGAAAAAGAAAGGCAGTCATATTTGAACTGCCTTTTTTAATGTTTTAATGTTTTAATGTTTTCGTTTTAACGTTTCTTTCTATTCTTTTTTCTTGACAAAAAAGAAACAAAAACTCAAGTTCAATCTATGAAATTGCTTCGCAACATTCACTTCTTGGATTCATGCGTTATGCTACGCATCGCAATTCCACCAAGCGTTCATTATTTCTGCGATTGAACGGATTTGAAGCAATGGCGTTTGTTCAGAATTGAACTAAATCTAGCCCACAACCTCATAATAATCTAAATGAACAAGTAAAAACACGGAACAGACACACAATAATATTGATGAAAGAATCAATAACGAAAGTCTATTAAACCTTCCATAATACTTCTTATCATTATCAAAACGAGATATTTCAACAGGTTTAAGAAAAGGAATCGGGAAAAAAATCCAAAGTTTAGTCTTAAAACTCAAATCTAAAAAGACTAGGTTATTTCCAAACCAAGCTTCAGACTTTCCTTGAACATCCTTAAAACATGCAATATCATGTAAAAAAGCATACTGTTCATAGAACTTTAAAACTCCTAAACCAAGTATTAAACCCGCTCCAATAAACGTTGTTATTATAAGTAATAAATTAATCAAGCTACTCCTGTATTTATGGAAACTTAGGAAACTTCGAGAAATCTCTTTTTCGTTTTTCCAAGAAAGCATTACGCCCTTCTTCTGCCTCTTCTGTACCGTAAGCCAACCGTGTTGCTTCACCTGCGTAGATTTGCTGTCCAACCAGACCATCATCGATTAAGTTAAATCCGAACTTTAACATTTTAATAGCTGTTGGAGATTTCGTCATGATTTCTTGTGCCCAATCGTAAGCAGTTTGCTCTAATTCAGCATGAGGAACAACTTTGTTTACCATTCCCATCTCGTATGCTTCTTGCGCTGAGTAATCAAATCCTAAGAAGAAAATCTCACGTGCTCTTTTCTGTCCAACCTGTCTTGCTAAATAAGCAGAACCAAATCCACCATCGAAACTTGCAACATCCGCATCTGTCTGCTTGAAAATCGCATGTTCTTTACTTGCTAACGTCATGTCGCACACTACGTGCAATGAATGTCCACCACCTACAGCCCAACCAGGAACCACAGCGATTACTACCTTATTCATGAATCGAATCTGACGTTGTACATCAAGGATATTAAATTTATTCTTTCCATCTAAGCCAGCATAACCTCTTTTAGCACGCACACGTTGATCACCACCAGAACAAAACGCCCATCCTCCATCTTTCGGGGAAGGACCTTCTCCAGTAATCAACACAACGCCAACCTCTTCATGTTCGTGACAAATAATAAGGGCTTCAAGTAATTCATCTACCGTTTTTGGTCGAAATGCGTTTCTAACTTCAGGGCGATTAAATGCAATTCTTGCAACGCCATCCGCCACTTTAAACGTGATGTCTTCATACTCTTTTACCGTTTTCCAGTTGATTGTGCTCATATTAATGTGTTTAATTTCAAAAGTAACTATTTCCTTTCTCCCTGTGGAGTGTACATCGTTACACCATTCGTTTTATATTCGTCGATCATAACTTCCAGCATTGATTTTGCATCAACCACAAGAGTTCTCGCTTGACCTATTTTCTTTTCTACCAAGAGTCCTTTTTCTGTAAATAATGGAATTAATCCATCACACTTTCGCTTTGCAGATTGCTCCGGATTATGGACTTTCGTTGTCATCTTTTTCAGCTCACCATTAGGAAATTCAACCTGAACTTTAAACGCATCCCTGAAATACACTGGGTATTTAAAATTTTCCACCGCATCCTCTAAAGTATGCAAGTTAGTCCCTGCATTATCTAACGTTACCCCAAGGTAGAGAATCTTCCCTCCTCTTTCGCTTACTTTATAAAATGGACTATTGCTGGTATACGGCGTCTCCTCACCAAAATGTGTGGAGGTGAAATACTGCGCATCAGGCCCCAAACAAGAAACAGGTTCTGTTGGGTGAGCGCTTCGCAAACAATTAGGCAATGTTCTAAAGTACTCTGAAATTGCCCCAAGCTTTGACTTATCCTTTGCGACATCAAAAACGGCTAAATTTTTGATGTATTCCAATTGCAATCCTGCATTAGGTGAAGTTGGCATTAATAGATTTCCCTCGGAACCTATGACATTTAATAAAGCATTAACCACCGTTTTAGGTCCCCCTTCCACAAATCCAATTTTAGAAAGACTTGAATGCACCAAAACAGTGTCGCCTGCCTTAATTCCACAATTACGAATATCTTGCTCTAACGAATCTTGTGTGATAACATCTCCGGCTTTGCGGTGAGCTTCCAATGCTTTATTTCGTTGATTTTTCTTCGATTTTCGATACAGTTCCAAAAGGAATTGTGGAGTCAGTTTACGAATAAGGTCCCTCATTATTGAGATATAAAAGTATAAGAGATTCGACCTGTTTGAATTTTATCAGCAGAAGCTGAATAGCTGAAACGCGATTTTTTAGCGTATTTCACCGCTTGTTCAATCATACATGCGTTGCCGCCACTTGATTGCGAAGGATCATAATCTGCCGTGGTTACATCACCATTTTGATTTACTTTAATAATTACAGTAATAGTTCCTGAAGAGCCATGCCCACATGTATATCCAGGATTTCGAACATACCAGTTATTATTTTGATGAGGAGAACGTTTTGACAAGGACCAATCTACCATTACATTACCAGAATAAGCCACATCACCTCCAACTTTTGCAGGTTGCGGTTTATTATTCGCAGCTGCAACGGCTGTAGCTTCTGCTTTACGTTTACTCATATCCTTTCGGATTTCCTCACGTGTTTTTTCCCCACCCGCATCACGATACATCTGTTCTTCTAAAGCTCTATATTGAGCTTCAACATCTGCAACGGTTCTATTCTCACTGTAATTTTCGTTGGCTCTTTGACGATCATCATTTACATCACGGGCCATGTTTTTTACATCAGCATTGTAATCAGAAGGAACCATAATATTCTCTGGTCTCAACTTAATATCATCTTCAGGAACCTCGACATGCGAACCTTCATGAAATGGTTCAATCGGAAAGTATTGCGTATATGAATCCATTTGGAGGTAGATAAAAATAGCCATATATACCGCTAGGGTTGCAATTAACCCGAACTTATATTTGTCTATTAAATCTAAAAAATTACTCACCTACTTCTTTTTTAAATACCAACTCACCTGTTGCAATGTTGATATAATTCAATTGATTCTCTCCTAATAAAGATACGAATTCATCATTAAACAATTCAATCAATGTTAAATCAAATGGTGTTAATTGCTTACCGCCCTTAAATAAAGCATAGTAATTATCCCTTTGGACTTTTACATAATCGTCAATTAACCATTCTATCTCATTAAACTCAAAAGGAATCAAAACATTGCCATTTACTCCAAGCATTCCAATAGAATCATCAAGGCTTGCCACTACAAACTTGTTTTCATAAACATCAATTGATTCATACATAGGTGAAATAAGCACTTTATTGGACATACTCATCAATCCCCATTCTCCTTCTTTTTGGAAAGGAATAAATTTTTCACTTAAGCCAAGATTTTCATATATGATGTCAGTTACCACATCCCCTTTCAAGTTCACACGACCATATTTCCCTTTTTTATAAACAATGGCCGCACCACGATTAAACTCACCTTTAAGTAAGTAATTTGGAAATATTTTATACCCCTTATCCAACACGACCTCACCTTTAGCATTGATATAGATCAATGTATCGGACTTAGTAGCCAATGCCAATCCATCGCTAAATGAACCAATTTGGTCATAAGTTGGAATAATAATCAAGTGACCCTCTGGGTTTAGAATACCTTGTTTACCATCTTTAGAACAAACATAAAGTGTATCATTAATTTTTCGGAGGTTATCATATTCGGCATGAATAACAAAATCGCCTTTTGAATTGATCATCCCTAAACTCCCATTAATCTCAACGATTGCACGTCCATTCTTAAAATCGAATGCTTCATCGAACAATTCAGGTATAACGAGATTCCCATTCAAATCGACATAGCCATACTTCTCTTCTTTTTGAATGTATATCAAACCTTCAGTGGCGTCTCCTAAATCTTCGTATTCTGCTTGAAGAATCAGTTTGTTATTTCGATCAATCAACCCTACTTTTCCATTAGATTCGATCATTGCTCTTCCTTGATGAAAAGCTCCGACCGCCTCATACTGAATAGGAATTTGAAGTTGACCTAATTTATTAATCGCACCTTGAAGCTCTCCTTTCACCACAGTTGCCAGACCTTCAGAAAAAGCCCCAACATAATCATATTCAGCTTCAATGATAGTTCTCCCTTCATAATTCGAGAAACCATATTTAGAGTTATTCAAATTTGGTAAAAACAGTGAGTCCGTCATTAAAATATCTGATTGGACAAACAGCTTATTTTTAGCATCTGGAAATTTTTGAAGAAATTCAATTTTACGTTCAAGCGAATAATCAAATAGATACACCTGATAAAACTGATCCCAACCAACTGCGTTAAAACTATAATCTGGATAATTGATTACAAAATCTTCATACGCCTCAGAAGTATTAGGCAAAGTAACCAATTCAAACACACGTTTTTCTGCATCCGCACGTTTTGGACTATTTGGATACAAATCAATAAAACTGAGGTAAAGTTCGAGAGAATCTCCTTTTGTATGTTCGTGATATTGTGAGTTATAGAAATTATCTTCTGCCAATGCGGAATACTTACTATTTGGGTATGAACGCATAAACGAATCATAAGAAGCCGCACTATTCATATTCACTGTTTCAAAGAATGCCAATGAATCTCTCGTATCAATTGCTTGAGTTAATTCAATAGACCAAGGGTGTTCAGAAATAAACTTAGTATAACCTTCAATTGAGTGATCTTTCTTTGCAAGGTTATAAAATTGTGAGCTCACAAATACTTTAAGAGAATCAATCCCTTTTTGCGTCCATCCATATTTTGCCCATTTTGCTTTCTTCTTTTCCTTCGTTAAAGACCAAGTAGAATCAGACAGGTTAGCATAATGATATGCAGAATCAATATTGTAGAATGGATTATCATTTCTAGAATAGATTGTAGCCAAGCCAAACGCAGCAGTTGAAGTATTATATTTAAGCGCCTTTTTCAGTTTGTTTTGACTTTTAAAATAGTCCTTAACAAGTAAGGCTTCATACCCTGATTTTATTCTAGATGCATAGAGTGTTTCACTTGTGAAAAACAAGCATATCAGGACGACAAAATATTTAAAAATCAATTTCACGATATAAAGATAATTCTTGGCTCCAATGCGGCAAAGATTGAGCCACAAAAAAAACCTCCCGAGCTAACGAGAGGTTCACTAATCTTATATAATAGATCTTACTTCTTACGTTTACCGTAACGAGTATTAAATTTATCAATACGACCCGCAGTATCCACGAACTGAACAATTCCAGTAAAGAATGGGTGCGATTTGTGTGAGATATCTAATTTGATTAATGGATATTCGTTTCCATCTTCCCATTGTACCGTTTCACTTGACTCTGCACATGAAGGGCAAACGAATGAATAATCGTTAGTCATGTCTTTAAATACGACTAATCTATAATTGTCTGGGTGTATGTCTTTTCTCATTACTGTATATAATATGTTCTAATTCGCCTTTAACAGGTGTGCAAAGATATATAAACTTTTTATTATTTGTCAAATTTCAAGCAGATAAAATAAAACTTAAATGTTTTACGTTACTTTTGATATTATTACGATGAAAATGAAAAAGTTCCTTTTACTCTCTTTATACCTGATAATCATAGGATTTACCTTAAGTATCTCTAGCTGCAAGAAACCCTTGAGTTTTTCTAAGTCTAATTTATCTTTCAGCCAAGATACGGTAATTTTCGATACTGTATTCACTACGATTGGCTCAGTCACAAAGAGATTTAAAATATATAACAACGACTCTAAGACCGTAAAAATTGAACAGATCACCCTGATGGGGGGAGCGAATTCTAACTTTAGAATCAATGTTGATGGGGAGTCAGGTACAAATTTTGCCGATTTAGAGTTGGCATCAAAGGACAGTTTATTTGTTTTTGTTGAAGTTACGATAGACCCTAACAATGCAACAACCCCAATAATTATTGAGGACAGTATTCAATTTACAACAAACGGCACGGAACAATATGTTAACCTCGTTGCTTGGGGACAGGATGCCTACTTCCACTATTCTGTTATTTCAGAAGGAATTTATAACTACAACGAAGGAATTTGGCAAAACGATAAACCTCATGTTATCTATGGAGCTGCAATTGTAGATGAAGGGAAAGTACTTGAAATACCCGCAGGAACCGAAATTTACATGCATGACAAAGCCTTACTCTATGTATATAAGGGGACATTAAACATTACTGGAACATTGGGGAATGAAGTGACCATTCAAGGAGATCGTTTAGAATCGTTTTATGACGACGTAGCAGGTCAATATTATGGGATTTATATTGTTGAAGCTAAACCATGTACAATTAACTATGC
>Ga0193954_1001866_pt1 | contig 10411 bp, 4 predicted proteins | sample BB_5_MG_FD_140340 | JGI IMG/M metagenome (GOLD analysis project Ga0193954, IMG submission 140340) | Microbial mat bacterial communities from the Broadkill River, Lewes, Delaware, United States - BB_5_MG | ecosystem: Environmental > Aquatic > Freshwater > River > Microbial mats | place: USA...
ATAAATTTTATAAAATTTTTTTATAAATTTATAAAATTTTTATAAATGTTTATAAAATTTTTTTATGCGTTTTATAAAATTTTATAAACGTTTTTATAAATTGTTATGATTTACCGGCTGTATTATTGTGTCGTTATAAAAATTTATAAAAAACTAGCCGCTAAGAGTCATGTTTTATACCGTGTGGGATTTACCGCACTTAAACTCTTATTTTTAAATTATACTTAAAATAGCTTGCTACAGCCGGTAAATTATAACTACGATTTATAAAATTTTAACGCCGGTATAATTTACGCTACGTAGCGTTACATTTTATGTGTACCACTAAAAACAAGGCGCTACGTATGGTGTTTTATTAACGCATTAACTTTCATTTATAAACCTATTAAGTTTCAACTTAAAACCGTGTATTTTATACATGATCATAAAAACAAGTCGCTAGGTACGGTAAATTATAACCTACGGTAAGGTTGTTATAAATTTTTATAAACTACATTTTATAATTTTTATAAACTTATATAAATGTTATAATAAAATGTTACGATTTATCAGCTGTAACATTGCGTCGTTATAAAAATTTATAAAAAACTAACCGTTAAGAACTACGTTTTCCACCGCGTTTGATTTATAATACGTAGACACTTATTTTTAAGTTATCATTAAAACAGTTTGTTACAGCCGGTAGTTTATACCTGGTATTTATAAAATTTTAACGTCGTTATAATTTGCGCTACGTATCATGACATTTTACGTATACTTACAAAAACAAGACGTTACGTATGTTGTTTTATTACTGCAGTAACTTTCATTTATAAGCATGTTAAGTTTCAAATTAAAATCATTTATTTTACACATGATCATAAAAACAAGGCACTAACTACGGTAAATTATAACCAGTATTAGTGTCGTTATAAATTTTTATACATTATGTTTTATAATTTCTATAAAATGTTATAACTGTTATACTAGAAAGGTATAATGTACCGACTGTAACCTTGAGTTGGTACTAAAATTTATAAAAAAAATATCTGACATGAGTTATGTGTATACACGTAACATACGGAAACATCTACTATGTATTAATGTAATACAATACTGCATTAATGTACCTTTCCGTTTAAAACGTCTACAAGTATACAAGTATATTACACAAAACACAAAAGGGATAAGTAACCCTTGTATAACATTACAATATTACGCAAGAACACATATAACTGTATTATGTTATATAAGGTTGTACGCGTTACGTTTATAGATCGTCTACGTATAACATACTTGTTTTAAAAGAAAGGTTAACATATTATAAGTACGTTTACTTATGTGTACCTTTCCTATGTAAGTGTTATGTGCTACCTGTGTAACAAACAACAAAAAAGAGTGCTTAACATACGTCTAAGTATTAACAGAGTCTGTATTTAATATACGTAGTTCATTATTATTTTTTGTTTTAATGCAGATATTACATATCTTATGCACACGTTGCAAACATGCATATATAGAACAACCTTCTTACATACACCTCTGTGTGTTATTAATTACAATGCACCTACCATGTATAAATAGATGTATGTACCGTAATGTATTAAACACCTTTCCGTTATAATATAATGATATTATTAACGTACGCAATGACAAAAAATTATTTATACATAGTTCTGTACACGTATAGCGGGCAACACGTTATGTAATTAATAGTGTAAACAGCTACACGTATTAACAACTATACGTAAACGATTAAGGTTAACAATTTTCATTCCTATAAGTTTAATTAATACCGACTTTGCTTTAACCTGTGTTGTAAACCTTTCCTAAAGATACGTGAACTATTGTCTGCACAAACATACGTATAAGTATAACTGCTGTTATACATAATACGTATACGTTAACGTCTTATTTTGTTGTGTGGGTATTACATGACGTAAATATATTGGTTTATACATACAAAGTATACGTAAGCGAACATAACGTAACGCAAACATAGTATCGAACCTTTCCTAATGTAATATACATGTCCTTTTATATGAAACATATTAACGATATGTTCCAATATATAAAAACTATTATACGGTAATGACTACGTTATTATAATATTTACTTTACACACCAGATTACATGCCTATGTTTATTTTAATTCCAGCATTAAAGAACAATATATAACTGTTTGTGTTAAGTACACCCTATGTACGCTATATAGTACAACATAACCTTTCCTCGATATACTGAATCACATTCGGGTTTAACAAACCCAAATTATAACAAATATACATATATATACATAATGTATATTTAATGTATATTTATTAAAACATGTGCTGACTATTGTCGTTATACATGTATGTATATAAAATATGTATAAGATTTACTACGTAAGTACTAATATACATTATCGTTTTGTATTCACGCGAAGTATTGTATATGTATATTACTTTTTATAGAATGTAATATATGTTTTTATGTTTTATAAAAACATTTAAGTTTATACCTTTAATAGGAAAGGTTTCATATTAAGCACTTTATGTATTTAATTGCATATTACATGGTGTATAAGATTTACTACAAATGACTGTCCGCATTTTGTATAAGTGTAATACACTTATATAAAATATGGTTATTACTTCCCCGGGTATTACGCAATATTCTAGTATGTACTAAATTTACGTAACTTTAAAAGTACCTTACTAATAATAGTAATACTTAAAGTATTAAAGTACCGTAGTAAAGTATTATCCATGTAACTTTGTATTAATTTCACTTACTACTTTCTGCATATATAATATTTATTGAATTGTTTGTTGATTACATAATCACACATACAATTAGTTTAACTAGGAAAGGTATTATGTGTATAAACAAATACACAATAAACGACATTATATACACCGTAGGTAGCATTTAATAACTTAAAAACTATAATAGATACAAATTAAGTTTAAGCCTCGTTGTAGTTACAATATACACTGCATCCGTATGAATACGTATACAATAGTAATATCCTGTACGTACGTAACATTTTATATTGTATGTATTTGAAAACCGTTATCCTATACGAGTTTATACGTAATAGAATAGTATGTTATCATTCAAAAATAATACAAAACCTTTAAGGATTCTTAGTACTTAATTAAAATGAGTATATAAATTACCTGTAATATATGTATAATTTTCATTAAGTTAGGTGCGTACAACAATTATATGTAAATTACATAGGAAAGTTTTAATATACCGGTTCGTTAATACTGTTAAGTTTAATACTTATAAAAACTATCAGCATGCATACATATAACCATAGACGTAAAGGTTGTTATACAAAATACACGTGTATTATGAATACGATACGTTATAACACGTGCATGCACGTATTTTACTAACATAACATAACTTAACCTTTCCTAATAAGTATTAGTGCGGTGTTTTAAACAACACCACATAACAAATAAAATAATATAACCTGTTATAGTACATATAACGTTATTACAGTATGTGTATTATAGCGTAACGTATGTTATTATATTTTTTTTAAACATAAAGTGTACGTACTTGACAACACATAAAATTAAATGAGATCATTAATTTTTTAGTGTTAACGTAATCATATTAATTATATCTTAAAAGGAAAGGTTATGCACGCAACACGTTAAAAACATGTATTCGGTATAATGCTTTACCACGTGATGTTATTGCAAACATTACTAACCCCACCTACAAACTTGTAAGTACATACTTATTAACGCTATTTTTAATTTTTAATTTTATATTAACAACATATATGTTTTTTATATCCGTTAGGATATAACGTTACGTTTACCGTATACATAGGAAAGGTGTTATGTATTAATGTTTGTACTATAAGTTACGGTAATAAAACATACATGCATGTAATAGTAACTTTTAATACTACGTTACATAATACTACATAACAGGTTATGTTATTCATTGTTTATTTTGGAGTGTTACATATCTTTTCATGTTAATAAATATAGGAAAGGTGGTATAGTAATGTCCGAATACTAAGTATGTGTTAACATAATCTTGTTTACGTATATGTTTCTATCTTTAAGTTGCTATGTATGTACATACATGAAATACTGTGTAGTTTTTATCCTGTGTATAATATAAAAATGTATATTGGTATTGCTTTACGAATTAATTTACTTTACGTTTATTTTAATGTCTTACGTTACTAATAGTTCCTTTGTAATCGTATGGTTGGTTTGATACGAAGATACATGCATATGAAATAAGGAAAGGTTCACTAACGTATATACGTGAACCAATCTTTATAATAACAAACGTAACAATATATGATGTCATAAAAAAAAATGGAATTTAAATTATATTATAACATACCGGGTAGTTCATATTGTTATTACTTACTACTATACCTTTCCTTTGCAATATGTACAGTACATAGTAAAACAGGACACAAAAAAGGAGAATGACTGTGTATAAACGTACTACATTTTTTTGTTCACATGTAACGTATAATTGTAATTTTTAACGTAGTACTAAATTATCTTTCCACGTTATAATATAACCCAAAAATTTTTAAATTATTTAGTACATACAAAAAAGCGTAGCATACATTATTGTTTACACAGTTAAATAACAGTTGTTGTTACGTACCTTTCCTAGGAAACTAATGATATGTACTTAACACTACAACAAATAACGTAGTCAATCAACTCGTATTACGTAAGTAATTACGCTGTAACCTTTCCTAAAAAAAGATGGATGTTATACACATCACATAAAAACATAAATGTAAAATTTAAGATACAAATATACATAGAATTTATATTAATATAAACCTTACCTGTTTATTACACGTAACATAACATAACCTTTCCTGTAAAAATGGAATTAACCAATAATAACAAAAAAATATGCAATAAAAAATAATGTGATATCAAAGTATAATACTAACAAACGTGTATACATAAAAAGTATTTACGTGTTGTTTTCGTTTGGTGTTATTAATAATATATGTTTAATAAATGCATTACAGGAAAGATAATATACTATTCTAACATGTTATATAAAGTATTTTACATAGCATGTATACTTGTATATATTAATGCAGTAGGTTACGTTTTTATGTAAAGTCTTACATAGATACCTTTCCGGGAAATATCATAAACTAGTTTGTTGTACAACAAACTAACATAATGTAATTAAACGTATAAAATAAAAATGTTATATACATGCATCATTTTTTTATGTATATGCATTTTATAATTTAAAGTGTCCACGTTTACGTATTCACAGTACATGTACACTATGTCTACCTGTATGCAACTGTGCACGTTGTCTGTGCAGGTGTAATGTCACATTATATACATATATACTAGGAAAGGTTTATTAATACAGCATGTGTAACTTAAAACATAAAACTTATAATAAAATAAATAGTATGCATCACATTATAATAATATAATGCTATTATAATAACATACGTAATGACATTACCATATTTTATACACAACAACTGTAGTATGTAAATCATATAAACATATTTATCAAAATTAAATTTATGCAGCACAGCGTAGTGTACTTACACTTACAACAACCTTTCCTAAGTTAATACTAAAACATTTTATGTTGTAAACAACAAAAATAAATATAAAAAAATTTCGTAAAGCATTTATTAATTATACTACACCACGCATGATATAATATATAATATTTTATATATGATCTGTGTGTAATGAACCTTTCCTGGGATGCATGTAATGTAACGTATATTTATTACACAAAAATAAATATACGTAACAAACACTATATGTATTAAATATATCTAATAACCCGTGTAGTACTTTTATACATAATGCATGTAATATACTTATGCATGTAATATGATTAAGATTGTATTGTTTGTATAAAAAACTAATTTTTAACATGTATGTTATTTATTATTTTTACGTAAGACTACTTATTTATGCTTAGTTTAAAGTACGTATCGTAAAATGTTTAATGCAAGTAATACTTTTGGGTTTTGTTATTGTCTGGTGTAATTTATATAGTAATGCATTCGTGGAAAGGTTCTACATCGGTTATGAATACCATACATCAAATATTAATTTAATGAATTTATTTTTGTTGTTTACTTAGTTCTAATCATATGCACTGTATAGGAAAGGTTTTTACAATATAACAGTGCAATTTAAAACGCATGTATTGATATTATATACACGTGTGTGCTGTTACTGTAATGTTAAATTATATTTACACTATTATAGGCATACTACTTATACGTGTTTATATTAATGGTACACTATTAATATAGTAGTAAAGGTTTAAAAAAATTATATTGATCTTATCCTTGTACATGTTAGTAGCAACATTTCTTGTATCTGTAATACCTTTCCTAAATTTATACGTAGTTAAAATACCGTTGTTATCACAACGTAATAAATATAGAATAACGTATGCATATAATAAATGATTACATGTATACACATAACAACAGCAAAAAGTATGATGCAAAACATTTTAGTATTACACATTTTATGTATATAAAAACATAGTATCGAAAAATAATAAATTTAGAATATATGCGTTAAATTATTTTAATATTAATATATCTTACCCGAGGTTGCTTTGTAAATGTTGTCCTTACGTTTACAAGTAACCTGCATAATTTAGGAAAGGTTACATTCGTGTACATAATAATGTTCTGGAATAAACTTACAAGTGTGTACATAGTATGTATATAATCGTACTATATATATAGTTTTATACGTATAAAAATGTATGCCTCGAATTTTAGTTTGGGATTTATATCTACATATATTCTAATATAATAGGAAAGGTTACATATAACGTTACGCATTGTGGTAATTAAATACACGTTTGTATATGTAGTTGATTATAAGTATACCTCGTGGAAGTAACATGGTATTCATCATACGTATATGTATTATTATTATTATTTTTATATGTATATACATATATAAAATATGTGGGGTATACTTAGGAAAGGTATTATTATAAAAACTTATTCCATCGTATGCATGTAGACAGTATGTGTTTACTATGATACATTAACGTGTAGTTGATGGTGTAACTGCACGTAACGATACATACATACAGGAAAGGTTATTTAAAACAATGTAGCTTATAATAATTATAAGTTGTATGATGTAACATTGTTTATGTAACATTTATATTTTTATTGGTAATTATTATGTACAGTATTTAAATATCATTTATATGGTACGGATTGTTGTGCACATAACTTAAAGATAATACTTACTGACGCAAGCATAGATACTATGTTATTTTGTGCTGGTTGTTTATGTTATGTTAAACGTTATTACATTAATATGGAAAGGTATATTGATAAATACCTTCCCACGTATAATAGTACGTTACAAAAATTATAGTAATGCACGGAACGTATACATAAACATCAATTTGTAACATACTAGTTTGATGACTATTATAAACGCATGATGTATACTAAAAACCTTTCCTGTATAATGATGTTAATTCAACAACCTGGAAAGACACAAAAAAGAACGGTAACTTACGTGAGGGCTACATGATAGTATGTGGATACTTACAAACGTATACAATTTATTTACGCACGTATAACTATTATTCGGACAAAGCAGTAATACGTTTAAAATATACAGTATCGTATTTAATAGCAGATATACAAGTATGAGTTTGTTTGGTTTCCGATTTGATGTTGATACATATTATAATCGGAAAGGTAATAGTCCTACACCATACTATATGTTACAACATATAGATAATATACACGTGATGATAAACCTTTCCATTAAAGATATTATAATATAAAATAATATGCGTTACCGCATACTAAATATATGATGTGTATTAATTATGTAATATATAATTTGAAATGTTTTATTTACCACAGTGTTTTAAATAAACAAGTATATTTACAGTAACAAACAATATACGTACACAAGCAGACATCGTGGTGTGTAAAAGTTTATACGTTGTAAATTAAAAGTTTTAGTACTTTATATTATGTGTATTACCTAAACCACGTGCATAAAATTTTGCAACGTTAAGCAGTACGTCATGTTACGTGTATATTTGTATGATTATAGTTAATATAATGTTTATCCCGTATAAGTATGTAACTTTCCTACATAGATGTTGTTAAATGTGGCTGTTACATAACACAACATCAAAATTGAATTAATATCAACCTTTATATAAAGGTAAGCGCATAATGTTATACACTACGTAAGTAACCTTTCCTAATGTAGTTTTATATGTTGTTGTATCCTATGGATACATACAAATATTGTATGTAAGTTACATATTATAACCTTTACATACAAATAGTAGCAACTAGTATAATGTTTATGTAATAAGTAATGTTATCTATATTTTTTAATATAAAAAAATACTACCACGTAAATGATAATATGAAAATCATATATACACGCTACGTACATTTACACGTATTGTGTTTATGTTTAATATACGTATACGTTTATACTATGTTTACCTATCACGTAAAGTTTAATTGTATATACATGGAATTGAATTAGTTGTTTTGTTTGTGTGAAGTATGGTAACAAGGTTCATACATACACATAGGAAAGGTAATATGACCTTCATAGTGTATATATAATAAGAGTGATACCTTTCCTATGCGTAATACGTTTGTGATATGTACATCACACAAAATAAAAGAAAGGAAGTAAGGAATAATTATACATACTAGCATATAAATAACTGTTTGTGGGAGATACACTAAACCTGAGATAAAACATGGTTCTTACTGGATACTTTTTACGTATGATAATAATGATGTAATCATACAGCTGCTAAGTCATAACGTTTTAATGTATAACATTTATATAAGTTTATAAAAATTATAAAACGCAAGTTATAAAATTTTATAACAACATTAATATATGTTATAATTTAGTAAATTATAACGTTGTTAAAATTTTATAAGTACCAGATATAAATTACCGGCTGTAACAAGGTGTTTTAAGGATCATTTAAAAATAAGTATTTAAGTGCGGTAAATCAAACACTGTGTAAAACATGGCTCTTAACGGCTATTTTTTTATAAATTTTTATAGCGACACAATAATACAGCCGGTAAATCGTAACGTTTCATTATAACATTTATAAAATTTTATAAAAATTATAAAACGTAATTTATAAAAATTTATAACAACAGTATTATAGTTTATAATTTACCGTACCTAGCGACTTTTTTTTATGATCGTACATAAAATACACGATTTTAAGTTGAAACATACCATGTTTATAAATGAAAGTTAATGTGTAATTAAAACACCATACGTAGCACCTTGTTTTTACAGTTACACATAAAATGTCACTCTACGTAGCGTAAATTATAACGTCGCTAAAATTTTATAAATAGTAGTTATAATTTACCGGCTGTAACAAGCTGTTTTACGTATAATTTAAAAATAAGCGTTTAAGTGCGATAAATATAACACGGTGTAAAACATGACTCTTAACGGTTGTTTTTTTATAAATTTTAATAACGATGCAATGCTACAGCCGGTAAAGCATAACAATTTATAAAAACGTTTATAAAATTTTATGAAACGCATAAAAAAATTTTATAAACATTTATAAAAATTTTATAAAATTATAAAAAAAATTTATAAAATTTATAAAAATGTTCATTTTGCAAAAAATGGGGTCGGACAAAAAATTTTGTCGAAATTTGTAAAGTTTATACAAATTTTATAAAAAAATATACCGAGTTATAAATTGTGTAAAAATTTATAAATTTAATGATTTTCGCTCTGTAGCGACTTATAAATTTTATAAATTTTATAACAATTTTATAATAATTTATATAAAATTTATGTAATTTTCCGGATTTTTTTGCAAAATTTTCGTAAGGAAATATTTTTTGACAAAAAATGTCCAAAATTGTCCAAAATTGTCGTAAGGAAAACGTAAGGAAAAACTTTCCTTACGTTTTTTGTCAAATTTCCATAAATTTAGTGATTTACCGGCTGTAGAGACTTATAAATTTTATAAAAATTACATAAAATTTATAAAATTTTCGTAAGGAATGGCTTTTTTTGCAAAAATTTTCGTAAGGAAAATGTAAGGAAACTCATTCCTTACGTTTTTGATAAAATTTCCGTGAAAAACGTAATTTACCGGCTGTAGCAACTTATAAATTTTAATAAAATTTATCAAATTTTCGTAAGGAATGACCAAATTTTCGTAAGGAATGACTTTTTTGCAAAAATTTTCGTAAGGAAAACGTAAGGAAAAACTTTCCTTACGTTTTTTGTCAAATTTGCATAAATTTAGCGATTTACCGGCTGTAGCGACTTATAAATTTTATAAAAATTGTATAAATTTTGGTCGAAAATTGCAAATTTCGGGAATTTCGGAAATTTCCGCGCGCACTTTTTTTTCGGCG
>Ga0193954_1001867_pt1 | contig 10410 bp, 7 predicted proteins | sample BB_5_MG_FD_140340 | JGI IMG/M metagenome (GOLD analysis project Ga0193954, IMG submission 140340) | Microbial mat bacterial communities from the Broadkill River, Lewes, Delaware, United States - BB_5_MG | ecosystem: Environmental > Aquatic > Freshwater > River > Microbial mats | place: USA...
GCTTCTGCTTCTGCTTCTGCTTCTGCTTCTGCTTCTGCTTCTGCTTCTGCTTCTGCTTCTGCTTCTGCTTCTGCTTCTGCTTCTGAAGGAAGTTCTTCATCCGCAAGGTCTGAAGCAACTGTTTTCTGCTTCTTTCCTCCGCTGAACAACTTCAAAAGAATCAGAATGAAAAGAAGGACGATAAGAGTTGCGCCTAAATAAATTATCCCCAATGCGGCCACAGGCCGATAGGCCTCTGGAACGCCAATAGATGTCAATACTTGAGAAAGATATGCAATTGCCACATTGAGCCATTCAACAACCTGGGCCCAACTAAATTCATTCAACCATTCCATAAAACCCTAAATCCCTACCTTCCAATAAAATCAGTCCAAAAAAATCAATCAAAAGAAAATTCATGGCGTAGCTCGTCAACACAGCGCCCAGCTCTAAATGTCGCCCTGGCAACGATTGCTTCTGCCCCCAAGTGTAAAACCAACAAATAATCTTCAGTCAAAGGAGCAATCAACGTCTTATTATCTCCAGTCCGAAAAACAACCTCCTCCAATTCTCCACTGTCGATTCGCGTTAACGTTTCGCGCAATAAATGTAAAATAATGCCACTGTGAGCACCCAACAGTTTAATGTCATAGTCACTGATCCGAGCGACCTGATCGACAGCTTCACCTTCCCAATCAATAATAATTGCGCCGAGCGCACCGGGAATATCTTCCAATAATCTATTTAATAATGATTTAAACGGCATCAAACCCTCCCGTCAAAGAGACCAGTACCTAAGTCGATACAGCCGACTTTAACTCCCCTGTTCGCTGCAAATCGTTGAGACGAACAGAGACCAACTTCGACACACCAGGCTCTTGCATTGTCACGCCATACATTGTATCGACTATCGCCATTGTTCTTTTACTGTGCGTAATGACGATAAATTGCGACTGTTCCGTCATTTCCCGAACAATCTCGGCGAAACGATCGATATTGATATCGTCAAGAGGAGCATCAACTTCGTCTAGGATACAGAAAGGTGTGGGTTTAATCAAAAACAAAGAGAAAATCAACGCAACTGCCGTTAGTGCTTTCTCCCCCCCTGACAACAGATTGACACTCTGTAATCGTTTCCCGGGCGGCTGAACGATAATATCAACGCCCGTTTCCAACAGATCATTTTCATCAGACAGGCGCAACTCAGCCTGACCTCCGCGAAACAAACGTGGAAAAACCTGCTTAAATTTCTCGTTCACCAAGTCAAAAGTGTCCTTAAACCGCCTACGCGTTGTACGATTAATCTGGCTGATCGCTTTTTGCAGGTCGTCGAGTGACTGGTTTAAATCCTCCCTCTGGCGAGATAGGAAATCGTAGCGTTCTTCCTGCTCACGATATTCTTCAATTGCCATCAGGTTGACCTCTCCTAGCGACCCGATCCGTTGCTGCAAACGCTTAAGCTGTTGCTGCTGACGTTCCAATTCATCTTCTGTTGCTTCGGGAACTTGATGTTCCACCAAATCAACTCGATATCGATCCAATACTGTCTGACGGATATGCTCTGAATCAACCTGCAGTTCATGCTGCCGAAGTTGTAGTTGCGCCACCATTTTACGCAATTCCTCGGCTTCAGATCGAACGCGACGTAACTGCTCGCGAAGCTCTTCCAACAAAACCTTCTGGTCTTCATACTTCTCCCGAGCCAGCTCAGCCTTTTTCTGCGACTCTTCTCGACGATCCAGTAAAATCTCCAATTCTGCCTGCAGCTTAACGTCAGATAAAATCAATTTATCATAAGCCTCTCGGGCTGATTCTTGACGTTGCAAAAGCTGTGTCCCTCGGCGTTCTACTTCTTTCTGTTGCTGATCAACCCGCCGCAATGTTTCTGTTAAGGCATGCTGTTGCTGTTGCAAAGAAGCAAATGCGACCCTGTCTGTTGTTAATTTTTCACGCTTTTGTTCCAATCCAGCCCTTATTCCAGTTAATTGCGAGGCCAGCTCTACAACTAATTTATCTAATTGTTTTTGCCTCTCGCCCCCAAGTTCCAGTTCAGAGAGAAGACGCTGATCTTCATCTTGAAGAGAATCAGAGCCCTCATCGATTTGCCCAAGGTCGTGGACGACCAGGGCTAAACGTTTATTTAAGCGCTCGTCTTCGTGCTGAAGCCCCTGTCGATCCTTTTCCAATTCAACAAGCTGTAAATCTAATTGATGAGATTGCGAGACTCCGTAGGAACGCTGCTCCTCGATTTCAAGCAACTCATCTTCAAGCTGTTCGCAGGCCTTCTGACCGGCACAGTAGTCCTGATCTGCCTTGTCCACGGTCGCAGCAAGTTCATCTAATTGCCGCTGCCGCCTCAGGAGCCCAGAGCCACTGACCCGCGTATCTCCTCCCGACAACATCCCCCGCCAATCCAGCCGATAGCCCTGACGATCAACCAGCAGAACCCCAACGGGGAGACTCTGTCCCAAAAGTGAAGGAACACTATCAACGAGATAAACGCCTGACAAAAGCTGTGTAACAGCTTGGACTTGTTCTGGTAAGAAAGTCACCAAATCGACAAGTGGAGTTCCATCTGTAAAGGCAGGATATGGAGAACCCTCGACAGGGATCAGTAAAGAAGCTCTTGACTGCTTTCCCTTCAAATGCTCCAACGCAGAAGAACACCCCTCTAGGTCGTGAGCGATAACTGCCTGCAAGCGATCTTCTAATGCCACCTCGATCGCAATTTCATACTCTTCTGAAACTCGCAATAAATCAGCAACGACATTGTTGTGACGATTCGAATCCGCCAGCAAAAGGCGCGTCCCCTCTCCGTAGCCTTCACCACTATGCTGTAATTCCTGCAGTGATTGTTGCATGGATCGGGCTTTCTCTAAATTACGGCGGATTTCATTTTGCAATTGTTCTTTTTGTTTTTGTTCTGCACTTTTGGCCTGAAACAACACTGTCCATTCTTCCAACTGTTCTCTTTGTTCCTCAGCTTGAGTACGGACCTGTTCAAGTTTACCGAGCAATTGATCCCGCTCAGAAGTGAGAACATCTTGTTGTTCATGAATCAACTGTGATTCTCGCTGAATTTGATTTCTACGCTCTGACTCAGACTCAAGTCGGCGCGCAAGTTCTTCTCTTCGATTCGCCAGCCGATTAGATTGTGAAAGAAGTTCCATCGACTCGGTTCGACAACTGTCATGCTGCTGATTTAATTGTTGCTCTTTAGAAGTGTCTGCTTTCAGCGCTGATTCTTCTGCTTCCACGCGCACCTGCAACTGTTCCAAGTCACCACTGAAATCGTCCTTTTGACTGACCAAACCAGAATACTCTGCCTTCAGTTCAATCAATCTTTCGGCCAAGCCGTCCCTCTCGCTCTGAAGCTCAGTCTCTTGCCCCCTAAAGTGCTCTTTTTGACGCGTTGAGAGAGCGAGTTCATTCTCAACACGCTGTCCCTCGGACCCCAGTTGATAACTCTGCTCCTGTGCTCGGCCATAATCAGCTTCTGCAACAGTTAGTTGCAACTGCTGCTCCGAAACTTGCAATTCACCATCTTCAAGGCGAGCATCCAATCGAGCGAGGATTGCAGCTTGTTCTTTTACATTCTTAGCAACCAGATCGCTCTCATGCTTCAATTGCTGAAATCGATTGCCACTGATGACCAGCTCGATCCGTTTGACTTGTCCGCGATAGTCTTTATATTTTTCCGCTTTTTGAGCCTGCCGTTTTAAGCTGCTAATCTGACGTCGGACTTCTGTGACAATATCTCCCAAACGTACTAAGTTTTGGCGCGTTGCGTCCATTTTCCTTAAAGCCGTTTTTTTACGAGCCTTAAACTTTGTCACTCCCGCCGCTTCTTCGATCAGCGCTCGACGTTCTTCCGGCTTGGCACTGACAAGCATCCCAACCTTACCCTGTTCGATAATCGAATAGGCCCGTGCACCGACACCTGTATCCATAAAGAGCTCGGTGATGTCGAGAAGGCGACAAGGGGTCTTGTTAATCCGATACTCACTGTCTCCACTTCGATGTAAACAACGTGTAATCATTATTTCAGCGAAATCTTTATAGGCAGGAGGGCAGATACCGGCACTGTTGTCAAAAACGATTGAAACTTGCGCGAGTCCATGAGGCTTGCGGACTTCACTCCCCCCGAAAATAACATCCTCCATCATCCGACCACGTAAATGGCGGGCATTCTGCTCGCCCATAACCCAGCGGATGGCATCAACAATATTACTCTTCCCACAGCCATTCGGACCAACAACACCTGTAATACCGTGTTGAAAATCGAGTGAGATCTTGTCGACGAAGGATTTAAATCCAACTATTTCTAAGCGTTTAATTTTCATCTAAAAAGATATCGCCATATTCATTTCGGGGGCAGATTTCCTCTGCCTGTCATTATTCCGACAAACAGCGTTTTCTCAGGGCGCGTCATGTTATCAAGGGGTTGAAGTCATGTAAAGAACGATATCAAGACAGAGGAAAAGCCATTGGAGCTTGCTGGGTGGCGATTTAAAGTTTATGATGTGAGGTATCTAACATCATTGACCTCTTCATTCATCAGGACAACAATAATGCTTCTCAAATCGGCACGGATACTGGTCAGAACTTTCTACATCCTGCTGATTATATGTGCCACCCTGATGACCGCACTGATCCTCTTTCTCAGTCAAATCAATCTGGATGATTATCGTCTATCCTTAGAGAAGCAGCTGAGTGCGACCTTAAATCAACCGGTCACAATAGGGCATGGATCCTTGACTTACAGCCGCGGACTCGCTCTTGAATTGGAACAATTGCAAATTGGTAGTGCTAGTTTGCCCCAAGTTAAAGTCCCCCGTCTACTAGCAACCCTTAAAATTATTCCGCTGATTGACCGAAAAATCATCCTTGATCAGGTTCAAATTGACTCTCCACAAATCGATTTAACCTATCCACCGCCAGACGGACTTCCGAAAAAAGGGACATCACATCAATTATTTAACAGTCTCGGCATCAGCAATCTGTCAATCAATAACGCAAAAGTCACAGTTTATCAGTCTCACGCAGATACCAAAATCAAGCGATTGGAGGTTGAGAACCTGCACGCCATGTTACAGGGCTGGCAGCCAAACGAAAGCGGTCACTTGGTGGTCAGCGCAAAAATTCCAAAACAAAATGCAGATATTTTCCTAAAAACCAAGCTTCCCGCCAGTGTAGACCCTCAAGTATGGCGCCGGGAAAGCCATGATTTAAATCTGGAAATACGCCGAGTCAGCACCGACAAACTTCCAAAGATTAAAAGCCAATCCTACCCGGAAGCCATCGATCTGGTTATTTCTATGCACGGAGCACCAATCAGCGGCACCCAGCTAACAGCAAAGTTGACAGATGCGAAAACGGATGAGAATCTATTTTCAGTCAATGGGGTATGGACTTCATCAAAAGATAAGGATGCCATAACAGAACTCACAGGAACTCTGCTCGGTGTTCCGTTGGAGGGGGAACTCTACTCATTAAGACAACCGGATAAAAACTACCTGGGTGGTCGCTTTGGGGCTCAAAATATTCAGCTGAACACCCAACTGTTGCAAAAGTGGAGAGTTCCTCAGGCGGAAAAGTTAATTCAGGGAGATCTGGATCATTTTACCGTCATGGTCGAAAAAACCTGGGAAACAGGAACAGAACTTACAGGGATGCCTCGAATCGATACAGAGATATCTCTCACCAGCCTTGATTGGAGTATCCCTGAATTAAAACAACTCCAGGATCTCTCTGTTGAATTATCACTTACGAACAACAACCTCTCGATCAAAGATGGAATTCTGGTATTTGGAGGAGAACCGATTGAGTTCGCGGGAAGAATAAACAGCCTTTTCATGAAACCTCAAATCAGTATAAATATTCAATCCAGACCCCAGCTCGATAAAATTGCGGACAGTATCGATAGCCTTAGAGCACTGGGAATATCTGGCAGCAGCCCAGTATCACTTAAACTGGCCGGCCCACTTTTCAGCCCGAAATTCAACTTAAAAGCAGATCTCAGGACGATTGAACTGAACCATCGTTGGTTGTTGCAAAAAAAGAATACCGACGCGGCATCGATCGCCATACTCGGCTCACTTTCACATAACAGAATGGATATTACCCAGGCCAACTTAACACTCGGGAAAAGTACAATATCTGGCTCCGGCTACCTTGATAAAAATAACAGCCCTTCTCTGGACTATCACATATCAATTGACCCAATCCAGCTGGATCCCCTCTCCCTCTATTCCCCTCTCCTGAAACGTATTCAATTAAGAGGAGCTGTCAGCCTATCTCTGGCACAGAAAAACAAACTTTTCCGGGGAAGCATGGATCTGGACAATGTCGGCGCCCACATGACTCACGTCATCGCAGACCTTCGAAAAACAACCGGCACAGCCCAGATTGACAAAAATGGAATACGCTTTAGCGGTCTGAAAGCATCTTTAGGTGAATCCGAATTTAATATCGATGGACTTTTAAGCGATTGGAAGTCTCCCCTTCTAAACCTGGAGATTCAGGCGGACAAAGTTCGCGCTCAGGATATCATTTTCCCTAACCGCAAAAGGATACTCACCGACTTAAACGGTCATCTGCGTATTGATGGCGGAGGAATCTACTTTGCTCCGGTCAATGTCCGCCTAGAAGATGACACAATAGCTCGTGTGAGCGGGAGTGTCACTAATTTCAGTGATCCTCTGGTTGATCTTGATATTCAAGCGGAAACGGTCAATGTTCTTGATATCATTGATCTGTTCAATGGTCCCAGAGAAAATAGACAAAACAAAAAGCCATTCGATCTTAAACCTGTCACGATCAAGGTCTCTGCTAAAAAGGGCACCTTAGGTGGTTTGCATTTTAAAAATGCATCAGGTCTCATCAAAGACCATAATAATCTATTCACCCTCTTTCCACTGCGCTTTGAGAATGGCAACGGCTGGTGCCAAGCCCGGGTTGAATTTGACCATCTCGACTCCTCGGCCCCATTAAGAATTTCAGGGCACGTCGAAGGGATCGACGCGTCGGTTCTTCATCAAGATATTTTTGATCGCCCAGGTTTAATCACAGGGATCCTCAAAGGTGATTTTTATCTGGAAGGATCCCCGAAGAACAACACATTCTGGCACGGCGCAAAGGGAGGCATCCACCTCACTGTTAAACAAGGCGTTTTACGGAAATTTAGTGACCTTGCAAAGGTTTTCTCGCTTTTAAATGTCTCACAGATATTTGCTGGCAAGTTGCCCGACATGGACAACGAAGGGATGCCTTTCAGCCTTTTGGAGGGAAACGCAGAAGTCAGACAGGGAAAGATAATAACCAAAGATCTGGCCATCACCAGCGAATCAATGAATCTATCGATGGTTGGATCACAAGACCTGATTAATGATCAAATCGACTTTACCCTAGGAGTCATGCCCCTGCGTACAGTTGATAAGGTCATCACTAAAATCCCGATTGCGGGCTGGATTCTCGCTGGTGAGAACAAAGCCTTGCTCACAGCCTATTTCAAAATAGAAGGTCCATCTGAAGAGCCACAAGTATCTGCGATTCCAATTGATTCAGTCTCAAAAACTGTCTTTGGAATATTCAAACGTACCCTAGGATTACCTGGAAAGCTGGTCAAAGATGTCGGTTCTCTGTTCAAACAGGATCCCGAAAAAAAAACCGAGCCCTGATGATCACTTGATCAGTTTGTCGCCGACATAAACGGTTGCAATACCAAAGGTCAGATCAGTATATTGCAACCGCTGAAATCCGGCTTCTCCCATCATTGCTGAGAAATCTTCCTGGGTCGGAAACTCAATAACCGAATCGGGTAGATATTGATAGGCACTGCGCTTTGAAATCAGTCCACCAATAGTTGGTAGAATTTTCTGAAAGTAAAAATAGTAGAGCTTGCGAAAAAACTGACTCTTGGGATTGGAAAATTCAAGAATAACAGCTCTGCCGCCAGGTTTGAGAACGCGATACATTTCACGTAACCCTGCAGCACGATCGACAACATTGCGGATACCAAAAGCGATGGTAATGCCATCAAACGTCTGATCCGGATGTGGAATCTCTTCGCAAGGAGCATTGACAAGCATAATTCTATCGCCATGAGGAGATTCATTAAGCTTTTTCTGCCCATGGACCAACATGCCCTGGGTAAAGTCTTCACCAACAATCGTGACAGAGCGATCAGTCTGCTCAGCGACCTCCAGAGCAACATCACAAGTCCCTGTCGCGATATCAAGCACATGCCCGTTTTTAGGGATACTCAGCTGGCTGACGGCAAAGCGGCGCCAGCGGCGATCAATCCCGAAGGACAATAAACGGTTAAGAAGATCATATCGATGAGCGATGTCGTCGAACATCTGTCGCACACCGCGTCCCTTATCTGATAATTTGAACATGTCGAAACTCCAGAAGAACCTGATAACTACTTGATAGGTGCCTGTTTCTATCATAGAGTAGACGTCGCTCCAACTAAAAATCATAATATTGCGAACATAAAGTGAAACTGATGCCAGAAAATACTCCGGAAAAAAGACAGAATAAATCTCAACCTGTTAAAGTTTGTGCTGCGATTATCATTGATCAAGGTAAAGTGATGATCACCTTACGCCCTGAAGGAAAGAGACACGCCGGCTTCTGGGAATTTCCCGGTGGTAAAGTTGATCCAGGAGAGTCTCCAGATCAAGCTCTCGTCCGTGAATTGAAGGAAGAACTTGACATCAATGTCAAGATCGATGAATTGTTTGAAACGGTTTCCTATTGTTATGATTGGGGAGAGGTTCTGATTCTTGCTTATCTGTGTGATTGGCAGAGTGGTCAGATAAAACACCTTGAAGTTGCAGATCATCGTTGGATCACACCGGAACAATTCACTAATTACAACATCCTGCCAGCAGACCAACCAATACTGGTAAAATTGAAAGAATTCTTGTCATGTAATTAATATGTAATGTCTAAACTGCGAGGAGAAGAAAAATGAGTATTCATCTGACCATCCTTTGTGAAAACAGTGTTGACCAAGTAAGCCCCCACGGACTGATGGGGGAGCATGGGTTCGCCTGTCACCTCCGGACCGATCATGGCGATTTTCTTTTTGATACCGGAGCAGGTCTGACGATCATCAACAATGCAGATTGTCTAGATATTGATTTGACGAAACTTCAAGGTATCCTCTTCAGTCACGGGCATTTAGATCATACTGGAGGACTCATGCAGGTCCTGGATAAAAGTGGCCCTGTTCCAATCTATGCTCACCCCGACCTCTTCAGTCAACGCTACAGTCACAATGGCAATCAAGAACGCAACATTGGGATCCCCTGGTCTCAAAATGAACTTGAAAAAACCGGTGCAGCGTTCAAGCTATCAGAAGCACCATGTTCAATTGCGCCAGGCCTCATGCTTTCCGGGGATGTTCCACGTATCCATAAAGAAGAATCCGGAGACCCGAATCTGGTCGTTTTTTCAGAAGAACACCAACAGATCGCCGACCCTCTCCATGACGATTTATCACTCTTCATCGACACAGATAAAGGCCTTGTCATATTGTTGGGCTGTGCTCACGCCGGCCTATTGAATATCATTGATCATGCCCTAAAGGTAACAGGGCAGGATAAAATCCATATGATCCTAGGTGGGACGCACTTAAAATTTTGTGGTAAAGAACAGATGGATGCAACTCTCAGTCGCCTGACTGAGCTTGATGTTGATCGTATTGGTGCATCACATTGTACTGGACTCCGCGGCGCAACCATCTTGGCAGAACATTTCGGAAAGCGTTTTTTCTCTGCATCGGTAGGCGTTAAAATCGAGATATAAAAGTGAAGAAGCCTGGACAGAGTCTGGCCAGGCTTCTTATTTCGTTCGGCAATCAGATTTTAATTATTAGCGGATAGAGTATTTGCAAACCTGCCAAACATTATCCTGCTCCTTCAGCAGGACAACTTCAATCGCCTTAGATTTATACTCAGTCTGGGCTTGATAACAAACAATCAAGTAGTTGCCATCAGGTAATCCAGGATAGCTCTCCCGACTGCGGACAGTCTTCAATTGACGTTTGATGGTTTTGCCCAAGAGCTGAAAAGACAACTTCTGCTGATCTATCCAAGCATCCTGTGGTGACATGACCTGAAGAATAGGTGCTGCGTTAGCATAAGCTGAGCGGAAATCACTTTTGTCCATCTCAACAACAAAAGCTTCCGCACTCAACAAAGCTTCAGATGAAAAAAGCTCTGCAGAGGCACTCGAACTGAAATAAACGCAAATAACCAGCACGAATATTATACTTTTAAATTTCATAATTCCCCCTCTTTCGTTAACAAACTAACTTCCTTACAACCTATCCTTTACTTTATCGTGTCAATATCACTTAATACTCAAGATCTGACTGCCAGACAGCACGGTCCGTCAGTGTTTGCGCATTTAAATAACTGA
>Ga0193954_1001869_pt1 | contig 10400 bp, 9 predicted proteins | sample BB_5_MG_FD_140340 | JGI IMG/M metagenome (GOLD analysis project Ga0193954, IMG submission 140340) | Microbial mat bacterial communities from the Broadkill River, Lewes, Delaware, United States - BB_5_MG | ecosystem: Environmental > Aquatic > Freshwater > River > Microbial mats | place: USA...
ATAACGCCATGTAAATCAGCCCTGTTATTACAAGGAATACCAGCATTAGTACAATTTGACTTCTTTTCATTTGATTGGATGTTAGTAATCAGTATAAAAGTACGGTTTGATTGCATAAGTCGAGTGTTAAATGGTGATAAGTTGACCATTTAAGTGTTGAGTAGTTGTATTGCATGATAAGCCGTCAGTAGTTCGCATTGTTTATAAGTGTTGAAAAAAATGTTGATAACCAAAAAACGGTCGTTTCAGAGCTCGCTTTCGCTTTGTTAACTTTGTATTAAGTATTTCAGTCAACCTAAAAGAAATGTTTGGAGCTATTTTACGGAAAAAGGTTAGCGACGAAAAGTTAGCAAATGTGTTTATCAATGGATTGTTTAGTTCTATTGATAACGGGTTTCCTGTTGTTGCAGAGTTCATCAATGAAGATCCTGCGTTTGTCGTTTCTCCGAAGATTCCAAAAAATCATAATTACGAGTTTTCATTAATCGTTATTGTAGGAAACTTATCATTTTTAGAAAGTGCATTCGAGCCTGAGCAGGCTGATCGCGTGGAGTCATTGGTGTATACGAAATTGGCTAAAGCGTATGAGATGAATACCGCCGAGTTTAAGCAGTTAATTAAGGATTATAAGCACCTTATGAACCGTTTGAATCATCCATCTAAAAATATGGTGTACGCAATGTCTAAGGGAATTTTTGATAAATATGCGTTGTATAATTATCAGGATGAATACTTTAAACGTATGCAGTCTCCAAATCCTTTATTCTTAAAAAGAATGGATGAGGTAATTGAAAATTTCGTTTGGGATTGGGATGCTTTCTTTAAAAAGTATCGCTTGGATTAATTTCTAATGTAAACGACTTTCTTTGTTTCAAAGAATTCTTCAGAATAAAACTTCTTGATATCAAAATATTGAATGGCTTTCTTAACGGGAGCCATTTCTTTTTTTAGATCTCCGCCCTTTAAGTAGAGGATGCCGTTTTTAAACTCGTTTTTATTTTCCTTTAAGAACTTGCCTTTAGTCCAAGTTAAAAAAGTAGGCATTGCTGTTACTGCTCTACTAACGATGAAATCAAATTGTTCATGAATGTTTTCAGCACGTTCATGCGTGGCACGCACATTTTTTAGTCCTAGAGAAGCCGCAACTTCTTTTACTACCTTGATTTTCTTTCCGATTGAGTCTACCAGTAGGAAGTTGCAATTTGGGAAGAGAATAGCGAGTGGTATACCTGGGAATCCGCCGCCAGTCCCTATATCCATTATTTTAGTTCCGTCAACAAATGTGGTTACTTTCGCAATGGCAAGGGAGTGCATTACATGTCGTTCATAAAAGTTTTCAGTGTCTTTTCTTGAGATTACATTGATCTGACTGTTCCAGTCGTTATAAAGCTCTTGAAGTCTGCCGAATTGTTCTTTTTGATCTTCTGTTAAATTTGGAAATTGAGATAAAATTAGATCAATACCGTTCATGCTAAATCGTGTCTTTGGTTTTCGCCATCATATTGGCTAAAAAGTCTCTCGCTCTAAATAGTTGAGCTTTTACAGTCCCCAAAGGTAAGTTTAATTCTTCTGAAATTTCCTCGTAACTCAATTCTTCGAAATATCTTTTTTCTACCAATAATCGATATCGCGGCTTTAGTTTGCCAACAAGTTCTCGCATTAAGAGTACTTTTTGCTTGTGCATAACAACCTCTTCAGGGTCTCTCGTGTTACTTTTTGCATCAAAGAAAATACGTTCACCATCATCAGTTGTGATACCTGTATCCATTGATGTCACTTTTATTCTTTTTTTACGGATAAAATCTATACAGTTGTTCGAGGCAATCTTAAAAAGCCATGTAGAAAAGGCGTAATTCGGTGAGTATTGCTCCAGGCGATTGAATGCCTTACCGAACGCTTCAATTGTTAAGTCGTCTGCGTCATCGGTGTTATTGACCATCTTAAGCATCATGAAATAAATTGATTCACGATATCGATCCATTAACGTTGCATAAGCAGATTGATCACCGTCAATTGCTAATCCAACCAATTCTAGATCCTTTTGAGCTTTGTCCGATAAATGACTGTTGTCTACCATTTGTTTTTATCCGTTTTGTCAATTGCGTAGTACATTATTGGTGTCATTATAGCATAGGCTATATCCAATAGAGGCAATAGAGCAATGAATTTGGATTCTTTTAATTTACTAAAGGATCGCCCTAAAATGATCCACTTTATAATTAGAATAAAGGTGAAAATTGCTAGTGAAATCCAAATAAAATTAGAATCAAACATTAAAGTAACGAAGGATATCATCATGATTAACAAGGATAACGGATATATTCCTAACATGAGTTTTTTGATAACCTTGTATCGGTCCGATGTTGTATAATGTCTTGATTTCTGTTTAATCCATTGCGACCAAGTAGTGGAAGGTTTAGAGTGACAAAACGATTCTGGATCAATATTGATGGTGTAATTCTTCTTTCTTGCAGCTTCTTGAATAAAAAGATCATCATCACCTGACGAAAGAGAGTAATGTGATTTAAATCCATTTACGTTTTGAAAAACTTGTTTGGTATATGCCATGTTTCTTCCGATTCCCATGTATGGCATTTTTGCTTTTGCCATTGAAAGATAGTTCATTGCAATCCATGCTGTATCAAAGCGAATAATTTTATTTAAGAATCCTTTTGTCTTAACATAAGGTCCATAGCCCAGAACAATTTGATGTTGATCTGTAAAATTACTCGACATGCTTTTCAACCATTGATTTCCTTCAGGTTTACAATCGGCATCAGTAAAGAGCAAGCGGTTGTATTTGGCACCTTTAATTCCAATGGTTAGAGGTAGCTTCTTTCCGTATTTTAAGTGCTGGCTGCGCTCCAAACTAATAACCTTAAGATTTTTATGTTCTCTCGAATAAGCGTCTAAAATGTATTTGGAATCATCGAGTGATTGATGATTAATTACAATTACTTCAAATTCTGGATAGTCTTGGTTTAGAATGAAAGGCAGGTTCTTGAAAAGATTTTCCGATTCATTTCTTGCTGCAATTAAGATTGAAACTCCCTCAAGATTAGATTCTGATGGTTTCTGTTTGTGGAATGCTAATCTACTGAATACCAGTATTAAAAATAAAAATTGAGCAAATGCCATAATACAAAACACAGCAAATATAACCGTCGGTACTTTAAAGTCTAATACGGGAAGAAACTCTATCATTTGTTTTGCTTTGATACAAATATGGCATGCTTTGTTAAATACATTTATCTTTGCCGTGTTTACTTATTAACAAATTTATGCACTTTAAACTAGAACTTACTGATAGTCAGTCGAAAGCGAGGGTTGGTGAATTACACACCGATCACGGAATTATTGAAACTCCAATATTTATGCCTGTTGGAACTGCCGGTACAGTTAAAGGGGTACATCAACATGAAATTGATAAGGATATCGAAGCTCAAATAATTTTAGGGAATACGTATCATTTGTTTTTACGACCAGGACTAGATGTTCTTGAGCCTGCAGGTGGATTGCATAAATTTATGAATTGGGATAAGCCAATTTTAACAGATAGTGGAGGATACCAGGTGTACTCATTATCTGGTGCAAGGAAAATTAAGGAAGAAGGAGTTACTTTTCAGTCTCACATCGATGGGAGTTATCACTTTTTTTCTCCGGAAAGAGCTATAGATATTCAGCGTTCTATTGGTGCAGATATTATTATGGCATTTGATGAGTGTACGCCGTACCCATGCGATTATAATTATGCAAAACGATCGATGCACATGACACATCGATGGTTGAAACGTTGTTTTACACAGATGGAAAATACAGCCCCTAAATATGGACATGAACAAGCGCTATTTCCAATTGTTCAAGGTAGTGTTTATAATGATCTTAGAACAGAGTCGGCTGAAACTATTGCCTCACATGATGCTATAGGTAATGCAATTGGTGGACTTTCGGTTGGCGAACCAGATGATGAATTGTACGCAATGACGGATTTGGTTTGTAATATTTTGCCTACAGAAAAACCGCGGTATCTAATGGGGGTAGGTACTCCAGCCAATATTTTGGAGTGTATTGCGTTAGGTGTAGATATGTTTGACTGTGTAATGCCATCAAGAAATGCGAGACATGGAATGTTGTTTACATCCGAGGGGATAATTAATATTAAAAATAAAAAATGGGAGAAAGATTTCTCTCCATTGGATCCGAATGGGACTTCTTTTGTAGATTCGACATATAGCAAGGCATATTTGAGACACCTGATGCGTTCTAAAGAGCATTTAGCAATCCAAATTGCTACAATTCACAATTTAGCATTCTATTTATGGTTAGTGAAGGAAGCACGATTGAGAATTAAAGATGGAACATTCACTACTTGGAAAAATCAAATGGTACCAAAATTGGTAAATCGCCTGTAGATGCTAAAAATAATCGATCGGTATATCATACGTAAGTTTCTTACAACCTTCTTCTTTATGTTGGGGGTGATTATGATATTGGCGACGGTTTTTGATCTTGCTGAAAAGTTGAGTGAGTTTCTTGAAAACGATGCTACTTTTTATGAGGTGGTGTTTGAGTACTACCTAAACTTCATCATGTTCTATGGGAACATGTTTTCTTCAATGATCATATTTGTTTCTGTTATTTGGTTTACAGCAAAAATGGCACAAGACACCGAAATTATTCCAATATGGAACAGTGGGAGAAAGTTTGGTCGATTTGTACGCCCATACATGATTGCAGCTACATTTTTGATGCTCATTTCATTGGTGTTTAATCACTTCGTCATTCCTAGGTCAAATAAAACAAGACTTGCATTTGAGGAGCGATTTTATCGAAATGTGATTTCGGTTCAAGATTATCATGCTGAATTTCCTGGAAATCAGGTGGTTTATTTCAAGTCGTATTCTGCCTCCAATAATTTGATCAATAATTTAGTGATTGAACAATGGAATGATGAAGGTGAACTTGTTTCCTTTATTAAGGCGGCAAAAGCAGAGAATGATGCTGGTTCTGATCGTTGGGTTCTGAATAATTATTATAAACGTGACGTTGGATATCCTACCGATAAGCTAACGGAAGGTGCGGTGATGGATACTACTTTCCAGTTTGGAATCGAGGAGATGGCTACGCGTGAAAATATTGCAGAAGCAATGACTTATTTTGAATTGAAAAAGTTTATTGAGCGCGAACGTTTTAAAGGTTCTGCTTTGGTTCCTATGTATGAAATTGAATTGTACCAAAGAACCTCCTATCCTTTCGCTACTTATGTATTAACTATTATTGGAATCTCGGTAGCAAGTCGTAAAAAACGAGGTGGAGTAGGGATCAATATTGCGATTGGCTTAGGAATTATTTTTATCTACATCTTTGCAATGAAAGTAACTACGGTTGCTGCGATGAATCTTGGTTTTTCTGCAGCTATATCAGTATGGATTCCAAATGTTTTATTCGGTGGTGTTGCGTATTTACTTTATCAAAAAGCCAAACGTTAATCAACAAAGGATAATTTTGATTTATCGACTTTCATACGAGCAAAACCAAAAGAAACAACGACATTTTCTCCCTTCATCTCTTCAACAGAACCTATTTGCTTTGTTGTAATTAGTTTAACTCTGGAACCAACAGCAATTTTTTCACGTTGATGATTGTCAGGGATAGGTTTCGCATTTTTCTTGCGCTTATTTTTTCCTTGTTTTGCTAGTTTTTGCTGTTTTTCGCGTTGTTTGGCACCTTCAATTTTGGACTTTTCTACGGCTAAATATTTACGCACCTCTTCCAGTAAATCGTTATTGATGGCTTTTTTTCGGGTTACTGTATTGTATTTTTCGATAAAAGAAATGAGTTTCTTTCCTGCTTGAATGAAACGTTGATTGGATTCTGAATTGCTTCGGAAATTGCGAAGTTTTGCTTCATAATAGTCGCGTTTCTCTTCGTATTCATTGAGTGCGTTTTGAGCTAAGTCTTGTGCTTCAATGTGCTCTTTATTCAATTTTGATAAGTATGTTTTTTCCTTCTGAAGTTCATTCAAAAGCTTATCCATTTTAACTTTTTTATCGTCCAATTTATTCTTAGCTTCTTCGATGAGTTCGTCTGGAATCCCATTAATTTTAGCTACCTCAAAAGTAAATGAACTGCCTGGTTGTCCTGTAGAAAATGTATAGGTAGGCTCCAGAGTTTCTGTATTGAAAAGCATACTGCCATTTACAGCATTTCGCAATTGATCTGCTTTTAATTTGATGTTATTGTAGTGTGTGGTAATTACGGCAAAGCTTTTTTTGTTGTATAAAGCTTCAAAAATGACTTCTGCCAGTGCTCCACCCAAATCCGGGTCAGATCCAGTTCCGAATTCATCAAGTAGGAGTAAGGTTTGTTTATTTGCAATTTTTAAGAACTCATTCATTCTTTTCAAACGATAAGAATATGTGCTCAGTTCGTTCGTGATTGATTGATTATCGCCAATATCACTTAGGATATTTTCAAATAAACACATCTTGCTATTAGCACCAACAGAAACGAGTAGGCCTGATTGTAACATCACTTGCAATAACCCCACAGACTTAAGTGTGATACTTTTTCCACCAGCATTTGGACCTGAAATGACCAACATACGAGAGAACTTGTTCATCTTGATGTGTTGAGGCTTGGTTTTTTTCTTTTGGTCCTTATTCGTTTTCCATAAAATAGGGTGATAAGCATCAAATAACTCCATTTCTAATTCGTCCATAATAGAAGGGAGGTTGCAGTCTAATGCTAATGCTAGTTTTGTTTTGGAGTTAATAAAGTCAAATTCTGTAAGGACATTTTGATATTCTTTGATTAATTCAAGGTGATTTAATAAGTCTTTTTTTAGTACTTGTAGAATTTTGAAAATCTCCTTGCGCTCATCGTCTTGAAGTAATTCAAATTCATTGTTCAATGCAATATTTACCTGAGGTTCAATATAGGTTAAACTTCCGGTATTTGAAGAGCCAACAACGGATCCAGATATTTTTCGTTTATGATTTGAAAGAACTGTTAAAACCCTTCTGTCATTAATGAAAGTTTCTTTGGTGTCTCCCAAAATGTTGTCTTTCATTAATTTTCTTGCTTCTTTATCGAAGTTTCGATTAATTTGTTTTTTGACCGATTTTAAACTTGTACGGATCTCAAGCAGCTCTGGAGAGGCATCATCTTTCACTTTTCCATGTTTGTCAAAAACCATTTCAATGGCTTTGATAATTTCATCCGTAAAATAAGTGTGCTCTAATGTTTTTGCTAAAAGAGGATAATCTTCTTCCCGTTTATCAAAAAAATAGATCAAACGATTGACAACCTGTGATGCATAAAGTATGCGCATAAATCCTTCCAATTGAATTGCCGCATTTTTAATGGGAAGTAATTTTATTTCACTGTTAAGCTCTTCAAAATCAAGATGCGGAAAAACCTCTCCTTCCGTACGGATGTTTTTTAACTCGTTAACTTGTTTTAAGGCAATTTTAATTTTTGATTTCCCTCTAATTGGACTTAATTCTCCCAATCTTTTATGAGCGGTTGGTCCAATAGCATATGCTTGCAACCAATTACGTAAGGTTGTGAATTCTAAATCTTCTAAAGTTTGTCGATCAATTGTCATTGCCAGCAAATTTAGTCAATGGATTGAGAAAGTTTAAAGTCTTTTAAAGGAAATGATGCTTCGGATCGGATTGTGGTCCGAAATGCGACTTAATTTAGCATCAATTAGGCAAAACGGTTCTTCAATGTATGTTTTAAAAAAAGTCCCTGTACTATTTTGAGAAAGTAGAATAAAGTCAATCCATTCTGGAGTACCTTCAGCTTCAAATAAATCGTGATCATTGAAATTAGCAGTAAAGTTGTTTTTCCCTGTGATTACATCGTTTTCACAATTTAAGGTGTTGAGTATTGTTTCAAATTCATCTGACTTAACCTTGGTATTGAAGTCACCGGCATAGATAGTTGCACTTACTTTCCTTTTAGGGAATAATTTTTTCAAACGTTTGATTTGCTTTGCGCGAATTTGATTCTTTTTCGATCCTTCACCAGCTTGTAAGTGTGTGCCAATTATTTTTATTTTTCGATTAGCAAATTCGATTATAGCTGCAACACCTCCTTTCTTTGCGATTCCATCAATACCCTTTGATTTTCTAAATGAAATGTGAGCTTCATCGAGGATTTTGTATTTGGAAAAAATAATTACACCTGAAGAAATTCCAAAGAAGCTCGTAGGACCAACATGGGTATGTTCTGGGTATTTTTCAGAAAGTGTTTTAATCAATTTTTTTCTCGTTTTTCGGTGGAATACTTCTTGTAAAACAAGGATGTCTGCATTTGATTTGTTTAAGTATGCTCCGATGCTGTCAACACGTCCATTTTGATTGTCATTGAGTAGTGGTCTCAAAAAGACATTCCATGAAACAACTTCTAGTTGCTCTTTTTGGGCGTTTAAACCAGAAGAACCTATAAGAAATATGAAGAATACAATGGCTTTAATCATCCTTTAGTTTCAAGTTTACCGTCGGCATGTTTGGCAAAACGGCCTAATGACCTTTCGTGAACTTGATCGTATTTTGGCCAAGGCCATCCTCCAAATTGAGTTCTATGATAATCATCAAACGCTTCTTGTATTTCTTCTCGTGAATTCATAACAAAAGGACCATGTTGAACAACGGGTTCGTTAATTGGTTTACCTTGTAATATAAGAATTTTGATTGGTTCTGTGCTGTTGTTTTTTAAAGTGAGTTCTTCAGATGGATCAACAACAACGCCGTGATATTCTGGTATGACTGTTTCGTCGATGATTAAGTTAGTTCCTTGATAGAAATACAATGTTCTATTGGATTCAAAGGATGTTTTTGGTAATGTATATGTTCCATTAGCATCAATTTGAATGTTTAAAATACCTACTTCATTTTCCGTGTCAAATGCCCATGATCCCGGAGGTGGAGTCGGAGCAGAATGACCATTAAGTGTACCTGTGATTATTTCTATTTTGGAGTAGATGCCGTTAGCGTCTTTTGTCTTAATAACAGGAATAGAGTCATTCCATAACATCTTGAAATGAGGTTCGGTCATTTTGTTTTTTCGCGGGAGGTTCAACCAAATTTGAAATAATTCTAATGGGTTTTCTTTGTCTTCATTGATAAGTGGAAACATTTCTGAATGTTGAACACCTGATCCTGCTGTCATCCATTGAACGTCGCCATTTCCATATCTTCCTGAAGCGCCCAACGAGTCCGCATGATCTACAATACCTTCTCGAACTACAGTTATTGTTTCAAAACCTCTGTGCGGATGACCTGGGAATCCAGGAACGCGTTCTCCATGATACATTCTCCAACCGTCTTTTATTATAAAGTCCTGACCGATATGACGACCCTCAAGCGAGGAAACCGGTCCCATTTCGTGGTTGCCAGCAGGATACTTGTCTTCATGATGTACACAGAATAAAAAAGGGTCCGCTGTTTCCCATTGAAAACCTAAGGGTTTAATCGAATGTATTTTGTTTTTTGAAGACATGTTTTTATTTGGTTTAATTTTATTTTTTGAGTTTCCTATGAATGGAGTTACAACCAATGCCCCTAATCCAAATCCTAATTTCCTTAGAAATACGCGACGTTGATTTTTTGTTTTCGTATTCATACTACCAATTTAATTACCTAGGTAAATATAAGTATATTTTTTGAATTCGGAATAAGATGACGAATAATAACGACTTTAACGGGATATGATGAATAACCTTTTTATTTTTGAAAAAAAACAATTCTATCAAATGGATATATTATCATTTAATGTGAATGGCATAAGAGCTATTTCGAAAAAAAACTTTTTTGAGGACATGCAAAAACTTAATCCGGATGTGATTTGTTTGCAAGAAACAAAAGCAACCGTGGATCAAGTTAAAGAAACTGTTTCAGCTGAATTTGGTGATTATGAGGTTTATGCGAATGAAGCTGATCGCAAGGGGTATTCAGGAACTGCAATCATGACTAAAATTAAGCCGATTTCTGTTCAATATGACATGGGCATAGAAGAGCATGATAAAGAAGGAAGGGTAATTTGCGCGGAATTCAATGATTATTATTTGATTACTGTTTACACTCCAAATTCTGGAAGTGATTTAAAGAGGTTAGATTATCGTCAAAAGTGGGATAGCGACTTTTTGAATTATATCAAAGGTCTTGAAGAGTTTAAACCCGTTGTTGTTTGTGGAGACTTGAACGTTGCGCACAAGGACATTGATTTAGCACGACCTAAACCAAATTATAATAAGTCTGCCGGTTATATGCAAGAAGAAATTGATGGAATCGATGCGTATACTAATAATGGATTAGTCGATACTTTTCGCTTTAAGAATCAAGATGAAGTAAAATATTCTTGGTGGAGTTATAGAGGAGGAGCGAGAGAGC
>Ga0193954_1001870_pt1 | contig 10400 bp, 8 predicted proteins | sample BB_5_MG_FD_140340 | JGI IMG/M metagenome (GOLD analysis project Ga0193954, IMG submission 140340) | Microbial mat bacterial communities from the Broadkill River, Lewes, Delaware, United States - BB_5_MG | ecosystem: Environmental > Aquatic > Freshwater > River > Microbial mats | place: USA...
ATCACCTGTAGATTATGAGGAAAAAATGAAGCAAAATCAAAATATTTGCAACGAAGTGTTACCATTAGAAATTGTCGCTTAGAGTTTTATTCTTTTTGTATGTTTTAGGGTTGACAGATCAACTTGTTTTGTATCATGGCATAGAAGGTTTTGGTAATTTGACTTGTTTTATCATAATCAATACTACACTCTGCAAAGATATCAGTAATCTGTTGCTAGATTCTGCGTTCACTTGCTCAAAACCAAACCATAACTACATTGACCTCGTAACTTTCTTTTTTCTAATACACTTTTGAGTAGAGAATGTAATATTCTCATCTTCTGAAGAAATAAAAATAGGTTCAACACTAGAATTACTATAATCTAAGTCCTTAACATTGGTTACGGAAATTGTATCTTTGTACAAGAAGTTAATATATCCATCTATTCCCTCACAATTAGTATTTTTGTGATATGAATACTCAATAATCTTTTTAGGTATATATCTATCACCAAAGAAATCCTCATATTTTTTATCAATGTTTGCAGCTATAAGTATTATTAGCAAAAGTATAGAAGAAATAAATAGAGATAGATGGATGAAAAAATTTCTCCATTTATTTTTTATTGATATTCCAATTGTTGAGACAATAAAAACTATAGCAACAATGGGTGCAACAAAATTAAGATTTTTAATTATTAACATAATAATTGCTAATGGTATATAGATACCTTGAAAAAAATTATTGGCTACTGGAAAGTAATCTGCTTTCTCACCTGTAGTCATCGTGATAATAGTATATGCCATAGACTCTGCTTGTATATTTACAAAATAGATAAATATTGAAAATGCAAACAATAGTAATATCCCCAAAGTTTGTGTTTTGTACTTTAAAGTGATGCTAACAAGATCCCATAATATTGCTATAAGAAGTAAGACTATAATTATATATGTTACTATTTGTTTCGTAAAAATAAAACCACCAAACAAAACTACGAAAATTGTAAAAATATAGATTAAATATGACACTTTTTGTCTATAAAGCCATCTTTTAATTCGTTTTAAACTTACTTTCACATACCTATATTTGTTATAATGTTTATCAATAAATTGTGTCAGTTTTACTATTACTTCCATTAAATTAAACTATACCTCATATGAAAATCTACGCATCACCAAGTTTTTTAGATGCCATAATTTTTTCATACTTTTTCAATTTTAGATCGTCAAAAATATCCAAAAGATAATTTTCTACACTTCTTCTATTTTCAACTAAAATATCAAAGTTCATACTTTTAGGTACAATTTGTAATTCAAACTCATGATTTCCTTGTTTATGAAAGGAGAACTTAATATGAAAAGTTCCTTCACCAGCTTTGAAATTAAACCTGTATTTAGCAACAACTTCCCAACACTTAATATATTTTCGATCATCTATGTTTGTAATTAGCTCAATCTCTTCAATCTTTTTTCCATTAAATTTAAAGTTATCAATATGATCTTCCATCCATTTAATTTGATGTTCAGAAGGTAAAGTTTCATTTTCATCTAATTCTATATCCATACTAATTATATTATCAAAAGTAACTTTGCTAGATTTAGTATCAGTAAAATTTATAAAAAAGTCTATAATTTCTTGATTAGTAAAATCATCAATTAAAATTTTCTTTTCTACTGTTTGACTATCAATAAAACTTTTCTTTCTAAAATCTTTTATAATTTCTTTTTTAATCATATCATTAATTAATTTTGTATCTTTGGAAGTATGTATTGATGTTGACTTCATTTCAAGCTGATTATCATTAAGTTCAAAAGTTACCCTACCATTAAAATTATTTTCACTTTCAAACCATATTTTATTTTTTTCTCGTTTTGTTATAGTATAAGATGCTTGAACCTTATTATGATTATTATCAATCGGTTCAAAACCTAACGAAGCAATATGAAAATCATAATTATCAAACTCTTTTTTTGCTACTTTATTCAAATCAATACTAGGTAACATGGTAATTAATTTTTCATCTTTTACATTATCCGTAAGTTTAATGGGAGGGTCAGAACGCCTTTTTTCTTGATCTTCTTTTGTTTTTTGATTTTCTCTAAGTCTATCAAACTCTACAGGACTTAATAAAATTGAAGATAATATTGGCAATATATTCTCTTTTGTCGGTTTTGATAAATAGACACCTTTATCTCGCAAAAGTTTATTCATTTCAGTTGGAGAAATATCTGAATGACGTAATAACTCTCTTAACTCATAACCATAAGGTAAAATCTGTGAATGTTTTAATTTGACTTCTTCATCTTTTTCAACGGGTAGTGATGATGTAACATTACTATTGGCTAAACTCATAATATTATCATTATAAGACAAGATATTAATACTATCAACTATATTCGAATTTTCGAATCCTCTTTTCACTCTTTGAACATCATTTCCATGTTTTGAAGAAGAATAATTAGGAAAATGTATATTGATTTTTGCTAACCCTTTAGATACATTGTGTGCAAGTCCTAAAAGACGCTTTATTGAGTCTATTGAAAATTCATCTTTTACAATAAGTGCTAAAGTTTTTTCATTTTCTTTCTCTACTAAAAAAAGTTGAATATCACTGATTAATAACTCTAAAGGCAAGTAGTTATCTTTATATTTTTTATTCATATCAGAAGGGTTGTTTCCCGTATCAATATAATAAAAGCTTGATTTATATGAATCACTAATATAGTTACTCTTAATCACTTCAAGTGACTTCAGTAGAAACTCACTTCTTGCACGATCGATTAAATAAATTGTACTATATTTTAAGTCTCTAGTATATTTAGAGCTTAGTTTAGGAAAGATTGATTGTGATATTGATTCGTTATCTTCTGAAATCCAAAATAAAATACCATAAATTCGTTCATAGTCAATGTATTGAGCATCTTGATTGTTTTGGTTTTTTAAATTTGAACGGCTATAACATTCCATAGTTTCTACTAAATCTTTAAAGTGTTTAGAAAATTCAGTATTCAGTGTTTCAGAACTAGGTGCTGGATAAGCTTTTTCAGTAAACTTAGAAGATATTAAAATATGATTTAATTGACCTGTAAAAAATGGTGATTCGTAAAGATAGAAACTATCATCACCATGAGTATGTCTATCTTGCTTTGCATATTGTCGTTTATGCTTTTTAGGATATATACATGGAACTGTTTCATTGATCGGTGTACTTTTCCAACCAATTAAATCTAATAATTTATTAACAATTTTTTCTCCAATTTCACCATTAGTTTTTGACTTTTCACCACCCATAAAATGCTCCTTTAATTTACCTCTTCATTAAAAAATATCTTGTAATAAGACATTCCTTTCTCTTCATCAAAACCTCGTTCTATATTTTTTGTGCCATTCTCTTTATCTAATAAAACTTTTAACTCTAAACTTGTATCTAATTTAATGATATTTTTGACTTTTCGCTTCTCTTTTTTGACATCATCACTAGAGAGTTCAAATCTATCATACAAATCAAATTCATAGTTATCTTTAATTGCATTGTGGTATTCAAAAAATTCATTTTTTATCTCATCATCTTGAAATACCTCACCAAAACTATCAATATCAAACGATTCATTCTCTTCAAAATAACCAATATAGTCGTTATTAAATGTAAATTCAGTATCTCTATCATATTTTTTTGATAGTACATCATCAGCAAAAGTTTTACAAATTTGCATAATCTCTTTGGTTTTATGACTATTGTTATCAACAGCTTTGATATTTAAAAATTTATGTGTCCAATACTCTGTATGTTGATTATGATTATCTATGTTGAGTACAACGAATCCACTCTCTTGATTATAGTTTAAGACCAAACACCCTTTTTCTATTTTTGATGTATTAATGCCTTTGTCATCTTTGACACTTATTGAGTTGGTATCTTTTACAACCTTTAAAAAGGTATCTTTATTCTCTGATTTGAATATACCTATTAAGTTTAGTGATTCATTTTCATAGTTAATATTTTCTATCTCTACAATAATCAATTCACCTTTAGTAATTTTTGGGTGTAGAGTAAACTCATATAGATGTTTTGCAATATTTTGTGAATTTTCTATAAAGGATGTTTCATTGCTACCTGTAAATAAAGAATTGCTATATGAATAGACTTCATTTAGATTTAAATTTGAACTATGAGTAAATTGAAATAGCTCTTGATTGGATAAAAATGACTTTAAAAAATAATACAATAGTGTATCTTCTAAATTCTCATCAATACTCTGTAGTTCAGAGGATAAAAATAGCTTCTCATCCCGTAACTTATTACCAATCTCATGAATAATTAAATGTTTAATTTTGCTTTGTGAAAAATCTATCACAGCTGACTCCAAAATAATTTTTATGTATATAGTTTTAATAACTAATTAAAATATATTTTAATATTGTACAGAAAAATTATTTGAAAAGAGGTTTATATTACAGATTGTAATAAATTTATTTGGTGAGTTTGAAAGTAGCAGAGTTTAACAATCGCTTTGATTTACTTTTGACGTTTGGCAGTGCCAAACCTACCGTTGGATTCAACTCCCAATCGGAAAGAGAGGGAAAAACCATATCAATAACTATACCAAACATTAAACTAAAAAGTAAAGAATATGTCAAATTGTAATTTATTATTATTTGTTTGGGTATGTAGAATCGTGTGACATGGTCACACCTACGGATGCTAGAGTGTAGAGTCATTTGAGTTTGGTGGGTTTCACCCACTCTATCAATCTTAATCCGTAATCATCGGTAGATTAATCCTGATGTAATTATCTTCAAGCATGGTGATGATGTAATTGGCATCGGAGAGGGATTTGATATGATCATCATAAGAGGCATTCCGTCTATCCGATTGAAAGCGAATTTGCAATATTTGATACTTTTTGCCATTGATGCGGATTGATTCTCCAATGATAATGCTTAGATGGATCATAATGTAGCTATTATTCTTAAAGGAATCAAGTGAATCACGGATGAGCTTGGAGAGTTGGTTTTGATCAACGCTAAACTTGGGTAGGTCGGTATCAGTAAGTAGGTGAATATCACAGCCCTCATTGTACATCTTAAACAGGGTAAGATTGGCTTCCATAATGGTGTTGATGTCGGTGAGGATTACCTTGTCTTGGGCGATGATATTGCCACTTTTGATGATGGGTTTGTTGTAGAGGCGAATGGCAATATGCTCCTCATCTTGATAAGAAACGGTGATAGAGTGAAAGACAAACGAGCCATATTTAAGGTCAAGCAGTGTGGTCTTAGAGCCTATATCTTGGGGTGCATGAGTGATGGCAAGGGTGTAGAGATCTCTGTTTTGGATATAGCCCATCAGTATTTCAGCTGCTGAATTTAGATAGATAATTTTAGAATTATTGCTAAAGATCACAAAAGGAGAGTTATCGCAATCTACAAAATATTCAAAATTAATTGAGGTCGAGTTCATTTATCTTTTTCCTTAATGTATTTCGATTGATCCCCAAAATCGAGGAGAGTTTGAGCTGTGAGCCGTACTTATCCAAACCTGCTTGGATAAGGGGGCGTTCATAAAGTGCTAAAAATCGTTTGTAGATGTCTCCATCTTCTTCATTGTACTCATGTAACAAAAAGTTATAGATGATCTTTTCAATATCTCTAGCCGAACTTGAAGAGTAGAGTAACTCTTGATAAACCGATTTTTTGAGGCTTTGAATATTGTGGCTAATATCAAGTGTCGTGTAGTCAAGCGTAATATCTTGTTCAATCATAAGATTAACTTTTGCCTCTTTTAAAAAGTAATCGGCTAAAAGCTTAATATCTGCTGTTCGCTCTTGCAGTGCAGGCATTTGATAGATAAAAGCAAACTTATCCTCGATAAGTTTTTTGTTGCCTATATAAGAGGCAATCGCAACAATACGTTTATTACTAAAGTTGAGATTGTCAATATTTTTGACCTTTTCAAAATTGGTAATGATTACTTCATCAAGCTTCTTGATCGTTTCATTAACATCTTCAAAGGCTGCATCAACCACAGTAGCAGAAGGAAAAAGTGACAGGGCAAGTCGTTTTTTACCAATGTGAGGTTCTCCTACAATGATGGAGGAGAGAAAAAGGGTACGCGTAATATTGATATTTTTGATAATGTTGTTTATTTGTTCATCATTGCTGAGAAATTGTTCCATTTTAATCGCTCTTTTACTGTTTAATTTATAATCAATTACTGTTTTCAAATTGTACCTAAAATAGGTTAAAAAGAATTTTTTGTTATAATATTGTTATAATATTCAAGGAGAGCCTTATTAAATCACAATTTCAAACTTTTGCCCACTGTTATGAGGATTTAAATATTGATGATCAATTTGAATATTTTGCACTTTTTGGTGGTATAGAAGAGATGGTTAAGCTCTCTATAATGCCCACAGTAAAAGCAAGCATTGAAAGTAATATTTTGCAAAATTTTACTACTTTTGATAACATTATCACTCCCAGTTACCTCAAAAAAGCTCCATTTCGTAACTTTTTGATTGCGGTGGCACGAAGTGATGGTAAGTTACTCAATATTCTTAAGAGAGCTCATTTAAACGAACATGTGGGCAAAGCGATTGTCTCTCAACTATTAGAACTTGATCTGATTACTCTTCACGAGTCTCGTGAAGCCCCTCTCAAACAATTTCCCAAACAAAAGCTTAAAAAGGCACTTAGAGGCTATAAAATTCAACCTAAAATTCGTTTTGCTCACCCCTTTTATCACTTTTGGTTTGGTTACATAGAGCCTTTTAGGTTTGAACTCACACGCAATAACTACGATCGATTTTTTGAATACTTTGATAAACATGCTATTCGTTTGACAAGTCTGGTGTTTGAACAACTCTCCAATGATTTGATCGAAATGGAGTTTGATACCCTATCGTGTGGGAACTATTGGGACAAGAACAGTGAGTTTGATATTTTGGCAATTACCAAAAATGAAAAACTTATTTTAGGAGAGTGTAAATGCAAAAACAAAAAAATATGCAAAAATGAATTAAGTAAACTCCAATACAAAGCCAAACTTTCTCATATCCTCCCCACCCAATGGGTACTCTTTTCACGTAATGGTTTTTCCAATGAATTGAAAAAATCCAAACAAAGTGATCTGAAACTTTATGACCTCAATGACTTTAAGCTGTTTTTGCGTTAATATATTTCATCAAAAAAAGTATCTGATTCATTTTTTTAAAGGGTACATAAATAAAAATAACATATAATGATAAGCTATAATAAAAATACTTCAAAATGAAGTTTAAGGTAGCAGGGTGAATACTATTTTAGTAGTTGATGATGCAAAAGTAAATTTAGAGGTTGTCGAAGCACTCTTGTCTCAAAACTATCATGTCTTAACTGCCTTAGATGCTACAAGAGCTTTTGAACTTTTAAAACAACACCGTGTTGACTTGATACTGCTCGATATTTTTATGCCCTCTATTGATGGCTTTGGGGTATGTCGTCTTCTAAAAAACAGTAAAAAAACACGTGAAATTCCTATTATTTTTTTAACAGCGGCTGATGATGAAGATAGCATTGAACGTGCATATGTGATTGGGGGAAGTGACTATGTTACCAAACCGTTTCGCCCCAAAGAGCTAAAAGCCCGTGTCAATAGAGAGATCCAACTCCAAAAACTCCAACAAGAGTTGATGGAACTTGCCACAACAGATCCTATGACACAGCTCTACAACCGTCGCTACTTTGGAACAATTTCGCAAGAACTCTATGCCAATGCAGTGAGCAAAGAACAAAGACTTGTTTTAATGATATTGGATATTGATAAGTTTAAATTGATTAATGATAGCTATGGACACTCAGTTGGTGATAAGGTAATCATTCATTTTGCCAATCAGTTGGTGGCTTATGCACAGCGTGATGATATTGTGGCACGTTTTGGTGGAGAGGAGTTTGTCGTACTCTTCTCCAATACTACACTGGAAAAAGCCCATCTCTTAGCACAAAGAATTCGTAAAAATATAGAAACCACACCTCTCCTTCTCCCAACAAAACAAAAAATTCATTTTACCGTCAGTATTGGTGTGATAGAGGTTGATACCCAAGATGAAGAGTCGATAGAAGATGCCATCATCCGAGCGGATGATGCCCTCTACCGAGCAAAGAATAGTGGTCGTAATCAGGTCATTATTTCCTACTAATCTAAAAACTCTTTGAGAAGTGTTGCAATTTTGACATCTCCATTGAGTTCGACTTTACTCATTAGCTTAGTACTCTTAGAAGAGAGGTCTTCATCTAAGATAGCAAGGATCTGCTCAGTATCAATGGCATCTTCTCGCATAATCCATCCCAGTTCTTGATCAACCAAGAATTTTGCATTGTGGTATTGGTGATCTCCTGCTGCGTAAGGATAAGGAATAAAAAGTGTCGGCAATCCATTGGCACTAAGCTCCCATAGAGTCGAAGCTCCTGCTCGTGCAATGGCAAGATCAGCTTCATTCATATATGAAGATATTTTATCACTGTATCCAAAGACCTTGGCTTCTACTCCAAGATTGGCATACTCTTTTTTGACATTTTCCAAATTGGATTCACCCGTTTGATGGATGATTTTAATCCCTCGTTCATTAAGCTTTGGTGCAAGTAAAAGAGCCAATTTGTTGATCGCTACGGCTCCTTGTGATCCTCCAACAAAGAAGATACACTTGATACTCTCTCGTACCCGTTGCTTAGTAAAAAATTCACTTTTGATTGGATACGCAGTAACAGGAGAATTTTCAATGTAAGAAGAGATAAAGTACTTGGTATGTGGTCGTAAATTTTGATTGAGTCTTCCAATGTGTGCATTTTGCTCATGGATAACCAATGGGATTTTGAGAAATCGTGCAGCATACGCCATGGGAGCCGCTGAAAATCCACCTACAGAGAAGATCACTTTTGGTTCAATCTCTTTAATGATTTTAATCGACTGGTTGATTGCCTTGATCAGCATATAGATTGATCCAACTTTACCAAAAATATTTTGGTTTACAACTCCACGTGTCTCTAAAAAATATCGTTTGTAAAAATCAGGATCATTTTCAAACCATTTTTTATCTTGTCCTGTGGTGGAACCAACATAAACCAAACGGTTGTAAGGCATTTTTTCTTTGACAGCTTTGATGATGGCAAGATGACCTCCTGTCCCTCCCCCTGTCATAATTACAACTTCATTACTCATTGTATACTCCTCTCATTGATAGTTTATTATTGTATTTAAAATTAATTAGATTATAACACAATATAGGTCAAAATACACTCCCTGAGAGTATAATCATGAATAAAAAACATTTCTTTATTCATGATTTTTTTTTAAGGGTTTTGTTTTGAATTGTTGTATGAGATTTATTTTGGATATAGTGGATCATACAGCTTAAAAAACCATTATTCAAAATCAATAGAGTATAATGTGCAATTTATTTTGTGAGGTTGATATGGAAGATTTTGGTTTGGATATTTGGTCTGAGAATAATTTTATGATTAATGGGGATACGATTAATATCAATTATGCCTCAAAGCCTTCGTTGTTGCAACTGACACAAGATGTTCGAGGGATGGGGTACAGTGGTCCTTTGATTTTTCGTTTTCCGCATATTGTCAAAAAGCAGATTAACTCTCTCTTTTGTGAATTTAACCGTGCACGAGAGGAGCTAAGCTACAAAGGGGCTTTTCAAGCGGTCTTTCCTCTCAAAGTCAATCAATTTCCCAATTTTGTTAATACCATTGTGGATATTTCCAAAGATTATAATTATGGCTTAGAGGCAGGGAGCAAGGCAGAACTCATCATTGCCATGTCGCATACCCGTTTGGGTGAGCCTATTACTGTCAATGGCTTTAAAGATAGGGATATGATAGGGCTTTGTTTTATTGCAGGGAATATGGGGCATAATATTACCATTATCATCGAAGGCATCAACGAGCTTAAGACAATTTTAGAAATTAGCAAAGAGTTTAGAATCTTTGCTCCTAAGATTGGAGTGCGTATTCGCTTGCATAGCTCAGGGGTAGGGATATGGGCAAAGAGTGGAGGGTACAGCTCCAAGTTTGGACTTACCTCCACTGAGCTACTAGAAGCCTACGATATGCTCCAAAAAGAGAATTTACTGGATAAACTCTATATGATTCATTTTCATATTGGTTCACAAATGAGTGAGATTTCACCCATGAAAAAAGCCTTGCGTGAGGCAGGGCATATCTACGCACAGCTCAAAAAAATGGGAGCAGTGAACCTCAATGCCATCAATGTAGGGGGAGGGTTAGCTGTAGAGTATAGCCAACACACAACTCAGCGAGATCGCAACTACTCCATTCGTGAGTTTGCCAATGATGTGGTCTTTTCGATGTCTGAAATTGCCAAACGCAACAAAGTGAGTGAACCTGAAATCTTTATTGAATCGGGGCGAT
>Ga0193954_1001871_pt1 | contig 10397 bp, 8 predicted proteins | sample BB_5_MG_FD_140340 | JGI IMG/M metagenome (GOLD analysis project Ga0193954, IMG submission 140340) | Microbial mat bacterial communities from the Broadkill River, Lewes, Delaware, United States - BB_5_MG | ecosystem: Environmental > Aquatic > Freshwater > River > Microbial mats | place: USA...
CCTAGTTTAGATGCAGGTAAGATCGTCGTTGATTTTGTTGAAAAACCAGTAGTGTATTAGTGTTTTTTGTAGAGTCACCTTTCCCATTTTATAAATAAAATATAACTAAAACAGGTTCTATTTTAATTATTCCCTTATTTTTTAAAATCAAACATTCATACTATTCTTATAAATTTATAAACTAGAAGTAGTATATGGAATTTTTATTTATTTCTTTGATAAATAAGAAGGAAATATTTTAGTTTTTCAACTGCTGCAAATCATTACGAATATGAAATAAGCTAACAAAACTAAACTTTCTAGGAACTAATTTCTCAGCAGGTGGAGAGGTGATTAAGTTATTTTTTACAAATAAGTACGCTAGCTTTTCTAAACTAAATACCTTATTAGGTAAATAAGTTAATTTATTGTAGCCTAGGTCTAAAGAAATCAAGTGAGTAAGTTGTTCTAAACCATCTAATGCAGACAGCTTATTATTACTCAACTCTAAAGAGGTAAGGTTATCCAATTGCTCCAAGCCATCCAACATAGATAATTTATTGTAACCCAAATCTAAAGAGGTGAGTGTACTAAGCCCCTCTAAGTCTTTTAATGTAGATAATTTATTCCAACTTAAATCCAAAGAAACAAGATTCCTAAATTGTTCTAAATTCTCCACTTGAGATAAACGATTAGAGCTTAAATTTAAAAAGTAGAGGTTACTAAGTTGCTCTAAGTTATCAGGTATAGATAGACGATTAGCACTTAAATCTAAAAAATGCAGCTGATTAAGTTTATCTAAACCCTCTAATGTACATAATCCATTCTCACTTAAATTTAAATAGGAAAGATTATGAAATTGCTTTAAATCTTCCAATGTAGATAATCTATTATTTCTTAGATCTAAGTGAGAAATTTTTTTAAGCTGCTCTATGCCTAAAACTTCCAAGGTAGATAACTTATTATTACTCAAATCTAAATGAGAGAGTTTACTAAGTTGCTCTAACCCTCCCAATGTTGATAATTCCTGTTCAATTAAATTTAAATAGGATACATCTTCAAGCGGCTCTAACTCTTCTAATTTAGATAGTTTATTATTACTTAAATTTAAAGAAGAAAGCTGAGCAAACTGTTTTAAGTTTTTGACTGTGGAGAGTTTATTATCACTTAAATTTAAAGAGGTAAGCTGATTAAGCTGCCCTAAACCTTCTAATGTAGAAAATTTATTGTTGCTTAAATCTAAGGTAGAAAGCTGACTAAATTGTTCTAAACCCTCTAGTGTGGAAAGATGATTATCTTTTAAACCTAAAGAGGATAAATTTAAAAAGGTAAGATTATCTAAAACTGAAAGCTTCTTAAGCTGTCTTAAGCTTTTTAATGTGGAAAGCTGATTTCCCCCTAAAGCTAAACAAGAAAGTTTTTTAAGTTGCTCTAAACTCTCCACTGTAGATAATTTATTAGAACTCAAATATAAATCACTGAGGTTACTAAGCTGCTCTAAGCTTTCCAGTGTAGAGAGTTGATTAGCACTCAAATTTAAAGATGTAAGGTTACTGCATTGCTCCAAACCTTTTGGTGAAGATAAATAATTGCCACTTAGATCTAAAATAGAAAGCTGCTTAAGTTTTTTTAAGTTAAAACCTTCTAATGTAAATAGATGATTATCGCTTAAATTTAAAGAAGAAAGATGACTAAATTTCTCTAAACCTTCCAGTATTGATAATTTATTCGACTCTAAATTTAATGAATTAAGCTTATTAAGCCGCCCTAAGCCTCTAAGTGTTGATAACCCACAATAACTCAAATCTAAAGAAATAAGTTTGTTAAGTTGTCCTAAACCCCTCAATGTAGATAAACGATTCCAACTTAAGTTTAAAGTAGTGAGTTTATTAAGTTTCCCTAAATCTCTTAATGTAGATAAATAGTTCCAACTCAAATCTAAAGAAGTCAGATTAGTTAAATACTCTATTCCTTTTAAACTAGATAATTCATTATGACTTAAATCTAAATTGGTAAGCTGAGTGAGTTGACTCAGCCATGCTGAAGGCTGTTGTAAATTATGATTACTGATTTCAATATGCGTTAAATTAGGAAAATTAAAAATATCATCAGGTGTATCATCAGAGAATAAAGCCAGCTTTAGCCCCATCACATTTTCATAAGGGATATGTAATCTTTTTACATCAGCATAATGTAAAAATAAACCTTTAATATTAACTACTTTCTGTAATGGGTTATCACAGAGATTTATTTTTTTTAGATGGGAAAGCTGTTTGATTTTTTCAGGAACAATTTGAATGGCATGACCACGTAGATTTAATTCTTCTAAGTGAGATAAGCTAAAAACCTCAGAAGGAATAACTGGTAACCCTATACCACAATCACTTAAATCTAAAACTTTTTCTTTTTTCTCTCTACACGCTTCTATTTTCTCTAAAATATTGGGAGGCGTTTTAAAGTTAGACATTAATAGTATTATCTTTAGTTCAGAGAAAATTTTTGGTGGTTATGTGGGAAATCACGGAAGGATTATCAGTTAGAACGCTCTCCTAATACATAGTTAGAAAGTACTTTTTGCAGATCATAAATACTTACCTTTTTATTAAATTTCTTCTGAATGGGCGTAGTATCACTCCCAACCCAAATTTTTAACTCAGCATCTAAATCAAAACTACCAGCAGTTTCAACTGAAAATTTAGTGATATTAGAATAAGGTACTGATAAATACTCTACCTTTTTCCCTGTAATACCCTGTATATCTACAAGAATCAATCTTTTATTGGTAAAAACAAAAGTATCTCTGATGACGATAAAACCAACTTCAATTTGTTCATTTTCTATTAATAAATTCCCATAGTTTTGATTCAGTTCATCAACAGGTACAACACCAGCATTCCCCATTAAACCTGATAATAATCCCATATTTATTTCCCTTAGTTTATTCAAAATTTTACATCTTACTTTCAAGAAAAAAAGTAAAATATTTATGTTTTTATAGCAGTTTTTAGTAATAATACGATATAAAAACCACAAAAATAAAAACCATTATCACATAATTAATATTAAAACTACAAGGGAATAAAAATAGAGTAATTAGACAAATGAAGGTAGCTTAATCAGTATTACTTATTAAGAGGCTATTTTTTATAAGCTAAAAACTTCATTTATAGATATTAAATATCAATATAACCTAACAAATAGATAAGGAATAATATGGGATACTATGCATTAAAGGTATTAATCAGCAGTGTATTAATCGTATTTATTTCTGAGGTATCAAAACGTAGTACTTTATTAGGTGCTTTGTTTGCTTCTATCCCCTTTATTTCTCTTTTTGCTTTTTTTTGGATTTACCATGATACAAAAAATGTACAATTAATTAGTTCACTATCAACCAGTATTTTTTGGTTGGTTCTCCCCTCTTTGGCTTTATTTGTCGCTTTACCTTTATTATTAAAACAGGGATTTAATTTTTATCTTAGCCTTGGGTTAGCAAGTGTGATTACTATTGTTTGTTATGGAATACTAATTGGTATAAGTCATTATTTAGGTGTGAAATTATAAAAACGCTGGTGATGTAAAGACGCTGTATACAGCGTCTCTACAAAAGATAAGAAAACCTAAATGATCTTAATCTTCTCCAACAGCACCAAATTGACCTACAACTAAGTTAGAAGTAGAACTTGTCCCTTTAGGTGTAAACGGTGTTAATACTACACGCGCATAAATCTCATCTTCATCAGCAGCAATAGGTGAGCCTAAAATAATGGTATCACCATCTTCATCTAAACTATCACGTGATACACTTACCATAAATTTACGCTCTGTAATTTCTTCTTGAGCACGGATGGCAGATTTACGCAATGTGACTAAATGATCATCTTCCCCTGGATCAGCACCAAATAAGGCAACATGCTCAACGTAAACAGTACTTGCTAATACTTCTGCTTTTGTAAAATTAATGGTGTAGTGTACTGCTACTTTACGACGTTCACCTTCACCACCTTTCTCAATAGCAAGTTTTACATTACTAACTAATGCCATAATAATTTCCTTTTATCTGTGAGTAAAAATAATACTGACAGGGAACATCCCTGTGACGATTAAAATTGATACCTTGTATAGTTTAGCTGAAATACTGTACTTTTAATGCTTCTATTTGATCTCGTACCACTGCGGCTTGCTCAAATTCCAAGTTTTCAGCATGAGCAATCATTTGTTGCTGCAAAATACTAAGCTGTTTTTCAGCCTCTTTTGTAGATAAAACGGCTGTATAGGCACTTTTCGCTTCAGCAATCTGCATGACGGCTGTCTCAGTATCTGCTTGCTCTTCCGTTTCTAAAATATTTTGTACGGATTTATTGATACTACGTGCTTCAATATTGTGGTGTTTATTATGTGCAGCCTGTTTTTCACGACGACGTTTTGTTTCGTCTATCGCTTTTTGCATGGAGTCAGTGACTCGATCTGCATATAAAATGGCTTCACCATGTAAGTGACGCGCCGCGCGCCCAATAGTTTGAATCAATGCTCGCTCTGAACGTAAAAAACCTTCTTTATCTGCATCAAAAATAGCCACTAGGGATACCTCTGGCATATCTAAGCCTTCACGTAATAAATTAATCCCCACCAGCACATCAAAGACACCAAGACGTAAATCACGGATAATTTCAACCCGTTCCACAGTATCTATATCAGCATGTAAATAACGTACTTTCACCCCATGCTCATGTAAATATTCACTGAGGTTTTCCGCCATTTTTTTCGTTAAAGTGGTAATGAGTACCCGCTCATCTTTTGCGGTACGTTGATTAATCTCTGATAACACATCATCAACTTGCGTAGCGACAGGGCGGATTGTAATCTCAGGATCAAGTAGCCCCGTGGGGCGCACCACTTGCTCTACAATTTGACAAGTATGTTCCGCTTCATAGGTGCTGGGGGTGGCGGATACAAAAATAGTTTGGGGAGCAAGCTCCTCAAATTCTTCAAATTTAAGCGGACGGTTATCTAAAGCAGAAGGTAGGCGAAATCCATATTCAACAAGATTCTCTTTCCGCGAGCGATCACCTTTATACATCGCACCAATTTGTGGCACAGTCACATGGCTTTCATCAATCACCAATAAGGCATTTTTGGGTAAATAATCAAATAAGGTAGGGGGGGATTGCCCTGTCTTACGTTGTGATAAATAGCGGGAATAGTTTTCGATACCACTGCAAAAACCTACTTCATTAATCATTTCGATATCGTATAAAGTACGTTCTTTTAAACGTTGTGCTTCAACAAGGCGATTCTCAGCATAGAGCACTTCTAAACGCTGATTAAGCTCTATTTTAATCTCATCAATAGCTTTTAATAAGACCTCGCGGGGGGTGACATAATGAGTTTTAGGGTAAATGGTTAAACGAGGCGCGTGACGTAATACTTTCCCAGTAAGCGGGTTAAAATAGCTTAATTGCTCAATTTCATCATCAAAAAGTTCGATCCGAATGGCATCTTTATCTGATTCGGCAGGGTAAATATCAATCACTTCACCACGTACTCGATAAGTGCCTCGCTCTAAACTCATTTCATTACGTGTATATTGCAACTCAGTTAAACGGCGCAAAATAGCGCGTTGCTCTATGCGCTCCCCACGAGTCACATGCAACATCATTTGCAAATACCATTCGGGATCCCCTAAACCATAAATAGCGGATACGGTGGCAACAATGATTGCATCAGAGCGTTCTAACAAGGCTTTGGTTGCAGAGAGACGCATTTGTTCAATTTGGGCATTGACAGAAGAATCTTTAGCAATATAAGTATCAGAGGCAGGGACGTAGGCTTCAGGCTGATAATAGTCATAGTAGGAGACAAAATATTCAACTGAATTATCAGGGAAAAATTCCCGCATTTCACTGTAAAGCTGTGCAGCAAGGGTTTTATTATGTGCAAGGACTAAAGTAGGACGTTGTACCTGTTCTATCACATTAGCAATAGTAAAGGTTTTTCCTGATCCTGTGACCCCTAACAGGGTTTGATGGCTATCGCCACGTTGTAAACCTGTTACAAGATTTTTAATGGCTGTGGGTTGATCACCTGCTGGTTGATACGGGGTGTGTAAAGTAAATGCTGTTGTCATAAATCCCCACTTGGCACTAAATCAAAAATTGGTCGCTGTTATCATTGTATGTGTGTTTAAAATAAAAACAATGGGGAATATTAAGCTCAGTAAAGAGAGTTATTTTTAGTGCAGGTAAATGGTATAGATTGCCTGCACTATATTTATAATTTATAAGCAGCAATGACCTTGATGCGTCAAAATAGCTTTATGTAACAGGGGATCATTACTGATATCATAATCATCATTTGCTTCTTTATTCTTCTTTATATGCTTAATTAAATGAAAAGCACTTCTCGCATAATACTCACTGGCTTTGGTTGGGTCTTGACTGGGGTAATTGGATTGATTACGTATTAGTACTTTATTTGGTAGTTTTACCTGTTTATCTAGCTCTGTAAAAGCTGTGTTTCCACCAATACTTGCAGTTAAATCCTCAATTACTGCCCCCGATTTCATATCACGTAAAGCTTTATCTGTAATTAACATGGGTGCACATTGTCCGTAACGTCTTGCTGTAGTAATGATGGCATCGGGCTGATGAGAATGAATAATCGCATGTAGCTGTTGTTGCTGTTGTTGCAGTGTTTCCTCCGCATTATCATTTTGCTGTAGCAAAATAAATTCACCTGATAATTCTTCCGTTGCCAAAGATTCAAATTGTCGGTTGGTTGACAAGATCACAATATGATGTCCCGCATCAAAGGCTTTACGTGCAGCAGCTAAACCTGCATTACCCGTCCCAATCACTAAGACAACGGCTTTTTTCTGCTCAATATTGATAGAACGTAAGGCATTTTGGCAAGCAATTTCTCCTGCTAATACCCCCATTTCAGCAAAGGCATTCATTGCTTGTGTTGCTTCAGTAGGGGGTAACAGTTCCCATGAAAAAGTGGTGAGTTGTTTATTTGAATAGGCTTCAATATGCCCATCTTTTTTAAGTGGGTCTAAAAACCCCACCAATAAGCTATCAGAGGACAAATAATCTAATTCTATGGACTCATTTGCAGGGCGTTTCAACCATAATACAATGTCAGCATTATGATAAAGTTGCTGCTTGTCATGAATCACTTCTGCGCCATGATGGCTATACTCTTGGTTACTAAACCCTGATTGTTTTCCTGCATCAGCCTCTACTGATACCTTCACCCCAATATCCACTAAACTCTTAATAATGCTAGGAACAAGCGCAACACGCTTTTCATCTTGACGTGTTTCTTTCACCACAGCAATTTTCAAAATAACTCTCCAAATTTCATTGTTTTAACCACTTTACCGTAGAGTGGTAAAAGGCATCATAATATCGCTATGTTTGGTAACTACTAAAAGGGTATTATGATATCGTTACAATTTTAGCTCTTTATGACAAAATATAAAAATAATGAAAATATCATGCCAATACAATAAGACATTTAAGGATATGTTATCCTCAAGTAATATATTAAAAAACAACGTTTTTTAGGGCAAATAAATAAATTTTTCTAATTTTAATGCTAAAAAATAGCTTTACACATTCTATTATTTACAGACACAGGGTACTATAAAACCTTTATTACACTGATTGAATGGAATGTATTATGTCACTAGGTTGTCTCATGATTGATATTGCGGGTACATCATTGACTGATGAAGACCGCACATTATTACAACACCCTTTAGTAGGTGGTGTAATTTTGTTCTCGCGTAATTATGAAACCCCTGAACAATTACAACAATTGACTACAGAAATTCATGCCTTACGCCAACCCCCTCTATTAATTTCAGTTGATCATGAAGGAGGGCGGGTACAGCGTTTTCGTAAAGGGTTTACTGCTTTACCTTCAATGGAAAGTTTAGGGCAGCTCTATGATAATGATGCTAAAAAAGCCTGTCGTTATGCTGAAGAAATTGGCTGGCTGTTAGCGGTAGAATTGCGAGCACTGGGGGTTGATTTTAGCTTTACCCCTGTATTAGATTTAGAGCTTGGCATTAGTGGCGTAATGAAGAGCCGCGCTTTTCATGCACAACCTGATGTTGTTGCCATTCTTGCTCGTGCACTAATTAGAGGTCTACATCAAGCAGGTATGGCAGAGGTGGGAAAACATTTTCCGGGGCATGGCTCAGTGTCTGTAGATTCACATCATAGTTTACCAATTGATGAGCGCAGTTTTGCAGATATTGAACTAGAAGATTTAATTCCTTTTGAACGCCTAGTGAATAATGGTATTGCTGCTATTATGCCTGCACATGTTGTCTACCCAAAAGTAGATTCACACCCAGCGGGATTTTCTAGCTATTGGTTACAAACTATACTACGCCAACAACTTCGGTTTACAGGGGTGATTTTTAGTGATGATATCAGCATGGGCGGAGCAACCGTTGCAGGAGATGCTGTTGCACGCACACGTAGTGCCTTAAAAGCGGGCTGTGATATGGTACTCATTTGTAATGATAGACCTGCTGTAAAAAGTGTAATTGAAGCTATTAAACATTACCAAGCTCCTGCCTCCCAAGCGCGCTTAATTCGTTTACATGGAAAAAATGCCTATTCATGGGATACACTGAAAAATGATACACGTTGGATAACTGCTCAAAAAATATGTGCTTCACTGATACAAAACCCTGAACTGGAGTTAGGTGATGATGAGTTACACTGAAATAGATACTGAGCATTGGGTTGCCATTGCTCAGCATATTAGCCAAAGCACTCATAAAAAATTTGCCATTGAGCATACCTATAGTATTACAGGGGGCTGTATTAATGAGGCTTTTCGAGTAGAAGGGGCTGGGCAACAGTATTTTGTCAAACTTAACCAAGCTGAACACCATGATATGTTTACCGCAGAGGCCGCAGGCTTAGCAGAACTCTCTCAACCTGCTGTAATAAAAATCCCCTTGCCTGTTTGCTATGGTAGTACAGGGGAATATGCTTATTTAGTCACAGAATATTGTGCTAGTCATACAGATACTCACCCCAGTCATGCCTTATTAGGACAACAACTCGCTGTATTACATCAAGTCACCCAACAGTATTTTGGTTGGTTTAGGAATAATCGTATTGGCACAACATTGCAAAAGAATGATCTCACCGATGACTGGGTCAAATTCTGGTGTCAACAACGCCTAGGGTTTCAATTACAGCTTGCTGCACATCACGGTTACACGGATGATTTGCAAGACAAGGGGCATCGCTTGCTTGAAGGTGTACATCACTTTTTTTCTAATTACACCCCTTTACCTTCTTTATTACATGGTGATTTATGGTCAGGTAATTTTGCTGTAGATATCAAAGGGCAGCCCATTATTTTTGATCCTGCTGTATATTATGGTGATCGAGAAACAGATATTGCTCTGACAGAGTTATTTGGGGGTTTTGATAAACAATTTTATGCCACCTATAACGATGTGTGGGAATTAGATGCTGGTTACCTTGCACGTAAACCGCTTTATAACCTTTACCATATCCTTAACCATTTAAACTTATTTGGGGGCAACTATCTTGGGCAAGCAAAACATACAATCTCCCAGCTTTTAAGTGAACTGAGGTAAATACACTATATGGACTATTTTAAAACATTAATTTCAGCTCAACAGCTTCAAAGTTATGATCCCATTAGTAATGAAAACCTCGTTATTATTGATTGTCGCTTTAATCTTATAGATGTCACAGCTGGGCAACTTGCCTATCAACAAGCGCATATTCCAACCGCTTATTATTTTGATTTAGATAATGATTTATCCTCTCCAAAAACAGCTCACACAGGGCGGCACCCATTACCCAACCCAGAAAAATTAAGTCATAAATTGGCTGACTGTGGCACCAACGCTAATACACAAGTGATTGTTTATGATGATATGGGGGGAGGAATTGCGGCGCGTTTATGGTGGTTACTGCGTTGGTTGGGACATGATAAAGTGGCGGTATTAGATGGGGGCTGGCAGGTTTGGCAAGCTTTATCATTACCTACAACTGCCACTGTTCCAGAAAAAAGAAATGGTGATTTTATCCCACAGATTCAAAACCATTTGCATGTGGAAGTGGATACGGTTGAAGACTACCAAGAACAAGGGTTTAGCTTAATTGATGCACGCGCAGCTGATCGCTTTCAAGGTCAAAATGAAACCATCGATCCGATTGCAGGACATATCAGCGGCGCGATAAATAAACCCTTTACTGAAAATATGGATCAACACAGCTTATTTTTAAGTAATGAGGTATTACGGCAACGTTTTGCTGCCTATGCAGAAAATCCCCAGCAAGTGATCCACATGTGTGGTTCAGGGGTCACCGCTTGCCACAATATTTTAGCTATGGAATCCATCGGGCTTACAG
>Ga0193954_1001872_pt1 | contig 10395 bp, 9 predicted proteins | sample BB_5_MG_FD_140340 | JGI IMG/M metagenome (GOLD analysis project Ga0193954, IMG submission 140340) | Microbial mat bacterial communities from the Broadkill River, Lewes, Delaware, United States - BB_5_MG | ecosystem: Environmental > Aquatic > Freshwater > River > Microbial mats | place: USA...
ATTGGTTCAAATACAACAGAAGCACATCCTATAGTTGCAAATAGAATGATAGATGCCGCTAGAAAAAAAACAGCACAACTTGTAGTTTGTGATGTGAGAAATATACAGCTAGGAAAATTTGCAAGCGGTCAAGTTGTGATCCCTTATGAATCAAATCTATTATTTTTAAATGCTATAGCATATGTGATATTAACAGAGAAACTTTACAATCAAAATTTTATTGATTCGAGATGTAAAGACTTTGATATATATAAAGAATCTATCTTAAATGATCCGTACGCAAATCCAGAATACTTTAGAAATATAAAAGGCTATGAAGACGTTGCTGATCAAGTTGTACAAATTGCAAGAGATTATGCAAGTAAAAAGTCTATGATATTTTGGGGACTAGGAATCACTGAAAATGTTGATGGAAGTTTAGCTGTTCGAGCTATTGTTCATCTTGCTCTTATGACTGGAAATATCGGTAAAATGGGTGCTGGACTTATGCCATTGCGTGGTCAAAATAATGTTCAAGGTACCTGTGATATGGGTTGTTTACCATACTATGCCCCTGATTATCAAAAACCAAAAGAAAATGGACTAAAAACTCCAGATGCTATTGATGCTATGCTAGAGGGGAAGATAAAAGCTATGATGATTATGGGTGAAGATATTGCCCATATTCATCCAAATCAAAATAAAATAAACAAAGCACTTAATAACTTAGAGTTAATTATCACTCAAGAATTATTTATGACACAAATTGCGCAAAAATCTGATATCGTTTTTGGTGTAAAATCAGCTTATGAAAAAACAGGTGTATACGTAAATGCAATGAGAAGACTACATCTATCTCAACCACTAGTTGAAAATGACCTACCTGATGATTGGGAAGTTTTAAAAGATATTGAAAATAAAATAAAAGGTGAGTTTTTATTTAATAGTAGTGATGATGTATGGGAACAAGTAAGAGTAGAAGCTCCATATAGATATGGAGGAGCTAGTTATCAAAAACTTAAAAAACATAGAAGTAAAGGGATGCAATGGCCAGTTGCAAAAGATGATACTCCTATCTTACATCTTGAAAAGTTTAGAACGCCAGATGGGTATGGTTACTTCAAATATAATCAATATAAATTAAGAGGTCAAATCAAAAAGCTTGTAAACAAAGAGAGTTTTGATACTTTTTATCTAACAACAGGAAGAATACTTATTCACTATAACAATGCAGCTCAAACTATTCAAAGTCCAAAACTACTTGAAAAACATAGTGAAGATATACTACTTGCAAGTATTGAAGATAAAGATAAATTCTCAAGTGAAAAAGTGATACTAAAAACACAATATGGAGAAACAAATCCATTGACAGTTAAGTTTGTAAAAACTATCAAAACACAAACTCTTTTTAGTTCATTTCATCATGAAAAATCTCATATAAATTATCTTTTTGGTGATGAAAGTGATGTAAATACAAAAACAGCGTTATTTAAGTCAGTAGAAGTAAAAGTTATTCCATCTAACGATTAGTGAAAATTATATATTTTCACTAATCATCTAGCTTATAAAATATATAATTTTATTTTATTCTTCATTTATTCTTCATTTATTTAAGATAAGATTATAATAATATAAGAAGAAGGAAGAATAATGGGAAAAGTAGATATATTTTATATTGATTCACAAAAGGAATATAGTAAGAAGCTACTCTCATTTTTAATAGAAAATGGTTACAATATAAAATATATCAATAACATAAAAGATACTTTTATTGAGTATTCATACAATAAACCCCATTTAATAATCAGTGACTTCACACTTGAAGATGGAAATGGATTGAATCTAATCAAAAAAATAAAACAACAAAATGATTCAATAAAAACAATTATTCTTACAAGCAACAAAGATCCTGAAATGTTCATGGAAGCTATAAGTATAAAAATAGATACCCTTTTATCCAAAGATTCTTCTTTTAATGAGATAGCTCAAAAGATTGATAAACTAAATACTAAACAAACAGATACGATTGAAGATTCTAGCCCTATTTTATTTAACATAGGAAATAGTTTTTATTATGAAAAAAATAGTCATAGAATCATCAAAGACAATCAAATAATACAACTCACTCTTCAAGAAAACACACTTATAGATGAGCTTATCAAAGTACAAGGTTCATTTCTCGCTTCTCATATTTTACAAAATGCTATAGGCTCAAATAGTATTGCTACTATTGATACGCTAAGAACTGTTATAAGAAAAATTAGAAAAAAAACTTATCCTGATATTATTCAAAATCAAAGTAAGATTGGATATAAGATTAACTTTCAAAATGATATTGATATAAAAAGTAAATTTAAAATTGAGGATGATATTAAATTTGATCTTAAAATACTAATTGTAAAAGGAACAAAACATAAAAGCGATCAATTAAGATTTCAACTTGAGGGACTTGGTTTTTCTTGTGAAAATGTATATACAATAGATGATGCAAAAACTATTTTAGAGATTGAACATTTTGATTATATTATCTCTGAATTAAGTCTTCCTGATGGTGATGGGATAGACTTCATAAGAGATATTGAAGACAATAAAGAATCAAAGATAATTATACTTTCAAGTAGTACAGATATACATTATAAAGAATATTTATATTTTAAAGGAATTTTGGATTATATTATTAACATAGATGATATTAGTTATTTAGCATATAATATTTATAAAACTATTTTAAAAGTAGAAACAAATACTGAATTTAATAATATACTTGTGGTTGAACAATCAAAAAGAATCTGTGAACAAATAAAAGATTTACTACAACCAAGAAACTATGTGGTAAATGTTATCAATGATTTGGTACAAGCATATGAACTTTTAAAAACTACAAAATACTCTATGGTTATTTTAGATATTTCTTATAAAAATAGTTTTGACTTTTTAGTAGATATAAAATCCAATATTGACAAATCAATTCCATTTATTGTACTAACCGATACAAATAGAACTTATGAAATAGTAAGAGATGCCTATAAAAATGGAGCAAGTGAATGTTTAAGAAAACCAATATTTGCTGAAGAATTTATACTAAAAGTTGATCAACTTATTGAACACTCAAAATTAATTGGAGAACTAAATATACAAAAAGATTTGCTGGAATCATATAAAGAGGTTGTAGATAAATCAGCAATTATCTCAAAAACAGATACAAAAGGGATCATAACGTATGTAAATAGTATGTTTTGTAATATCTCAGGATATTCAAAAGAAGAGCTTATTGGTCAGCCTCACAATATTGTTAGAGCTCCAGAGACTACAAAAGAAACATTCAAAGAGATGTGGTACACAATCAAAAAGAGAAAAAAAATATGGCATGGAATGTTAAAAAATATCAAAAAAGATGGTTCTGAGTATTATGTTCAAACATCCATCATGCCTATTTTGGATAAAGATAATAATATAAAAGAATTTATTGCCTTACGAAATAATATCACTGATATTTATAAAGAACAAAAATGAAAATAAAAAATAAAATTCTATTTTTAACTACAATTATATTTACCACTACAATTATTGGTTATAACGCATATCTAATTTATATGAAAAATAGTTTTATTAAAGAAAATATAAATAGTTATAATCAAGAATTTGATACAACATTTAAAGCTATTGAACATAATATTTACAATACATTAAGTAAAAGAATCAAAGTTATGGTCACAAAAAAAAATCATCTAATTTTAAAAAATTTATTAAAAAAAACAATCTCTCAAAAAGATGCATATAAATATATACATGAACACTTTCTAAAACTACAAACAGAATTAAGATATCTATCAACAATGCATATTTATGATAAAAATGGTATTTCTTTATTAAGAGCACACAACAAAGAAAAATATGGTGATGATTTAACTACATTTAGACCTAATGTAAAAAAACTTATACAAAATCCAAAATCAATTGCTTTTTTTGAAACAGGTGTTACAGGTCTTTTTTTTAGAGTAGTAGAACCAATCTACGAAAAAGATGAATTATTGGGCTTTATTGAATTGGGTCTTGTGCCTAGAGTTTTTATAGAAAGAATTAAACAATTTAAAGGATTAGATAGTTATATTTTTATTGATAAGGATGTGTATAAGAAGATTGATAAAATAAATATATTTGAAGCTCAAAATATAGAATTTGGTAATTATAAGTTTTTTTCAAGGTGTGATATAGATAAAACTATGATTTTAAAGCTACCTAAAAAATATGATCTTACAAATGACTTAAAGTTCATTGCAGATAATAAAACAATAATGACACATAAAACAAATATAAAAAATCTAGATGGTAAAAATATTGCGCTTTTCTTATCTTTTCAAGATTTCTCAAATATTGAAAAAAGCTATAATCATTTCTTTTTAATTTCAATCATCCTATCTATATTGGCAGTTATTATTATTTTACTTGTACTTAATAAAAGCTATTCAAAACTAACAAATGAACTTGAAAAATACTTATCAACTCTTGACAAAATCAATGATTCAATTTTTGTCATTGAAACATCTACACATAAAATAGTTTTTTCAAACGAACAAGCTCAAAAAACCTTAGGATATACAAAAACTGAACTTCAAGAACTAACACTAGAACAGATATCATTATCTATGAATATGGGAGAAGAGATTATTTGTATAAAAAGAATTAATGATATTAAATTAAGCGATGAGAGTTTTATCACAAGAGGATATAACAGATCAAAAGATGGTTCAGTTTCTCCTACTGAGATTAGTTTTAGTTATGTAAAAGATGATGACAATGAGTTTTTAGTAGCAATTTGCCATAACATTGAAACACAGCTAACCCAAGAACTTAAAGACAAGGCAAATGAAAAAATAATAAATCAGTACATCCCTATTTCTCAAACTGATTTAAAAGGTTCAATTACATATGTCAATGATGCTTTTTGTGAATTAACAGGTTATGACAAAGATGAATTAATAGGACAAAATCATAGAATACTTAAACATCCAGATACACAAACAGCTCTATACAAAGAGCTTTGGAAAAAGATATCTGACAATAAGTCTTGGCATGGAATTGTAAGAAATATCACAAAAAATGAACAAACAATATGGGCAAATGTAAAAATTGAACCTATTTATGATTATTTTAATAAAAAGATTGGATATATCTCTACACGTGAAGATATTAGTGATAAAAAAGAATTGGAATATATGAGTGACCATGACCTTTTAACAAAAGCTAAAAATAGAAGAAGTTTTGAAAGAGCCTTACACAATCAAATTAAAAGTGCACAGAGATACCAAAGTAATGATTTTGCCATTATTATGCTAGATATTGATTATTTTAAATTAGTAAATGATAACTATGGTCATCATATAGGAGATAAGGTTCTTGAAAACCTAAGTGAAGCAATTCATCTCAATATTAGAGAAAGTGATATTTTTGCAAGATGGGGAGGGGAAGAGTTTATTATACTGTGTCCACATACAAATAAAGAAAATATTGAATCTTTTGTATTAAAAATACAAATGGCAATAAAAAATACAAATTTTGAACCAGTAGAAAAGATAACTGCTAGTTTTGGAATCACATTATTTAAAGATGATGATACTATTTTATCTATTCAAAAAAGAGCAGATCAAGCACTTTATAAAGCTAAAGAAAATGGAAGAGATAGATATGAAATTTTATAGGCTATACTCGAAAGAGCATAGCTTATAAATATAAGATTTTATATCAAACAGTTTATTTTACTGTAAAAACTGCTGTTTTTAATACAAAAAATTTATTTGCTTCTTCACTGTTTTGAAGATTTAACTTTTTAATCATTTTTGGGTTTACAAGATAGTATCCAAACTCAAGCTCAACTGTATCTCCAGTTTTAACTACTGTGTTGTATTTGATAGTTCTAAATTCACCTGCTTTTAACATAGTATCTTTAAATACTTCCGTTGCTAACCATGGTAATGTTGGTTTCCCATCATGTCCTAGTATTCTAAAAAATGGAATAGATTTTTCCTGTATTGTTTGTGCTCCATCATTTACTTTTACATTTAACTTTCCTAATCGTAAAGGATGCAATAAAAGTTTATGTGTTGCTAAATTTTTTATTGTTATATTGAACCCACTATTTGTTTTTTGGAAACCAAGTTTTAAGTATTTTGCCAACATTTTATGTTTGTTTCTTGTTCCTGCAAAACCATGAAAAGTATGTTCTTTAGTAATCTTAATAGTTGTAGCACTTCCTTTAACTTTTGGCATATGACAAGTTATACAGTTTTTTTCCTCATTTGATGCACCAGTTTCATCTACAGTACATACATTTTGTCCATGAGTATTCTCAAAATGAGCATGACATCCCATACACATTTTTCCTGTATAAAAATTCTTATTTGAATAATCTATATCATGAAAAGGCGAACCTGAAGTTTTTTTCACCATTCCAAAAAAACTTTTTTCCTCTTTAAATATTATTTTTCCATCTCGATTATTCTTATTTGCTGAGTATATCATTTTTGGTTGATCGTTCAATAAGTTTTTATCATGTGTTTTTGCATGAGATTCTATATTTTTTATAGAATGACAATACACACATGATATTGCTTCTTGTTGTTGTACCACATCATTTTGTGGCATTGCATTTTGTTCATTTTTCAATGCATCAGTTATTCGTGTATCACTTGGAGTATGACACTCATTACATGTATATCTATTTTTTGCTTTATTTGGATGTTTATCCCAAATCGCTTTATGTACATCATCATTAAAAATTGAAGATTTTCTATGTGAGGATTCATAAAATTCTCCATAAATAGTTGGATGACACCCCTTACAAGTGTTACTTGTCTCAAATTGTGAAGTTGCATATAAACTTCCTACAAATACAAAAAATAAAATAAAATTCTTCATTTGTTATCCTTATAAATAAAATTACAAGATATTATAATAATTTAAAACTTATTGCATTGATTGATATCAAGTACTGTGTAATAAGTTATATATATTAAAAAAAATTGATATATATCAACTAATAATTATTTTAAAGATGCTAATATAAATATAAATAAACTAAAAAGGTTGAAATATGAAATTATTGAAAAAGATTTCTATTGGTGCAGGTATAACTTTGTTATTAGCTACTAATGTTGTTGCAGATACTTATACAGTTAAATCAGGTGATACTCTTTTAGGGATTACTTATAACTTAGGATTTAATTCTATTGAAGAAGCTGGATTCAAAGCTCCATCTGGTGATGTAAATAAGATATTCCCAGGAGATATGTTAGAATTTAACGCTAAACATAAGAAAAAGAAAAAGAGATTTGTTTTACAGCAACCAAAAGTAAACATAGATAAGTTTTGTTTTAAAAGTAATCGTTCTATTCACTATAGAGCAGCGGAAAGATGTAAATAAAAGGATATATATATGATTAAAATTATTAAAGGTGCAGTAGTTGGATTGAGTGCTGCTTTATTATTAACAGCTTGTTCAAATGACCAAGCAAAAGTAAGTACACCTGTAATGCATGACAGTGCTATCGCATCTGATGCTACTGCAAATGAGATTAAGGTACATGAAAAATACAAAATGCATTTAAAAAAGACTAAAAAAGCTAAAAAAGTTAAGCTTAAAAAAGCTAAAGTTAATTTAGCAAAATTTTGTTTTAAAGATAACCACTCTATTCACTATAAAGCTGAAGAGAGATGTAAATAAATACATTACTTAGGTAATAAAAAAGGTTTGGTATAAATTTATACCAAACCTTTTTTTATTGCTTTTTATTGGGATAAAAGTACTCTAAACATCTAGCCGTATGAAAACTTCTTTGAAATTGAGGAGAATGAAACTCATCACCAATCAATACCCAACCTTGAGGAAGTTTAGGGTCTATTATAATAGACTGAGATACTTTTCGTAAAGCTTTACTTTCACATATCACAGCCCCACCTTGAGTAAATCTATATTTTACATCAGCCATTCTACTAGTAGTCACCCAATAATGAGCTCCTATAAATCCAGCAAGGGTAATAGATACAAAAGGTACAGTTTTTTTCCAAGCTTTTCCATTTCCAACAAAAGGTCTAGTACCTACAAAAATTGCAGCTAATAATGCAAATAAACCTATTGCTAAATATCCACCCTCAAGTTCTATAAAATTACTCATTAATTTTCTCCTTGCGTTTTATGTTGATCTTCCCATTGTTTTTCATCATCAGTAAAATATTTTAATCTAATCTTCTTAAATTCTCGAGAAGAATATAACGGCATATGAGATTTTGAATCTATCTCTTTTTCCATATCTGAAATAACTGCATTAGTTTCCTCTTTTGTTTTTCCGTGAACCATTGTAAATAAATTGTATTGCCAATTTTCATATTTTGGTCTTAAATAACAATGAGAAACTGCTGAAAATTCAGCCGCTGTTTTTCCTATAGTTTCACCATTTTTCTCATCAACATCCCAAACTACCATTGCATTTGCATTGAATCCTGCTCGTCTATGATTTAAAATAGAAGCAAATCTTCTCATCATACCACTTTTTTGAAGGTCGTCTACTATTTCAAAGAACTTATCATATGAGATATCCAACTCTTTTATGATATCTTCAAATGGCTCTGACTTGATATCAATATCATTTTGTAATAATTTTACTACATCCATATGTAAAGGTGTCATCTCAATTGCAATTTTTTCTTTTTTTGCAACTTTCTCTTTTTTGTCACCTTTTCCTGTTGTGTCTAGTTTTACAGATATTTTAAATAACTTTAATGTTGGTAACATTATATGTGCATTAGCTTTTGTAAGTTTTGCCAATATATCTATAGTTTTATCCAATCCAATTTTTGATTCAGGAGAACAAGCCATTGTAAACCAAATATTAAATTTATGATTTCTTTCATAATTGTGAGAAACTCCTGGATGAGCGTTTATAATCTCTACTGCTTGATCAATTTTATCTTCATCAATTTCAAATGCTACTAAAGATGATTTATAGCCTAAACTTTTAGTATCAAATATTGCTGATGTTTGTCTAATAATCTTTTGATCTTTTTGATCTTGAATAACTGATATAACCTCTTGCTCTTCTAATCCCAACTCATTTGCGATTGCTGCAAACGGCTTTATTTCTAATGGAAAATTCTTTTGAACTCTTAATAAAATCTCTTTTGTCATTATTATCTTCTTCATATTTATTTTGTAATCAAATTGTATCTAATATAAGTAATTTAAAAATTAATTTAAGTCAATATCTCTTTATTAGTTTTATGATAAAATTCGTATCAGAAATCATAAAGGCAATTCTATGGCATATTTTCCCGCATTTATCAAACTCGATGATATGAATATTTTAATTGTAGGTGGTGGAAAAATTGCAAGTGAAAAATTAGAACATTTGTTGGATTTTACAACAAATATAAAAATCATAGCTCCCCAATGTAGTGATACAATGAAAAACCTTATTGACAAACACAACTTAGTATATGAAAATAGAATATATAAAAAATCAGATATTGATAATTTTGGAGTAGTAGTTATAGCTATTGATAATATACCTTTACAAGAAGAGATATATAAAGAAGCAAAACTATTACCAAACTGTTTAGTAAATAGTGTTGATAGTGTAAAATATTGTGATTTTATATTTCCATCATATATAAAAAAAGATGACTTAACGATTGCAGTTTCTACAGGTGGTAGTTCCCCTGCAATGGCAAAGCAACTAAGAATCTATTTACAAAAACTAATACCAGATTCAATAGGTGATTTTTTAAAACAAATGAAAGAGTATAGAAAAACTATGCCAAAAGGTAAAGAAAGAATGAAATTTTTAGATAACAAAGCACAAGAATATATATCGAAATGGGAGAAATAATAATATGAAACTTAGCAATTATTTTATGTTGGCACTTGTAGTGCTATTTTTTGCACTTGGTTTTCAAGCACTTCAAGAAGCACAACCAGAAGCAAAAAATGAAAAAGTATACCAAGCACTTAAACCATATATGCCTTACTACTTAGAAAAAAGAGTTGGTGGATTTCAGATTATGATGAAAGGCTCTAATGAAAAAGAGAAGCCACCTATTACAGATGTATTTAAAAGACTAGAACAGCTAGAAAAAGGTTGGGGTCAACAACATTTAAAAATTGTTGGTGATGATTTAATTGTTATGGATGCAAACAAAACACAAATTGGTAAGGTCTCAATAAAACTAGCAGATGAAAAAATGTGGGTAAAAACATTTTTCATGATACAATAATATTTTGATAGAGAATAAAAAAGTTGTTTTGATTACTGGAGCTAGTTCTGGTATGGGTAAAACAACTGCTTTGTTTTTATCAAAATTGGGTTTTATTGTTTATACAGGAACAAGAAAACCAGAAAAACTACATGATATAAAAGATACAAA
>Ga0193954_1001873_pt1 | contig 10395 bp, 7 predicted proteins | sample BB_5_MG_FD_140340 | JGI IMG/M metagenome (GOLD analysis project Ga0193954, IMG submission 140340) | Microbial mat bacterial communities from the Broadkill River, Lewes, Delaware, United States - BB_5_MG | ecosystem: Environmental > Aquatic > Freshwater > River > Microbial mats | place: USA...
AGTATAAATGAAGATATGAAAATTAGTGATGAAGATATTGCTACTATCATAAAATAAAAGGGATGAATTATGGGATTTAAAAAATTTTTAGAAAATGTAAAAGAAACTTTAGGTTTAGAGAGTTCTATAAAAGAGAGTAAAAAAAAGTCTATTAAAAGTTTAATAAAAAAACTCATTCACAAAAAGCGTGCACTTAAAACTACATTGAAAAAAAATATTTCAAAACAAGAAAAAATTGAGTTAGAAGAGGAACTAGAAATTATTAACTACCATATAAAAAAAGGGAAAAAAGTTTTTCAAAAACTAGACACTAAATAAAATATATTTATGAGAGTGTCTTCGTTTGTGTGATTTCTGTTTTACTATTTGAAATCTGCAATATGATTAGATAATGCGTTTATTTCGTTGTCTGTAAGTTTTGTAACTTGTGCTTTCATAACACCTTTCATAGCCCCACCATAAGAACCATTTTTATACCCTAGTAAAGCTTCTTCTATTTGTTGCGCATTCCAATTTTTTATAATAGCAGATTTGTTTAAAGCTTTTTTCTCTCCATTGAGTCCATGACAGGAAGCACATTTTTTATAGAGTTTATTTGCATCAGTATTTTGAACCACTTGTTGTACCTTTTTGATAATTGGGTCAGATGCTTCGGTTACATTTTTTTGTACCTCTTTTACTTTATTTGCGATATCTTTTACAACAGGAGCAGTTGATTTTTGTAAATCTTTTGCTAACTCTTCAGTTTTTTTTGCAGTAGATTCGACATGAGTTATCACACTATTTGCAACTTTATCAACAGTTGATGTTTCCGTTGGTTCTTGTTGTGCCACAACTTCTTTTGGCTGTGGAGTTTGAGTTTCTTTTGTTTCATTTTCAGTACACCCTGTGTATAAAATAGAGATGGTTGCTATACTCAAAAGAATATTTTTGTGAATCATGTTTTTTCCTTAATATTTAGATTTCGTTATATTACAATCATAGCTAATTTTTAATATGAAATTTGTTATTTGTTTTTATATAACAAAAAGTGCACTTGATTTTTATTGATGTATGTTCATTAATTTACTCATTAGTAAATTAATGATAAAATAATAATTAATAAAATAAAATCCAAGTAAGTTAATCAATGTTCATTATAAACAAGGGGTAAGAAGTAGATGTTGAAAAAATTCTTTAAAAAAAGCTTTACAAATAATAATTTTATGCAAGAACTTTTGTTTCAAACTCCTAGATATGAGTGGCTAACTGAGGCATTATCTAATGAACTAGTAGATATAAATCATCAAAATGAAAATAATGACACTCCATTGATGGTAACCCTCCAAAAAGATCATGATAAATCTGCTCTTTGGTTGATTGATAATGATGCTGATCCAACCATTCGAAATAAAAATAATCAAAATGCCATTGATATTGCTATTCATAAAAATAAAATAAAAATAGTAGAAGAACTTCTGAAAATGAACAAATTAGATATTGATCAAAAAGATGAATATGGAAGAAGTTTACTTCAAAATATTATTATCAGTGGAAATCATAAAATGGCAAAGATACTTATAAAGTGTGGTGCTAATATAAATACTTTGGATGGGAAAGGGAAACATATTCTTTATGATGCCCTATCTTATGGTGATCCTGTATTTGTAAGAGATTTACTGAAATATAAAAATATTGAGCTTAACGACATCGATAAAGATGGAAATACTCTTATGCAACACCCACAAATAGAACAAAATGATACACTAGCAAAAGATCTTTTAATTGCGGGTTGTGATCCTACAAAGCTAAATGCAAAGGGGGAATCGTATCTTTATAAAACAGCATTAAGAGGGAAAGAAGCTGAAGATATAATAGATATTGCCTTAACTCATGGCGCGAATATAAATGAAAAAACAACATCGGGGCGTACTATTATGATGCAAATAGTTTTTATAGCATCTAAAGTACCTCCTGCAAAGAAACAATATAGGTTAGATCTTTTAAATATCGTACATAAAATGCTTAAATATAATGGAGATATTAATGCGTTAGATCAAAAAGGAGAATCCGGATTATTTAATGCAGTTGCGTTAAGAGATACGGAACTTATTGACTTTTTGTTGGATGCAAAGATTGATACTAACATTCAAAATACAAGAGGACAAACAGTATTAGAAAATTTAGTTTATGATGGTATGGAATATTCTAAAATTATAGAACAATTATTGAATCATACTATAAAACCAACTCTTAAAAACAAAGATGGACAAACAATTTATGAGATCTTGACAAATTTAATTTTACATAAACATGGCACTTTACCATTAACTGATGAAGCACTATTGAAAATGTATGACCCTGATGCTTTGTATTTTGATGTTGTTAAACTTTTACTCTCTTATGAAAAAGAGGAGGAGGGGAAAGAATTTATTTTAGATTTCTTTGACTCAGAAGGAAATCCTTTATTTTTCAAACCTTTGATGTATGATAATTTTGCTTTATTTAGTTTGTATACAAGATATAATATAAATCTTCATCAAATTAATAAGCAACAACATAATATATTTTTTGCGTATGTTTTAAAAATTTTTGAGAATAATATAACAACAGCTACAGTTTGTAAAAATTTTCAAAATAATATAAGTAGTTTAATCAGTAGAAAAGTGGAAAAAAATTTTAAAGATTCTTTAGGATGGACAATATTGCATAAAATTTTATCAACAAAATGTAATATTAAACTATTTAAAATCTTAACAGATGTCGTACGATTTGATTATACGATTGCAGATAATTTAGGTAGAACGGTTATTCATAATGCTGTTTGGCAGGATAATGTTGAAGTAGTTAAGATTATTAATGCAAAAGCACATGAAAGTATAAATTTAGAAGACAATTATGGAATCACTCCTATTTATTATGCAGCACTTTTGGGAAATAAAAATTTAGTTTCTCAGTTTTTTGATTTGGGTGCTGCTATTACAACAAAAGGAAATATAAATTTAAAAGCAGTCAAAAAGTTTAAGCCAATGCTTAAAAACTTAGTAAAATTAAAAATTGATTTAGATGATCTTGCTTTAGAAAAAAGGATGGATAGTATAATAAGTGAGATTGAGCATAAATTTGGAGTTTAGAATCAAAATTTTGCTATAGGTAAGGAGATATAATATGAATTTAAAGTATAACCGTCCCAAACTTATAAAACTAATAAAAGCCTTACCTTTGGCTGTAGCAGTTTTTTTTTCTTGCATCACAACTTATCTTGTTGTAAATAATAATATTCAAAAACATAAAGAAAATATTCAAAATATAAAAACAGATTTTTTGGAAAATCAAAAAATTATCATCAAAAAAGAGGTGATAAGAACTCTTAAACATATCAGATATCAAAAAAATATAGCAGAACAAAAACTTAAAACTGATATTAAATCAAATATAGATAATGTCACGAAAATTATATATAATATCTATAAAGAAAATAGTCATAAAACAAAAAAAGAGATTACAAAACTTATAAAAGATGCCATCAGACCTATTTCATATAATAATGGTAGAGGGTACTATTTTATTTATAAAATGAATGGAGTAAATATTTTATATCCCCCATCTCCGCAGTTTGAAGGTGAAGATATGTCTAATATAAAAGATTCTAATGGCATATATAATATCCAGAAGTTAGCAAAACTTGCAGCAGAAAAAACTGAAGGTTATTTTAGTTGGTATTGGTTTAAGCCAAACAGCATCTTACCCAAAGATAAAAAAATGTATAAAAAAATTGGATATATTAGATATATCAAGGAGTTAGATTGGTTTATTGGAACAGGAGAATATATACAAGAGTTTGAAAATGATATTAAAAATGAACTTATAAAAGAGATTCAAGAGATACGATTTGGGGGAGATGGGTATATATTTATGCATCAATATGATGGTGTGGTATTGACACATATTGATACTCAGAAAATAGGGAAAAATTTTATAGAGCTACAAAATGAAAGTGGTAAATATATTGTTAAAGATATTATTGAAGTTGCAAAAAAAGGTTCAGGATTTATTGAGTATACCATACCCCAAAGGGCGACAGATAAAAGAGGGGAAAGAAAGCTTTCTTATATTGTCGGCTTAGATGATTGGCAATGGCAAATAGGTGCTGGAACATACCTTTCAAATATAAACAAAGTTGTTACAAAAAGAGAATTAGAGTTTAAAGAGAAACTATACTCATCATTGATTAGTATAGTTATCTCAAGTGTATTTTTGACATTAGTTTTAATATATATTATGTTAAAACTTTTAACGATCATAGAAGCAGAGTTTGCAAAATACGAAAAAGCATTAAGTGATCATATTTTTGAAAGTCACAAAAAAGATAAACTATTATCTGAGCAGGCCAAACTAGCATCTATGGGTGAAATGATAGCAAATATTGCGCACCAATGGAGACAGCCACTTTCTGTCATATCTACAGCTGCAACAGGGATGAAGATGCAAAAAGAGTTTGGGTGTTTACCTGATGATATCTTTAATAACTCTTGTGATGCTATTAATAATAATGCTCAATATCTTTCATCTACAATCGATGATTTTAAAAATTTTATCAAAGGTGATAGTTCGACAACAACTTTTGATGTGACACATACAATAAAGAGTTTTTTACATCTTGTGGAGGGTACTATTAAGACACATAATATTGATGTGATTTTAGATTTAGAGAAAAATTTAGTAGTAACCGGTTATGAAAATCAAATGCTACAATGTTTGATGAATATTTTTAATAATGCAAAAGATGCTTTTGCGTTAAATAAAGTAAAAAATAAAGAGTTTTATATTGTACTAAAAAAAGAGACAAGCGTTTATACTTTAGAATTGAAAGATAATGCAGGTGGGATACCAAAGAAAATTCTTTCTAAAATATTTGAACCATATTTTACAACAAAACACAAGTCACAAGGGACAGGTTTAGGGCTTCATATGACATATAATCTCATTACTCAAGGTATGAATGGAAAAATCGTTGCATCGAATTCTAACTTCAAAGATACAAGTGGACAAGATGTAAACGGAGCAGTGTTTACTATAACGCTGCCATTAGAAAAGATATAGGAAAAAGATGAAACAAAAAATACTTATAACAGGTGGTGGTACAGGAGGACATCTAAGCGTTGCAAAATCTTTTATAGATGAATTTGATAATCGTGGATATGATGTGATTTTTGTTGGTTCACAAAAAGGACAAGATAAACAGTGGTTTGAAAACTATCCTCATCTTTACAAAAATTACTTTTTAAAAACACAAGGTGTTGTTGATCAAAAATTATTTGGGAAAATTAACTCTTTATTTATGATTGGTAAAGCTGTGTTAAAAACTATACAAATAATTCGACAAGAAAAAATAACCAAGGTGATTAGTGTTGGTGGATTTAGCGCAGCTCCTGCTAGTTTTGCAGCTATTTTAACAAAAACAGATTTTTATATACATGAGCAAAATTCTGTTATGGGAAGGCTCAATTCTATTACTCAAAAATATGCTAAAGAGTTGTTTAGCTCTTATTTAAAAAGCTCAAAAGTGAAAGATTATCCTATTCAAATAAAATTTTTTGAGAATGCAAGAATAAGAAAAGAGATAAAAACTGTTATTTTTTTAGGTGGGAGTCAAGGTGCGAGTGCTATAAATAATTTTGCACTAAAAGTTGCACCAAAATTACAAGAGATGAATATCGAGATTATTCATCAAACTGGAAAAAATGATTTTGAAAATATACAAAAAGAGTATGAAAGATTAAATATAAAAGCAGATGTTTTTGATTTTTCCACAGAGTTAATAGAAAAAATGAACAAAGCAGACTTTGCAGTGAGTCGTTCTGGTGCTTCTACTTTATGGGAGCTTGTAGCCCTAGGTATTCCAACTTTTTTCATACCTTTCCCTCATGCTGCTGCTAATCATCAGTATTTTAATGCAAAGTATTTACTTGAGAATCATTTATGTTATTTACAATCAGAAAATGAATTGAGTGAAAACTATTTTTTTGAATGTTTAGAGAAAGACTTAGAAGAAAAAAGTAAAAAACTTATTCAATGTATTGAAAAAGATGCAGTGAAAAGAATTGCAGATATTATAGAATAAGTAGATCAATGATAATAAATTGGTCTACTTAAGTTATTTTAGAGGATTCTTTTTTGATTTACAGTATTTTTAATCTGTTTTGAAATATTATCCATTTCTATAGCACTATTTTTTGTTTGTGATGCAATGTCTGCATTTTGCTGTGTTTGAGTATCTAGTGATATGATTGTTTCATTTATTTGAATAATACGCTCTTCTTGATCTTTACTTGAACGCTCTATATCATGAATTAAATTCATCGTTTCGTTTATTTTATTCTGTAATTGTTGATACCCTTCACTCATTTTGTTTGATATATTTTTACCCGAAATAGCTTTATGTGCTGCATTCTCAACTAATGCTTTGATTTGATTTGCTGCTTCTGCACTTCTTGAAGCAAGATTTCGTACCTCTTGTGCAACAACTGCAAATCCTTTTCCTGCTTCACCAGCTGTAGCTGCTTCTACAGCTGCATTAAGAGATAAAATATTAGTTTGAAATGCAATTTTATCAATAATACTAATTGCTTCATTAATTGCTGTAACTTCAGTATTAATTTGTTCCATCGATTTTGTTGTTTTAAAAGCTAAATCCTGACCTGTAGTTGAAACTTGGATCAACTCATTTGAAAATATTGACATTTGTTGAATATTTTGAGTGCTTTTTGATATGTTTTTTGTAATTTGGTCAACAGATGATGTTGTTTTTTCTAGTGAAGTTGCAGCTTTATTTGAGTTGGTATTGAGTATATCTACATTATTTAAAAGTAAAGTTGAGTTACTTTCTAAAACCTCTCCTTGATGTTTATTTTCTTTTACCATACTTATAATAGAATCTCTTAAATTATGAATACCATCAATTAGCTCTTTATATTCTCCTGTAATTGTTCTATTTGTTTTTATTGATGGTGTGTAGTTATACTGAGAATATTGAGTTAATGTATCTAAAATATTTTTGAAAAGGTTTTGTTGTACATCAAGTGTTTGGTTAACAATATTTACAAAAGTTTGAACTTGTGGAGAAGATGCTGGATTTTGTATTCTACTTGTCAAATCCCCATCTTGCATTTTATTGAGAGTTAATATTGTTTCACCTGCACACAACATATCTAGTTCTGTTGAATTGTTAATCTCTTTGATATTTTTATTAATCATTTGTGCAAGATCACAAAATTCATCATCTCCTTCTAAATTAATATTTTCAAACTCGTTATTTTCTCTTTCTAGGTACTCGATAAATCCAGTGATTCCTGCATATATTTTTGTAGTTGATTGTACTATATTACGGTGAATAAAACTAGCAAGTGCATTTGTAACTAAGAATAATAAAATCATTGAGATACAATAAAAGTAAAAAATGGAGCTTTTCTTTTCTAGAACTAAAGTTGCTCTATATAGAATATCATTAGATATACTATCATCGATATTTTTAAGCATATCTATTTTATAGGTTGCTTTTTCAAACCAAACAGATACTTTTGTATTTAAATTTTTGGCTAAAATTTCTTTTTTCATTTTTTCAAGTTCTTGAATCTCTTTTCCAATTATTGCATTTTTGTAGGACTTAGAGTATTTTTTGTCTGTTAACTCTAAAAAATTATTCATATAGTGTTCCTCTAAGATAACTAAAGTAAAAAATTTATTTAAAAGTGCATCATTTTTAGTGGCTAATATATTTGACCCAATAGCCCTTTGGATACCTAATCGTTCTTTTGCCATTTGAAAATTATAATAGGCTCGAATATTTCGTGAAAATCCTTTATCTTTTAGAGTTCTAATCGCTTTGGGAATAGTTCGTATAAGTTGTGCATTTATCTCTGTATAGAATTTTAATGCTTGAGATACAGGGATTGTTAAATTTGTTATATCTGTTCTTATATTTTGAAGTTTATCTATTTGAGTTAAAATAGTGCTTACTTTTACTTGAAGCTTATTATCCAAAGTATTGTGTGCTAAACTATTGAAAGTAACTTGAAATTCTTTGATCTTTTTATCCGTAGCTTCTCTTTGTTTGGGTAGTTCAGTAGTAAAGTTTTTCCCTTTACTTCCCATATAAGCTGATGTCATACCTCTCTCTATTTGTGTTTCATGTACTAATTGTGAAATTCTTGAAGAAAGTTTCATAATACCATTGAGTTTTTCATATTCATTTTTCTCTTTATAGACCTCATAAACAGATATGCTTAAGAGTATAAACATTATAGTCATTGGGATTATTACTAGTAAAATAAGTTTTGATTTAATAGTAATATTATTTAAAAATTTAGGGGTATAGTGTAAAATATTTTTCAAATTTTATTCTCTTTCTTTCATTTGTTTATAAATTGCTGTATATTTTTTTATCTCTTTTCTTGAAGCTCGTCGTCTACAAGATATATAGCCTTTTTGATTATCATTTGAAGTAAAGGGAAAAACTGTTGCAAATACCCAATAAAATTTCCCATTTTTGGTTCTATTTTTAACAAAACCTTTCCATCTATTTCCTTTTTTTACCGTTTCCCATAGATCTTTAAAGGCTGCTTTTGGCATATCTGGATCTCGTACAATACTATGTGGCTGTCCTATGAGTTCGTTTAGATTGTATCCTGCAAAGTGACAAAATTCATCATTTGCAAATCGAATTATTCCTTTTTCATCTGTTTCTGATACAAGGAAAGATTTCTCTTTTAAGATGTATTCATTGTTTATAAGTTCCATAGTAAACTCCATTTATCTGATGTGAAATTATGCTATAATTAGGATTAAGCGTATCTAAAATTGAACTATATAATTTATTAAATAGTAATTAAATTTGAAATTAATAAAGCTTATGATAATAATTAAAAAGGTTAATCTTCATGTGTGGTATTATAGGAATAAATTATAACTCTGGCATCGATTTATTAAAAACTACAGAGATGATGCAAAATAGAGGACCTGATAATACTTCTGTAAAAAAAATAGATAATAACTACTTTGGACATACTCGCTTAAGTATAGTTGATTTGGATGAAGAGGCAAATCAACCTATGGTTTTTGATGATATTTTGATAGTGTTTAACGGTGAAATTTATAATTATGATGAATTATCAGTATCAGAAAGTTTAGAGTGTAAAACGAAAAGTGATACTGAAGTACTAATTCGACTTTATCAGAAGTATGATACGGAGTTTTTATCTCTTTTAAATGGTGCATTTTCTTTTTGTATTTATGATATAAAAAAAGAGCGATATTTCTGTGCTAGAGATAGATATGGGAAGAAACCATTTTATTATTATGCTAAAGAAAATAAGTTTATATTTTCTAGTATGATAAAACCTATTATAAAAGTGCTTGGATTTACTCCAAAATTAAATAAAGTAGCACTCTCTCAATATTTACAATACTTTGTCCCTCTTGCTCCAAATACTTTTTATACAGATATAAATAAGCTTGATAGTTCTAGTTATTTACTTTATGAAAATAATACTTTGAGTATTAAAAAATATTATAAAATAAAAACTTACAAAAAGATTGAAAATGAAGCACTAGCTTTAAAAAAAGTAGAAGATATTTTGTTTAATAGCGTTGAGCAAAGGTTAAAATCAGATGTAGAAGTTGGAACACTTTTAAGCGGTGGGATTGATAGCAGTTTAATTAGTAGTATATATTCAAAAATTACACGACATAAAATTAATACTTTTAGTGTAGGGTATAAAACTCATCAAAAATATAGTGAATTGCCTTATGCAAATATAGTGGCTAATAATATAAAAAGTAATCATACTGCACTAGAGATATCTCAAAAAGACTATATTGATTCTCTTGAAGATGTTTTTGAAAACCTTGAAGAACCACATGCCGATCCTGCAGCGATTCCATTATATCTTTTAACAAAAAAGATAAATAAGCAAGGGATAAAAACGGTGCTTAGTGGAGAGGGGAGTGATGAGCTTTTTTTAGGTTATGATAACTATGCTAAGTTTTTAAAGTATTATGAATTTTCAAATAGTTTAGATAAAAAACAAATACAATTTTTAAATGAAATAATCTCTTCCTTAGGTGGAAATAAAGAAGCTGAATATCTTAGACGAGTAGTAAAAAATGAGAATATTTATAATAGTTTTGGCGAAATTTATACATCAAGTCAAAGAAAAAAACTTTTGCAAAAAGTAGCCAACTTTAAAGCAGAATCACCAAAAAAAGACCCTGTAGATTGGATGAGTTATATTGATACAAAAATATGGTTAGGGGAAGCTCTTTTAAGTAAAGTAGATAAAATGTCTATGGCAAATTCTGTAGAAACAAGAAACCCTTTTTTAGATTTTCGATTGGTTGATACTGCTTTTAGCATAA
>Ga0193954_1001874_pt1 | contig 10394 bp, 15 predicted proteins | sample BB_5_MG_FD_140340 | JGI IMG/M metagenome (GOLD analysis project Ga0193954, IMG submission 140340) | Microbial mat bacterial communities from the Broadkill River, Lewes, Delaware, United States - BB_5_MG | ecosystem: Environmental > Aquatic > Freshwater > River > Microbial mats | place: USA...
CAAAAAGATTATTATTATGTTGGATACTTTATCTATACATCATTATTTTTAGGTACATTTAATGGTCTTGCAACTGGTTTTATCAATAAATTTAATATCTCCATGATATTTAATATAATATTTACTTTGCTTATATCTGCTTATCCTATTATTTTCTATATTAAAAATGGTGTTTGGCTTTAACTTACTGATATAAATCAATTAAATTACTAATTAATTGGGTATAATACTGCAAAATTATTTAAAGGCAATTAGATGAAAAAATTAAGTCTATTATTTACTAGTATGGCTTTTCTTGCACAGCTAGTTTTGGCGCAGAGTTTACCAGTAAAAAATCAGGATGTTTCTCCAGATCAATTAAGAAAACAAAATAAAGAGATAGCACAATTAGCAGCTAAACAATTATCAAAAAACCTACCTCAAGTAGTAAACAAATATACTACAGTAGTAAGCATAAAAGCAAGTGGAGCATCACTTATTTATACTTATGAGATAAAAACTGGAGCTAAAAGTGATGAAGCTATTAGAAAAGAAGATAGAACTGCTTGGGAAAAAGTATTTATAGAAAATGTTTGTAAAAGATCAAAAAGATTTATAGAAGCACAAATAAATTTATCATATGTTTATACAAGTGGAATCTCTAAAGAAAAACTATTTCAATTTGATGTAACACCAGAAAAATGCTATAAACAATACGGGAGATACTAATGAAAATAATCTCATTTATTCTTACAGCTCTAACAATTGGATTGATTTTTACAGGATGTGAAGAAGCTCCAAAAAGTGAAATAGCAAAAGTGCATTGGGACAGAGATATGTGTGCAAGATGTGTAATGGTTGTAAGTGACAGAAAAAACACTACACAAGTAAAAGACCCAAATACAGGTAAAAAATACATGTTTGATGATATAGGCTGTGCTGTTTTATGGTTCAAAGATGAAAAAATATCTTGGAAAGATCAAGCGGTTATTTGGATTACTGATGTAAATACTGGAGAATGGATAGATGCAAGAACAGCTTTTTATGATACAGAAAACATAACACCAATGGCATATGGGTTTAGTGCTCATAAAACAGAAGTTACAATAAAACAAGGTCAAGAGATTGTTGATTATGAAGAGTTATCAAAAAGAGTTATCAAAATAGGAAAATAAGGAATACTATGACGGAAGAACAGTACAAAAAATTAACAACAAAAGATAAAGTAAAGTTAGCAAATGATGCAACTACACCAAAAGAATTAATAAAAAAAATCATAGAAGAAGATGATATGGATTTAAAGATGCAACTTCTTATGAGTTCACAAAGTATTATAGATGAAATAGCAAATAAATAACTATTAAAATATCTAATATTCAACTATAATACTATATAATAAATACAAATTTAATGTATTGGATATAATTGAAACATAAAAAACAAACAACTAGCTATACAAAAATAACAGCAAAAATTATGGTTATAACATTAATTGTAACTTTAAGCTTTGCTTATTTGTATGGAGAGTACTTAAAAAGTGAATCTATACAATCTCTATCAAAATCAGATGCCAAACAAACAAGTATGTTGGTTTTCGAATCTTTATATTCCGCAATGGAAAAAGGTTGGACAAAAAAAGATTTAGAAAAAATAATTCACAGACTCAATAATGTAAATAAAGATTTAGAGATAAATGTTTATCGATCTGCAATAGTTGCCAACAAATTTGGTGTTATAAAAAAAGATCACCAGGCTATACAAACTAATCCCGATGTATCAAGAGCCATAAAAGGGGAAGAGATACTCAATATTTTAGAAAGTGATAATATTGAGTATTTTTACCCTATAGTAGCAAAAGAAGATTGTTTGGTATGCCATACAAATGCTAAAAATGACGACATTCTTGGTGTTATTACAATCATGTATCCAATAATTGATTTAAAAGTTTCATTAAATGATATGATAAACTTTTTTATATTATTTATAGTGATATTTTCTGTATTACTTTTTTTAGTACTGTTTATTGAGTTTGATACTTACTTATTAAAGCCAATTAAAAATTTTGTTAGTACTCTCAACAATATTTCATCAAGCCATGATATAACTAAAAGAATCGAACTCAATGACAATGTTGAAGAGATAAACTCTATGCAAGTTGTCTTCAATGATATGCTAGACTCTATTGAGTTTCAATTTTATAATGACACACTTACCAAATTGCCAAATAGAAAGAAACTAATAGAGCTATTGGATGCAAAAGACAACTATGTCTTTACACTTATAAATATAGATAACTTTAAAGAGATAAACGACCTATATGGAAATAAAGAGGGGGATATTGTACTACAAGAGTTTTCTGAATTTCTTAGTACAAAACTATTAACAGATTGTCGACTATTCAGACTTCACTCTGATGAATTTGGTATGCTATTTTCTAAAAATTTTGATTTGGAATTTTTCAATAAATTTACAAAAAATTTATGTGAAGATATTAGTCATGAAAAGTTTAAAGTTGATAATGGGAAAAGCCATATTCTTTTAAATAGTACAATTGGAATATCTCATGGAGACCACTCTTTACTTATAAATGCAGATATAGCACTCAAACTTGCTAAAAAAAGAAAGAAAAACTTTTTGGTATATGACCCATCTATGCAGGTTGAACATGAATATGAACAAAATCTAAAGTGGACAAAGAGAATAAAAGATGCAATACAAAATGATAAAATTATCTCACTATATCAACCAATTGTAGATTGTCAAACACAAAAGATTGTAAAATACGAATCATTAATGAGAATGATTGATGACAATGGTGAGTTTATCTCTCCTGCATTTTTTCTAGATTTAGCAAAGAAAAATAAGCTTTACCATGAACTTACAAAAATTGTTATCAATAAAACTTTTGATTTGTTTGAAAATATACCTTCAATGGTATCTATTAACTTATCTGTTGATGATATTTTAGACCCTGAAATAGTATCTTTAATTATGGATAAACTAAATACAAGTAATATTGGGCATAAAGTCTCTTTTGAAATAATTGAATCTGAGGGTATAGAAAACTTTGAAAAAGTTGTGGAGTTTATCAATGAAGTTAAAAAGTTTGACTGTAAAATATCTATTGATGACTTCGGGACAGGATATTCTAACTTTGAATACCTTATGAAGCTAAAAGTAGATTTTATAAAAATAGATGCATCAATGATTAAAAATATTGACTCAAATGAAGAATCAGCAATGATTACAGAAACAATAGTTGACTTTGCAAAAAAACTTGGTATTAAAACTGTTGGAGAATTTGTATACTCTAAAAGTGTATTTGATAAAGTTGTTGAAGTAGGAGTTGACTATGCTCAAGGGTATTACTTCGGAGAACCTGCTATACTAGAAAGTTAAATAGAAGTTCTATTTAACTTTTATTAGTATTTTATTTTCTTTATCTTTATAAGAGACTTTTTTCTTAGAAAAAAGTGTGTATAAAAAATCATCACTATAAGAAGCATCTAAATATTTGCTATTAAACTTTTTGGAACTAATACATTGTAATGTTCCTTGACATATTTCATCTTTATATATCTCTAAATCCAAAACTACTTGACCAACATTAAATATTTGAAGATGTATATATCTTCCATAGTTTGTTATGAAACCTTTGTCATAAAACTTCATATTTGGTGTTTTTAAAAGTATTGTTGCACTTTTTGATTCTATAGGTTTTTTAGTCACACATCCAACAAAAGATAATACAGAAACAATAAGAATAGTATTTTTTATAAAAGTTTTAATGATCAATAATCTTATCTAGGCCAAACTTCTGGAATCTTCTTCGGTTTTTCACCGAACCATTTTTTATAAAGTTTTATATATGAGCCATCTTTTACTGCATTTTGAATTGCAAAGTTTACAGCATCTCTAAAGTTTGATTCATTTTCAGGTATACCCATACCATATGGTTCATCCGCTATTGTTCCGCCTATAACTTTTAATTTTCCTTTGCTATCTTTAGCTTGTATACTACACCAAACCAAATCTGTTGTAACAGCATCAATCTTACCTTTTTTTAGCGCCATAACAGCCTGAGGATATTCTTGAAAATAAATAATCTTTGCTTTTGGAGAGAGTTTTTTAAAGTTATCTCCACTAGTTGCACCTTGTATTGCACCTACTTTTTTACCTGCAAAACCTTTTACTGTTTTAGTATTTTGTGATTTTCTTACCAGGATAGATTGTCCATCAAAAAAATATGAAACTGTAAAATCAATTGTATCATCTCTTTTTACTTTATGTGTCATAGAAGCAGCTGCAATATCAATTTGCCCACTTGCAACTAAAGGGATTCTTGTCTTTGAAGTTACTTGTTGGAATTTAACTTTTACACCTAAATCTTTGGCAATATATTTTAATAAATCTATATCAAACCCAACTACTTTATTCTCTTCATTCACAAATCCAAATGGTTTAAAATCATATTTTACACCAGCTTTTAATATACCTGAATTTTTGACATCTGCTAATCTATCAGCAGACGCAATACCACTTAACATCACAATTGCAACTAAACTTGTCAATGTCTTTTTCAACATATTATTCCCTTTTTGTATAAGTATTATTATCTAAATAAGTTTACACTAGTTTACTTAATTTAAACTAATAATATAAATAAATATTAGCTATATATATTATGAATTTTCTAATCTAGATAATAAAGATTTTCCCAATTCTATATTCTTTGAAGAGCCCTCTATCGCCTTTTTTGTATCGTCTAATAGATCAGAAATTTTTACTTGTATAGTATCTGAATCTTTTAATTGATTATCAACAATACTCTGAACTTCTGTTGAGTCTTGCTTATTTTGTTGAGATAATTTTATAAGATAATTTAATTTTTCTATTGCTTGCAAAGATATAGAAACACTATTGTCTATTAATTCATTTGATTTATCACTATGCTCTTTTGCACTTTTAGTCATATTACTAATATCATCTATTTTTTTGCCTATTTCTTGAGTCGAGTGCTTTGATGAAGCGGCAAGTTTTTTAACTTCGTCCGCAACAATGGAGAAACCTTTACCATAGTCCCCTGCTCTTGCAGCTTCAACTTTTGCATTTAGTGATAATAGATTTGTTTGTATTGAAATTTGATCATTTATCGAAACCAATTCTGTGATCTCTTTATTTGCAACAGTTAACGAATCTATTGTAGTAGTAAAGTGTTCAAAAATTGTATCTAAACTATTTATTGTATCAGATAGTTTTTTGATAAGTAATATAATATTTTCACTCTCAGTGCTTGATAACTGTGATGTTTTGTAGTTTGTAGATGATTTTTCTTCAATTTGACGAGACTTGTCTATAAATTTATTTGTCAAATCACTAATATCTTTTATCTCTATAACTTTTTCTTTTGAAGCATGATTGACATTGATAGCATTATTTGTCATATTATTAGCAATCATAACTGATTCGTCTAGTTTAATCGTTTCATATTTTTTTTCTATTTCTAGCAGTCTTTCATATTCATTTTTATTAATCTCAATCACAATTTCATTCTCCATTTTGTTTTTTCATTACACTTATGACACAAAGGTACAATCTCATTCTTCTTCACATTAATACTGCTATTACATCTTATACATTTCAATTTTGAATCAATTGACGCTACTTCTCCAACTTGAAACTTTATCTTCATACTTAGTGCGGTATAAGTCGATACCATAAAAGGAACCGTAAATGTTAATAGGGTTTTAAGATAATCAATACTAGCAAAATCTAAAGAAAATATCTTATCACCTTGATTGATAATATTCAATATCATACCTACAAATAAGGCAATCTTTAGAGACTTTAGCAACATTACTTTATCGTTTACTATTATTAAATAAATTTTTAATCTTTCCATCGATTATTATACTATTTAAAAGAATATAAGTAAAGGAATATATTAAAAATAATATTAGATGATTAAATTACTTAATATTATTATTTTAAAATAAGTCTTAGATGATAATCTTTCACTTTAAATAATACAAGGACATAATTATGAGTAAAATAATATTAGAAAAAGAATGTGGTTGCTTTAAAAAAAGTGACTTACAAAATAATCAAAGTTTTGAATCAAAAGATGATGCACTAATGAAAGCAATGTCAATGGTAAACTATATGAATACAGAATTTTGTAATAAACATGATTTTGAATTAAGTGAAGATGGAGACAACTTTTTTATTGCAGTTGAAGAACCAAGACAACATAGCGGTTGCTGTGGTGGTGGACACTGTTCATAAAAGACTAGACAAAAAAATATATAAAAAGAGTCTTATATCTTTAAATAGTTATGATACAATTTTTATATATAAATTTGTGGAGTACCAATGTTATCACTAACAAAAAAAAACTGCAATATGTCAAATACAGATTCGTATATAAGATTAGCTATATCTTTTATTTTAATTATTATTGCAGTGAAAACACAATGTTATCTTCTGATGTTGATGTCTATCTTTTTAGCATATACAGGGATAGCAAAACACTGCTTTGCTTACGACCTATTTAAAATAAATGAAAAATTTTCATTAAAAAACTATTATATGTCTTACCTTCCAAAACACAATCCCTCTGCTGTTTTTATCTTTAACGAAAAAGGTAATATTTCATTTGAAAATGAAAGTGCAAGTACTAACTTTAATCAAATTGAAAATTTTAAAGATTTTAATATCATTGATACATCAAAAGCATTAGAAACTTTAATTGAAGATACTTTTTATTACAAATTCGATAATTTTCATTTTCAACTTGATGTGAAAGCAATAAAAGATATAAATTCAATTTTGGTATATGCAACAGATATTACAGAAATCATGGAACTCAACGTAGAGATAGAAAAAACCCAAAAAGAGATTATTTATACTATGGGCGAGATTGGTGAAACAAGAAGTAAAGAGACAGGAAACCATGTAAAAAGAGTTGCACAATACTCATATATGTTAGCCATAGAATATGGACTAAGTACAGAAGAAGCAGACAAACTAAAAATGGCTTCACCAATGCATGATATAGGAAAAGTTGGTATTCCTGATTCTATATTGAACAAACCAGGTCGTCACACAGCGCAAGAATTTGGTATCATGAAAACACATGCACAACTTGGTTGTGATATGTTAAAAAACTCTGATCGTCCTATCATAAAAGCAGCAGCAATAGTTGCTAGCCAACATCATGAAAGATATGATGGTAAAGGATACCCAAATGGTTTAAAAGGGGAAGATATACATATATATGGAAGAATAACAGCTATTGCAGATGTATTTGATGCACTTGGTAGTAAAAGAGTCTATAAAGAAGCTTGGGAACTAAATAAAATACTAGAACTGTTTAAAAATGAACGCGGAGCACATTTTGATCCAAAACTAGTAGATATATTTTTTAATAATCTAGATGATTTTTTAGAAGTTAGAGATAAATATAAAGATATTTAATCTACTCTTTTATCTTTATATCTAAAATTGTATATCCTGTTAAAGTTTTATTTTTTGTATTATATAAAAATTCTACTTTTGAACTAAATTGTGTTTTATAATCAAAATCCATTGTAACCTTTATTATCTCTGTTTTAACAGACACAGTATGACCAAATCTCCCTTTTTTTGATATCTCATCTAAATAAGATTCATCAAAAGGAAGTTCAGATAATTTTTCATAAATTTCACTATGTTTTGCAATTTGATCCAAACTGTAATCATTAGCATCATAAAAATACATTTTTAACAGCTCTTTAGAAGCAAAGTTTATATCAAATGATGGTGCAGAAAATGAAAATATCTCATCAAAAGGTACATCATAAATCAATGGATCATTTTTTTGTAAGAAATAATAATCTTTGATAATTTTAAAATGCTTCTCATTATAAATTTTACCATTACGAAAAATTGGTTTTTCAATGACAATTTCACTTTTACTACCACTATTTATATCAATACTATCTTTGTCAACAGTATCTATCAACAAATTAATAAAAAACTCAGGATCTCTTACTTGGTACTTATATAAAAATGTTACAAAGTTATCATATGCAATATTGTCTTTTGTTTTCATAGCATTTGTTAAATTATTTATATTTAGATATTTACTTGCAGAATCAATATTAAAATTAATAAGACTGTCATCCAAAGGTAAAGAAAAAGGCATTTTTGAACCATAAAAAATACTCTCTTCGTCAAAACTAACTTTTCCAAAATATTCAGTTAAATTACTCATTAGATTATTTGTTTGGATCAAAGCAAACTCTTCAGTAATAGTATCTTTAGTCTCTTTTGTATTATTTAGAAAAATCATAACAACACTCATAAGTGCCATGATGAGCAACAATGTTGTAAATAAAACTATCCCTTTTCTCATCTTATTGAACCTTTTGCAATTTTAAAACTATAGGATTAATATCTTGTGCTCTAAATAATATATTAAAGTATTTATTTTCAAAAAAAACTTTAAAACTATTTGTTTTAGTTGCTAATATATCTCCATAAATAAATTCTTTGTATATATCATCTTTTTTGTATATATCATATTTTTCCAAAGATTCTGTACGTATCAATGATAGATTCTTTTTACTCACCAAATAAGTAACATATGGTTCAATAATATTATATATAGAATTTTTAGTCTGAAATCTTACGATATCATACTTTTTCCCATATATAATAGCAGGCGCTCCTACTGTTTGTGAAAAATCACGAACCATAAGTTTAAAAACTTTTGATTCATTATAAATATTATTAGCATTTTTTAAATAAGGTTCATTTAGCTTTTTAGTAGTACCAATTGTATTTGAAAGAAAAGTAAAAAGTACTCCCAAAATTGCTATAGATACCAAAACTTCTACAAGGGTAAATCCTCTTATTATATTTTTTTTCATTCTGGTCTCTGTATAGATAAAAAATCTAAAGGGATATTATTTTTATAGTTTATACGAATATTAGCAAACTCTAAATAGTAATCTTTTTTTCCATCATTATATAAAAAAAGTTTCTCTTTCAAATCTTTTTGCCCTTTTATAACCACAGATTTTAAGTATGATTTATCTTCATCACTTAGATTTTTAAAAGTAAGTAAATCATCTAACTTATACTCCTTGTTATCCTCAAAATCTTCCCCTATATGTAACATAGAATTTGCTACTAATAAGGTGTTTTGTTTTTGAATATTTACACGCATTGCATTTTTATTAAATGAATTAAAATTCAAAATTGCTGTTCCTAAATAACTCAAAATGATAACAGAAACTATAACTTCTATAAAACTAAATGCTGGTTTCATTCTGCTTTTCCTGCATACATAGGTAAAAAGTCTTTTTTCTTTATAAAATTTATAAGCTCTTCTTGATTTATAAACTTATTATACTTTTCATTAAAATATGAGTCATAGTATAACCACTCGTTTTTAGTATTGTTAAGTATCATATTGATAAATATCTCTTTATTTGTCATCTCATATATAAATGTTGGTTCAAAATATTCTTCATTTATCTCTATAGCATTATATTGAGCCACTTCTAAAACTTCATTTTTCTTAAGAGTATATTGTGTTAGCTGTTTGTCAAAATCAATTGAGTCTAACAATTCATATTTATCGTTGATTAAGTATATAACTTTTTTATCCATATAATAAACTAGTTTTAAGTTCATACCATGCTTTTTAGAAGCATCGATCATATAACTTTTCATAGTTTCTAACTTAAATTGCTTATCACTTTTATTTTGTTTTGTAGTAAAAAAATAAACTCCATATACTATCCCCATCAAGGAGACAACTATAAGGAGCTCAATAAGGCTAAAGCCTTTATTTTTCACAAGATTTCAATGATACATCTTTTTTATTATCATCTCCACCCTCTTTAGCATCAGCTCCAAGTGATATAATATTTATATCTCCCTCTTCATTAAGATAAATATATCTACCATTCCAAGGATCTTTTGGTAATTTATTACCCTCAAAGTATCCACTACTTGGGTAGTTAGTAAATCTCTCTTCATCAGGATTTTTGATCAACGCTTTTAGTCCCATCTCGCTATCTGGATAAACACCATTATCAAATCGAAATGACTTTAAAGCTTCTTGAATATTTTTGATTTGAATACACGCTAATTTTACTTTTGCATCATCTGCTTTACCCATAATATTTGGTAAAATTAAAGCACTTAGCATACCTAAAATTACAATTACTATCATAAGCTCCATTAAAGAGAATGCTTTTTTTGACTTAATTCTTTTATTTATTTTTTTATTTTCCATTAATAAACTCCTATTTATATTTAAATTGATATAGAAAAAATTTGTAACAACATTGATATCACCAAAAATCCTATAATTACACCGATAAAAACCATCAAAATAGGTTCAAGTAATGATAACAAAATAG
>Ga0193954_1001876_pt1 | contig 10378 bp, 14 predicted proteins | sample BB_5_MG_FD_140340 | JGI IMG/M metagenome (GOLD analysis project Ga0193954, IMG submission 140340) | Microbial mat bacterial communities from the Broadkill River, Lewes, Delaware, United States - BB_5_MG | ecosystem: Environmental > Aquatic > Freshwater > River > Microbial mats | place: USA...
AAGCTTTTGTTAAATCTGGTGCATAATATGCTCCATTACCAAGAAGTGTATGACAATTCATACAGTTTTTAGTTTGAGATGCTAATTTACCTAAGTGAAGTAAAGCACGAGCCTCTTCTTCAGAATAATCATCTCTTCCAAAAAACTTCTCTTTTTCTTGGAAAAGAGAATTTCCTTTACCGTCATCACCACCAATATATGGTACTTCGTGACCACGCTTAGTACTCATTTCATAAGTAATTTTATAATTAATAACCGTTGGTCCTGGAACCCTCTTAGCTACACCATTTTGTATATCTTCATCTGTACCCATTGATATTTGAGCTGACGTATCAAACGTTAACCAAATCAATAATACCGATGCGAATCCTGTAATCCATGCTGCTGAGCGTTGCCAGAAACGATTATCACTCCATACGGATACTTTAGCCACTGTGCCCTCCTATAAATTGTTGTTGGTTATATACATAGTATTTAGTGTTCATTTTCTTCATGAACCTGATGTTGCATAAAATAGACTGCATGTGGAAGTAACAACAGTCCTATTGCAGCAACCACTAATGCTTTTGCTGTAAATTCACCTACGTGCATTAAACTTCCCATTATATATAAGCAGTAAGCAGTTAACATCCAAAATAGATATGCAAAGAGCATAGTCCAACTTTTTAAAAGATTAACTTTTACAGCTGTATATATACCAACATAGAATCCTCCAAATACTAAAACAAGTGCAGATGACACAAAAATAGGTAAAAAAGCATCTAGAGCTATATCTTGTCTAATCACTACCTCTTCAATCATCATGTCTCCTTAATAGTGTTAATAGTTTTTCAGAATCAGGAGTAGTTTATTGCTAATTAGATTAAAAAGAATTGATATAAATCAATTTTGTAGATTAATTATAATTTTAAGGAAAGTTTTATATTGGGTGTAACTTTATGAAACAAGTTAAGAAATTATTTTTATTATACTAACTATTAAAAGTAATACAAAATAGAAGAAAGACTTATAGTAAATACTATAGTTGTACTAACCATTACGATTCTCTTTGTATCTTCTTCTATATTGTACTTGTTTTCAAGAATTTCGCTTAGTTTAATACCAGGGTAAACACCAAAAAGTATCATTGGAACTGCCATTACTAAAATTATTACGATTTCTTGAGTCATTGTTTACCTTTATTTGTAAAATTTATGATTTGGAATCTTGATATGCATCAATTTATTTTCAGAACTCTTATTATATCATTGATTGATTAAATTTCTTTGTAAAATTTATATTTTATTAAGAAAATTAAAAAAAGGATCATAAAATGAACAAAATCTTAAACTTGACTTTAATCTCTGCCATAGCTCTTGTCTTATCTGCAGGGTGTGCTTCAAAGGAGATGGGTGCTCATGTAGATGCAACTGATGAAGCTACAGTTAAATCAGCTATATACATAGGACATTTGAAGAATGAAAAAGCAATTGATGCTATTAAAAAGGCTGCAGAAAAAACTGGCTGGAGAGTAACTGAGTTTAAAAGTAATGCTGTAATTGTTGAAAAGGTTGTTGATGGTGAAACAATATCAAGAACTATTAAAGTTTACAATAGACATATTTCAGGTGATGAAGAAGCTTCAGGAAGTGAGCTTAAAGAGTTAAGACAAGCAATTGTTGAAGAGTTAAAAGAACAAAAAGAGTCTTCTTCTCACTAAACTATCTACATTTCTCCAAATGGCTTTTTAGTCTATTTGGAGTTACTTCTCCCCTAATTGGCTTACATACAAAAAGTTCGTGATTATCTAAAAAAAATAGAGATGGATATGTTAGTGTGTATAGCATCTCAATAGGATAACTACTTTTCTGACTCTTAGTAACTAAGACAGATATATACTCACTGTTTATTTTGTCTATATATGGTTGGTTTATAAAAGTGGTTTTGATTGTATCTATGCTTACTTTAGAATTTTTTTCTATAAGCAAAACCATAAGTTTTTTCTTCTCTTTAATAGCTCTTTGGTGAGCTTTGTCAAAGTTAGATTGCCAACTTATATGGTTTGCATAGATGCCAATACAAAAAGTAGCAAGAAGTACAAGGTGTCTCATAAATCAAAACTCTTTTTCAATCTTATTTAATATAACTACAGGCGGGTTTGGAAGTTGAGGATATGCTCTTTTTACTGCATCTGTGACCCATTGTGGATAGATTCTAAAGTTTAGTTTTACAACTGCTTTTAAAGGATGTTTTAACTCTTTTGCATCTTTAATGTCATAGATTTCAACTCGTTTCTCTCCAGCAGGAATTCTTGTGTCGCTTAAGAGTTTTTTATATCTCCAAAACAGAAGTCCAACAGGTTTTCCATCATCATCCCCAAAAACTTTCATAAAAGGTCTTGCATCATCTGCTAAATTTCCATCTTTTTTAAGTTTTCCACTACTAAAAACTACTTTTCCATGAGCATCTGTAATGGTTATATCTAACCAAAGTTCTCTAAAGTCAGAAACTCCAGTTGGAAGATGATGTCCAGCACCAATATTTTTTACTCCAACTATAAGCTTTGAGTCTTTTATATCAACATCAAGTTTTGCAGATGTACGAAGCAACTGAAGAGTTTGGTCTTCATGCTCTTTACTTTTAAGTCCTGAAAGGAAGTGATTTGAGCCTGAAAAATGGTGTACTTTTACATCATCTTTAATTACTCCGCCATCAGATGAGCGACCTTTGAGTGGGGCAAACTCTCCATCTTTTAAGTATGTCATGTGGCAATCGATACACTCTTTATGTTTAGTCGGGTCGTTGGGATTGTTAAAAGGTGATTTTTCCCACTCTTTAAAGGTAGAAACCACTTGTCTTTTTGACTCATCTGGTAAAAACTCATCATGACAAGATGCACAATAAGAACTCTTTTTATATAGTTTATTTGAGTAGCTATCTTTATGAACTTGCGGATTTGAGTTTATAAACTTTTCACTTAGCCACTGCTCAATCTCTGAGTTACTATCTTCGAGTGCATATTTTTTTCTATCTTTAACTTTAAGAGTATAGGCACTATTTCCTTTGGAATCAGCTTCTGTTATTCTATGACATGACACGCATGAGACACCTTGTTCTAAGTTTGAATTTCCATGAGCTTTGAAATCATCCAATAATCTCTTAGAACCACTCTCAAACAAGACATCTGGCATTAAGCTCCCATTCATCTCATGTGTAGTTCTTTTTTGCTTTGTTGTAACCGCACTTGGATTATGGCATCCCATACACCACTGTCTAAACTCATCTCCCATATCTGCACCAGCTAAGTTTTCCATAACCATATAGTATGGGTTTGTTCCTACTAGATGACGGTGGTTAGAATCAGCCCATTGGTTAAAGATTTCTTCATGGCAACTTTTACATTTTGCAGAGGAAGTCCAGTCTTCATTGTGGTATCTATCAGCACCTTCTGCTATTTTTATGTTAGTGAGTTTCTCTTTTGCATAGATGCTATCGGTAAAAGTCATACTAAGAGCAAACAGCATAATTACTAAAGGTTTTGAGGAAAACCTTTTTTTTGTGTGTGAAAATAAGAAGTATAAAAGAACAAATGAGCCATAGAGATGCAGATAAAATGAGAGTGAGCCTATAGCATCTCCACCTCTGTTTCCAACAAAAAAGAGGTAGATGCCACTAACTATAATCAAAAAGAGAGTGATGCCAAGCAAAATTCCACTTGTACTTTTAGCCTTTTTTACTATCATAAACTCATAGGTATGCATATTTACATAGGGAATAAGTAAAAAAACAGCAATAAAAATAGAACTTATAATATGAACAGCTTGAACTATTCTAAAGTACTCCCAATTTAAGTCAAAAATGCTGTATTGCAAAATGCCGCTTAAAAACATCAAAATAATTAAAAATTTCATATAGGAGCTTTTCATAAATTAGCCTTTTTTGATGGAATATCAAACTCAACTACATCGCCTTCTAAGGCTTTTAAAAACTCTATGATTTCATCTGTTTGTTCATTAGTTAAGTTCATTCCAAGTTGATGTTTACCCATGAGATGCACTGCTTCTCTTAGTTTTGCGACTCCACCATTGTGAAAGTATGGGGATGTTTTTGTGACATTTCTAAGCATAGGAACTCTAAAGAGTCTCTCTCCATTTTTGCCCATAAAACCACCTTTGTTTTCAAAAGGAAAAGGATGATACATTTTGGCGTTAAAGTCAAAAGTAGCTACTTCGCGTCCTTTTTGAGACTCATTAAATGAGTTTGTAACATCTACAACAGAGTTATAGTCTCTTAATGGAAACTTTTGGATACTCTGTCCGCCAACACTAACTCCAGTATGACAGCCTTTGCATCCAAAGTTTAAAAAATGAGCTAAGCCTTTTTTTGCTTTTGGATTCATAGCACTATTGTCTCCATCTAAAAATCTATCATAATCACCTCTTGTAATGAGCGTGTTAAGAAAAGCGGCTATAGCATCTTCTATATTTTTGAAGCTCAACTCTCCATATACTTCTTTAAACTTTTTAGCATAGTTGTTATCTTTAGCCAATCTCTCAACAGCTTTTTTTTCTGATAGATTCATCTGTGAAGCGTCTTTTATGGATAGACCAACTTGTTCTTGGACACTTTTAACACTACCATCCCAAGTCTGAAATTTTGCAAGAGCTGCATTTAGAGTTGTGAGCGTATTTAAATGATAAGGATTTTCTCTACCAGCATCTCCAATGGATGTCTCAAACCTGTCAGTAGCACTCTGATCTGAGAGATGACAAACTACACAATCTGTTTTGTCGTTAGTTTTAGAGGTTAGTGCATCTAAGTAGATGTTTTTATCTTTTAAATCTTTACTAATTATATGACAAGTTGCACAGCTGATGTCTTTGTTCTTAGAGAGAGCTTTTTCAAAGTACAAATCTCTTCCAAGATCAACTTTTTCTTTAAAAAGATTTTTTTCATCTGTTTTTAAAATTTTTAGAAGTTCATCGTAGTTTTTTGGGGTGCTTGACATATCTCTTGAGAGAGTAGCTTCTCTTAGTTGTTCATCACTAAAGACACGTTTTTCTTTTTTTGGAAGCAAAACAGAGACACTAAATAAAAGAAGTACTATGAAGACAAAAGCACCTATAAAAAACTTCATACAGACTCCTAATTGAAACTTAAGTATAAGAGTATATCATACTACTCAAGAAAAAAAATAGATTTATATCAAGGATTATTATGGACTTTTTTAAGTATATTCATGCAGTTGGAACAGGAGTCAAAGGAAATAGAGACTTAAGTTTACAAGAGTCAAAAGATATGATGAAACAGATGCTAGATCGCTCAGTGCCAAACGAGCAAATAGCTGCGTTTCTTTTAGGTTGGAGATTGAAACCTGAGACGACTACAGAGTTTAGAGGTGTGGTTGAAGCTTGTGATGATTATGTTAAAAAAACAAAAGTTGAAAACTCGATAGAGCTAGGTTATCCATTTGATGGAAAAGTTAATAATCCTTATATTTTTCCTCTAATAGCAAAGGTTTTAGAAGAATCAAAATTAAATCTCATCCTTATTGGAGATAAACTTACACCTGCAAAAGGTGGTATAACACTAAAAGAGATATGTACAAACATGACTCTTAATGAAAATGCTCACTACTTTGATAGAGCTGAGTTCTTTAAACAGATGAGTAATCTAACAGATATTCGTATGAACTTAGGACTTCGTACAGGATTAAACACTATAGAAAAACTTCCAAATGTAGCACAAAGTGAGTACGCTATAACAGGAGTTTTTCATAAACCATTTGTTAAAAAATATGTTGAAGTGTATGCCCATAGATATAAAAGATTTGCCCTTATTCAAGGAAATGAAGGCACTCCAGAGCTTTTTAGCAAAGGAAGACTTTGGGTTTGTAAAAATCAAGAAGTCCAAGAGATTATAATAGACCCAGAACACTATGGTATCAACTATACAAAATCATGGGATGCCATAACTCTTGAAGAGTCCATAAAACAAGTGCAAAATCCATCTGACGAGTTTATGAAGCTAGCTAAACTAAACGCAGCTGTTTATCTTTTTATATCACAAAGAGCATCTAGCATCGATGAAGCTTGGGAGATGTTAAACTAAATGGATAAATTTACAAACCATGTAAGAAATATACTGCATGGTTTTTTTCTCACTATTGGTACTACTATAGCTGAGCCTTCTACTATTTTACCTCTTATAGTTAACTATTTTGGCGGTAGTTCGATGCTTGTTGGTTTTTTTGCTGCACTTCTTCGTGGCGGGGCAGTTGTTGTTCAACTCTTTGCAGCTTTTAAAGCACAAAGCTATAAACTTATGATGCCATATATGAGACGTGTGTTTATAGTTAGGTTTTTTGCATGGTTTTTTATAGGTGTGGCTATTATTGTTTTTGGAGACAACTCTCCTAACTTAACACTTTTTTCCATAGGTATTGGTCTTTTTATCTTCTCGTTTAGTGCAGGTTTTGGGGCTATTTATTTTAAAGATGTTATTGCTAAAATTTTTTCTCATAAATTCCGTGGTAAGACTATGGCTTATAGACAGTTTTTTAGTGGAGCAGGTGGACTTCTTAGCGGGGCGTTAGCTGGATGGATTCTGCATACTTTTGAAGCTCCTTATAGTTATGGATACCTTTTTATAATAAGTTCTTTCATAATGGGTCTTGGATATATATCTTTTGGAACTATTGATGAGCCTGTAAAAGAAGAAGTAGCAAAAAGAGAAAACTCTTTTAAAAAGTTTCTTCATAACTCTTGGCTTACACTAAAACAAGACAAAGATTTACAGATACAGCTTAAAACTTTTCTTCTAGCTTATGGTTATCTTATAGCTCTTCCTTTTATCATTTTAGATGCACAAACAAAGATAGACTTAGATGGTGTAGCCATTGGTAGTCTTATAACAACTCAGATGATAGGGGCTATGCTTAGTAATTTTTTATGGGGAAGACTTAGTGGGCGAGGGCTTAATAAACTTACAGCAAATATCTCTATATCTTTACAAATCTTAGCTATCTTAATATCTTTTAATGCATCTTCGCTTTATGAGTACATGATAGTGTTTTTTATGGTTGGAGCAGCTCTTGATGGTAACCGCATCGCATCTGGAAACCTCATACTATCTCTTGCTCCTGAAAATAAAAGACCAGTTTACGTTGCTTTGCAGATAAATGTTATATCTTTTGGGTTGTTTTTTTCTATAGTTGGTGGAGTTATTTTACACTTTTTTAGTTATGCAGTACTCTATAGCACTGCATCTGCAATGCTATTTTTGTCTTTATACTTTTCTTTTAAGCTAAAAGATTAGCATCTCTTAGATGCCATAAAAGCTTTTAAGAAAAGCTCTCTCTCTTTCAGTTTCAATGAAAATTCTTACCATTGTTTGGTTGTTTTCGCCAAGTATTAAAAGATCATTGTCTTTAACTACGAGATGCTTGTTTCCCCACTCTTTGTCAAGTTCATCAAGACGGTGAAGTACATCTGCCGCAGGTGGTTTTTCTTTTATACCAGATTGAGTATTTACTATAGTAAGACCACCCATTCTTTTTTCAAGTTTGTAAGGGCTATATACTTTAATAGCATTATAGATTCTCTCTTCTTTTTGCTCTGGTGTAGCTCTTTGCATCGCTACATAGCCAAGTGTGAAAAATCCAAACAGTAGTCCAAATATTATGGCTTTTTTAATGTTCATTTGTTACTCCATGATTTTATGTATTGTTGTGCTTTTTTATCAAGCATTTTCATCCTTTGTTTTCCTTTTGGTAGTGTAGTACGAAGTTCTTTCATCTCTTTTAAAAATTCACCTATTCCAGAAGGGATAAGTTTTTGTAAGTATATCCTTAGATGCTTTGCCATTGCAGGAGATGCACCAGATGTTGATATGGCGATAGTTAAATCATCTTTTTTTACATAAGATGGAAAGATAAAATCACAATAATCTACCGAATCTACAGAGTTACATAGACAATTATACTCTTTTGATTCTTCATATATCTCAGCTTGAAGTGCTATATCATCAATAGCAACAACAACAACAGCATATTCTTTAATGTCGCCTTTTATGTAAGCTCTTTGCTCAAAATATAAGTTATTGTCTTTTATAGACTTAGCCATATCCTCAGATATATCAAGTGCTATAATAGAAATATCTTTTGTGAAATCTAAAAGATGCTCTAGCTTTTCATGAGCAATATAGCCACCACCAACTATAAGTACTTTCTTCTTGTCTAGTTTGAAAAATGCTGGAAAATAGGACATGTTTCTCTTTTGTAAGTTTAGTAACATAATAGCATAATTCACAAAATGACAAACTTGATATGTATCAACAGATATTAATTTAAAATAGATTACAATCTTTCAACAAAATAATACATAAAGAATATAAATATGACAGATGAAATATTATCAAGAATACAAAAAAAGTTTCCTTTAGTTGCAAAACCTTTTAAAGAGATTGCAGATGAGTTGGGTATGAGCGAAGATGAAGTTCTTGCTATCTTGCAAGAGCAAAAAAAGAAAAATATCATTCGTCAAACTTCGGCTATTTTTGATACTAAAAGACTAGGATATAAATCATCTCTAGTAGCTTTTAAAGTTCATAAAGATAAGATTAGCGATGCAGTAAAGATTATAAACTCACATCCTGGCATCTCCCATAATTATGAGAGAAACCATGACTTTAATATTTGGTTTACACTTGCAGTTCCTCCTCATTCTAAGTTAGGTCTTGATGGTACAGTAGCTCTCTTAGCAGAGCTTACAGATGCAGATGAATACATTATGCTACCAACTCTAAAACTCTTTAAGATAAATGTTAAGCTCAATACAACAGGTAAAGATGAAAAAAAAGAGAAAGTTAAAAAGGTTGTACATAAGGATGTAGAGATGACACCTCTGCATCACGCCATAGTTAGAGCTGCCCAATTTGATATAGAGATAGTTAGTGAACCATTTAAAAAGATTATAGATGAATTAGACATAGATTATGACAAATTCTTTTCAATTTTAAAAGAACTTCAAGATGCAGGAGTAATGAGACGCTTTGCATCTATTTTAAATCATAGAAAAGCTGGTTTTAATGCAAATGCTATGGTTGTTTGGGATGTTGATGAAGTTAAAGGTGAAGAGATTGGGGCAAAAGCCGCTGCATTTAGTGCTGTAAGTCATTGTTACCTTCGCCCAAAATATCCAAACTGGCCATATAACCTTTTCACAATGGTTCATGGAAAAACTAAAGAGGAGACAGACGCTATCATAGCTGAGATGGCAAAAGAGATAGAGTCAAAGTCACATAGACCACTTTATAGCTCAAGAGAGTTTAAAAAAGTCCGTATCGAGTATTTTACTAAAGATATGGACGAGTGGGAAGAAAAACATCAAAGGAATGAATCGTAATGGAACTATTTATTGAGCTAGAAATTGTCTATATTGTAATAGGTATATTTATACTAACAGTAACTGCTATTGTCACAACGAGAGAGTTTATGCCAAAAACTGCATTTAAGAGAGGGATGTTAGGAGTAGGCTCAATTGTAGTTGTTATGATTTTAATACACTACTTTATGACAACTTCTCGTATGAATGGTGTTCAAGAGATTTTTGAAAATGGCGAGACTGTTATTTGTGAAAATAAGATGCAACGAAGTGTTTCAAGATCAGTCTTACTTTCTAAGAAATTAGGTTGGAGACTTGAGAATAATAAGTTTAAAAATGATGATTATGAGAGAGATTTTCATAGTTCAAGATGTATAGAATTTAATGGTATAGAGCCAGAGATACAAGAGAAATGAAAGAAGTATTAAAACGCTATTCTATGGCATTTATTTTTTTGTTTTTAGTTATTGTTTTAATGATAATTGGAACTATGGGCGTCATGAAGTTTGGTGACAAAATGATAGAAGACACTGGTCTTGAGATGAAACCAAGAGGAGAAAGGTTAAATAAATGAATTTGAGTATTGTTTTAGTTGTTGGAATAGTTCTAAGTATAGCTTTTCACTTTATAGGAGTATATGCACAAGCTAAAAAAACTGTTTGGGTTGCAATAGCTATAATGTGGTTAGGGTCTATAAATATTGCAATGAGTGAGATAAAACCTGCTGGATATGAAGATATAAAAAAGATGAAAGGTCAGTTTGAAGATACAGACAAGCTTATAGAAAAAGCTGGCAAAGAAATCTCTGTTTATGAAATGTTAGAGATAAAAAAAAGCTATCAAATAAATAATCCTAAAAGATGATAAATAAAAAAAGTATTGGAGTTATTGGCTGTGGTTGGCTAGGAAAACCACTTGCCAAAATTCTAAGTGACACTTTAGATGTAGAGTGTTACTCAAGAGAGACTACAACTGATGGATCTTCGTTTTGGCAAAGAGATACCATTATTGTAGCT
>Ga0193954_1001877_pt1 | contig 10374 bp, 10 predicted proteins | sample BB_5_MG_FD_140340 | JGI IMG/M metagenome (GOLD analysis project Ga0193954, IMG submission 140340) | Microbial mat bacterial communities from the Broadkill River, Lewes, Delaware, United States - BB_5_MG | ecosystem: Environmental > Aquatic > Freshwater > River > Microbial mats | place: USA...
CATAACCATTTTGCCAAATTCACGAATACCATCATCTGCATAGACAACCACCCCTTCTGCCACTGCAAAAACACTATCGCCAATGTTTCCATCAATATCGAGCATGCTAATCCCATTAGCATCTTTCGACCAACGATACGGTAAGTTTGTTTTTGTTGGCCACTGCCAAGTGCTATCACTGGCTAATTCAACTTTTCTTGACGAAGATTCTTCTCGCGATTCCCTTCGTATTTGGTCAACTTGGGAAGCACTTTTAGAATATGGCTGACCTACCTTATTTGAAGGTACTTTTAGCCATTGACCAATATAAATTTTATCGGGTCGATCAATTCCGTTAAGTTGTGCCAGTAAAGTTTGTGACACTGCACATTTTTGTGCAATACCACTTAAGGTGTCTCCCGATTGAATTTGATACGCCGTTTTACAATCGGACTTTTTTACAAAACCAGAAGTGTTTGTTTTTTCTGAAGCAATCGGCTTTTGAGCTCGTGGTTCATATTTCAGAGGAGAACTACAGCCTATTAATGTTACAAATGTAACAAACACACTAATCAGCTTAACTGGAGAATAAATAGATTTAACGTTTGTTAATTGTTTTATGTTCATTTGAAATCCAACGCAATTAACTTTGAGTTTTATAAATAATATAAAGAATAATCAAAGCAATGATTAGCCAGCCCAGCCAGTCCACCCATTTTCGAATAAAAGGTTCTAACTTGCTGCCTCCGTATTTCATTAATAGTGCGACCAGAAGGAATCTTGCCCCCCTGCCGAAAAACGATGCAATGATAAAAGGCAATAAAGCCATAGCACTGGCACCTGCTGTGATCGTAAATACCTTATAAGGAATAGGGCTAAAACCCGCAATAAACACAACCCATACACCATATTCATCAAAAAAATCTTGAGCCGATGTCAGTTTCGCTCCGTAGCCTATTTCAACCAACCAAGGGAAGATAAAATCCATTGCATAATAGCCGATGCCATAACCTAACAATCCACCTAACACTGAAAACACTGTTGCAATCCATGCAAAATAAATTGCTCTATCAGGACGAGCTAAAGACATAGGCATCAGCATTATGTCCGGTGGAATCGGAAAAAAAGATGATTCCGCAAAACTCATAGCACCAAGATATTTGGGAGCTTGCTTGTTTGCTGACCACAGCAAAGTTTTATCATAAAGGTTTGCAAATAATTTCATATAAGAACAGTTGTTGAGGAATTGTTTAGTTTAAATTTAAGAAAGGAATATGAAGAATTTAACCGGCCGGTTGGATTCCACTAAGCATCGGAACAAAGCTTGCAGTCCCCAAATCGACTTCTTCAATACGATCTTCATGTCGAATATAGCCAGTAAGACGCTGTGCTTGTTTACCAATGGGTAAAACTAAACGTCCACCAATTTTTAACTGCTGAATCAATTCTGTTGGTAACGTTTCTGGTGCCGCTGCAGAGATAATTGCATCATAGGGTGCATTTTCATTCCATCCCCAATGGCCATCCCCATTACCAAAAGTAATATTGCTTAATCCAAGGCTTATCAGCTTCTCTTGGGCTTCAACGGCTAGAGGTGCAATTCTTTCAAGTGTAAAAACTTGTTGAGTCAACATTGCCAAAATCGCGCTTTGATAACCGGATCCCGTTCCAATCTCTAAAACTTTTTTTACTGGGCTAATATCATTTTCCGCGAATAACCATTGCGTCATCTTAGCAACGGTCAACGGTTGAGAAAGTGTTTGGCGGTAACCAATCGGAAGCGCTTTACTTTCATCGTAAGCCAAGGGGAGAAACCCTTCATCAACAAAAAGATGCCTTGGAACCATTTGAAGCGCCTTGATTACACGAGGATCAGACAAGCCCATAGCACATAAACGGTCAACCATTTTATGGCGAATTTTTGAAGAACTCATGCCTAGATTTTGGGATGAAACAAAATGGTTTTCAGTATATTGCAAAGATAAATCTGACATAACTGTTCTTTAAAAAATTTATTGCTTATTCCACTGATTTAAAGCATCAATTGCACCGTAGTCGGTTAAATCGATCATAAGTGGAGTAACCGAAACATATCCCGTTTCAACAGCTTCAAAATCTGTTCCTTCTGTAGCGTCCATTGCAGAACCTGCTGGGCCAATCCAATGTATAGGCAGCCCACGAGGATCAAGCTGCTGAACGACCGGCTCAGAAGCGTGTCTTTTCCCTAAACGGGTTACTTTTACACCTTTTAGCTCATTATAGGGAATATCTGGTACGTTGATATTAATAACGCAATTATTCGAAACTGGCAATGCATTGCGATTCTGACAAAGCTCCATTAATACCTTAGCTGCTGTTTCAAAATGTGTATCCCCACATAATGAAATAGCAATAGTTGGCTTACCTAAAAATCGTCCTTCCGTCGCCGCAGCAACTGTCCCAGAATAAATAACATCATCCCCCATATTTGCACCAGCGTTAATCCCTGAAATGACAATATCGGGTTGATAACCTAAAACACCATTTACCCCTAAATGAACACAATCCGTTGGAGTACCATTTACACCAAAAATTTTCACTTTATCCAAATGAGCCGAAGCTTTTGCAAAATGCGAATGCTCTTGAAGCCTTAAAGGAGAGGAAAGTGTTAATGAATTACTCGCTGCGCTACGGTTTTGATCTGGAGCAATCACACAGATGCTTTCAATACTTTCACCTAGGAACTGGCCATTATGTTGTGAAATCTTATCCAGTAAAACTTGAATACCTGTGGCAAAATATCCGTCATCATTTGAAAGCAATACTTTCATGTCTTATCCAATCAGTGTCTACAAAAATTAGTCTGAATATAGCAGATTTAAACGCTTTACGTGTAACTTATGAATTCAATTAAAAAATCTTTAAAAAAAATACATTTGAAAACTAAGGCTTCGACAAACGCCTCTTCAGATAATCATAAAAGTGCAAGTGATAAAATCGATGATTCAGCACTCTTCCTTGAAGCCATGCAAGATGTCACTCCTATCAACAACCATAACCGAATCTCATTATTTGAGAACCGTTCAGAAAAACAGGCACAAAAACATTTAAAGAAAATTCGTAATAAACAACCACTAGCACCTAAAAACCTCGAATTCAAGGAGTTAGATAGCTCACACCCCATCAAGGCTTTTGACACAGTTACATATTATGAAAAAGGACTTCGTCTTCAAGATTTGAGTAGATTAAAACGAAGTGAATTTTATTTAGAGGCAAGTTTGGATTTACATGGCAAAACCTCTGAAGAGGCCGAAATAGCAATAGAAAACTTTATTTCGCAAGCAATCTCATGCGGGATGAAATACGTCAGAATTATTCATGGTAAAGGCTACAATTCAGACAATGATTTTCCTGTTCTTAAAAATCTTTGCTATCAAAAATTAAAGACATTAAAAAATATTGTCGGGTTTTGCAGTGCTCCTGAAAAAGACGGTGGAGTTGGAGCTGTTAATATACAGCTGAAAACCAAATAACCAATTTGTTAGCTTAAACTTTGCCAAATTGAAAGTTAACCTTTTATTAAGGGAGCGTCTCATTGTTTGGAGTTTCATCTGCCATAGGTTGGTCTGATGTTTCAGGAGAAATATGACGATAATCAATCACTTCGACAAAAACTTCACCCGGCTTGACCAAACCAAGCTGACTTCGAGCAATAGTTTCAATCGCTTCTGGTTTATCTTGCAGAACAATAATGTTTTTTTCTAAAATCTGATTTTCGTGAATCTGCTGATTTAACACCTGTTTTTGTTTTTGAATCTCTTGTTCAAGATACATCAACTCGCTGACACCTCCATTTGAGGATAACAATGAAGAGATCAAGCCCAGCGCAACAACAGTAAATACTACGTAAATTTTTAGCATTAAATTTTCCAAAAAAAAAGACCTTTGACCACAAAGCTTAACCAAGTGATTCAAAGGCCTATTTAACTCAATTAACTTGTTTAAAACAAGACTATTTAAGTTTTATTATTTTAGGTTGTAAAACGCTGCTTTACCTGGATAAACGGCTGCATCTCCCAACTCTTCTTCAATACGAATCAACTGGTTATACTTAGCGATACGGTCAGTACGAGACATAGAACCTGTTTTAATTTGACCACAACCTGTTGCAACAGCAATATCAGCAATCGTTGTATCTTCGGTTTCTCCAGAACGGTGAGAAACTACTGCTGTGTAACCCGCTTTTTTCGCCATTGCAATCGCTTCAAACGTTTCAGTTAGCGTACCAATTTGGTTAATTTTAATTAAGATCGAGTTCGCGATACCTTTCTCAATCCCTTCAGCAAGGATTTTAGGGTTCGTTACAAACAAATCATCACCAACAATCTGTAAGCGCTTACCATCTTTTTCAGTTTGGTATTTGAAACCATCCCAATCAGATTCGTCTAGACCATCTTCAATAGAGATGATTGGGTAGTTTGTTACCCACTCAGAAAGCAAATCAACCATGCCTTCAGAAGTCAGAGTACGACCTTCAGAAGCTAGTGTATAAACACCATCTTTATATAGCTCTGAAGAGGCAGCATCCATTGCAATCATAATGTCTTCACCAGCTTTGTAACCGGCCGCTTCAATTGCTTCTAGGATAACTTGCAACGCTTCTTCGTTAGATTTTAGGTCAGGAGCAAATCCACCTTCATCACCTACCGCGGTATTGTAACCTTTGTCACCAAGCACTTTTTTCAACGCATGGAAGACTTCTGCACCGTAACGAAGTGCTTCAGACATAGTTGGCGCACCAACAGGCATAATCATGAACTCTTGGAAATCAACAGAGTTATCCGCGTGCTCGCCACCATTGATGATGTTCATCATTGGTACCGGCATTTGATAGTTATCCGTTTTCAAGTAGGCATAAAGTGGTAAATTTTTAGATGCCGCTGCCGCTTGAGCCGTTGCGATTGATACAGCAAGGATTGCATTTGCACCCAAACGACCTTTGTTATCCGTTCCATCAAGCTCGATCATCGCAGTATCGATTGCTTTCTGGTCGTATGCATCCATGCCTACTAGCTTGGCTTTGATTTCTGTGTTGATGTTGCTAACTGCTGTTAACACACCTTTGCCACCAAATTTAGATTTGTCGCCGTCACGCAATTCGATTGCTTCGCGTGAACCAGTAGATGCACCAGATGGAGAAATACCACGGCCTTTTGAGCCGTCTTCCAAGATCACATCCGCTTCAACGGTTGGGTTACCGCGAGAGTCAATGACTTGGCGAGCTTTAATATCTTTAATTAATGACATTGCTTTTCCTATTTTATTAAATAAAAAACTAAAAAATTCTTGATGCAAATTTAGCTTAGCTAAATGACAGCAAGATGAATTTACATAAAAAAGCCCCAGAACAAACGCTTGTTATGGAGCTTTTAAGGCTTTAGCCTAAATATTGGTTCTCAATAAAACCGTGCTGTTTTACCACTTGATCTAACTCTTTCATGGTTTCCAGTAATGGCTTTAAATTCCCCAGAGGCCACATATTCGGCCCATCACTCAGTGCATTTTCTGGTTCAGGATGGGTTTCCATAAACACCCCAGAAATACCGGCAGCAATCGCTGCTCTCGCCAAAACAGGCACCATTTCACGTTGTCCACCCGAAGTAGCTCCTTGCCCTCCAGGTTGTTGTACTGAGTGCGTTGCGTCAAACACCACTGGACACTCTGTTGAGCGCATTTGCGCTAAACCTCTCATATCGGAGACTAAGGTGTTATACCCAAATGATGTTCCACGATCACAAACCATGATATTGTCGTTACCCACTTCACGTGCTTTAGCAACCACCTGATTCATATCCCAAGGTGCTTGAAACTGACCTTTTTTGATGTTGACGGGTAAACCTTGCTTACATACATTTTGAATGAAATTAGTCTGACGCACTAAAAACGCCGGGGTTTGCATAACATCCACAACGGAGGCCACCTCATCTAAAGGAGTATCCTCATGAACATCCGTCAAAACTGGAACGCCGATTTCCTCTTTAACCTTTTGCAAAATACGTAAACCTTCATCAATTCCTAAGCCGCGAAAGCTCGAGGTAGAAGAACGATTCGCCTTATCATATGATGACTTGTAAATAAAAGGAATCTGTAGTTCATCGGTTAATTCTTTCAACGCCGCGGCAGTCGTCATAGCCATTTCTTCTGACTCAATAACACACGGCCCAGCAATTAAAAACAGTGGCTGATCAAGTCCAACTTCAAAGTTACAAAGTTTCATTTATTTCGATTCCTTGTAAGCGTTAGCCGCATTCACAAAAGCGCTGAACAATTTATGGCCTTTACGCGGTGTGGATGTGAATTCTGGATGAAATTGACACGCTACAAACCAAGGGTGATCAGCAATTTCAATGGTCTCAACCAACTCACCATCTTCAGACCGGCCGGCAAAAATCAAACCAGCCTCTTCAAGCCGAGAGATATAGCCATTATTGACTTCATATCGGTGGCGATGACGCTCACGAATATTGTTTGATTGATAAATTTCAGCAATTTTTGAGCCTTCAGCCAATTGACATTGCTGGCCGCCCAAACGCATAGTCCCACCTAAATCGGTTGCTTCATCACGCTCAACAACATTTCCTTCTTCATCGGTCCACTCAGTAATAAGTGCAACAACAGGATGTGGTGTTGCAGCATTCAGCTCAGTTGAATGTGCACCATCAAATCCAGCAACATGACGTGCATATTCAACAACCGCCATTTGCATCCCAAGACAAATTCCTAAATAAGGTACTTTGTTTTCGCGAGCGAACTGAATCGCTTGATTTTTCCTTCAACACCGCGCTCACCAAATCCACCTGGAACCAGAATCGCATCCTTATCTTTAAGAGAAGATAAATCCGTTTTTTCCAATTCTTCAGAATCAATGTAATCAATATTAACTTTGGTACGACTATGAATTCCTGCATGAATTAACGACTCAATCAAGGATTTATAAGCCTCAGTTAAATCGGTGTATTTACCGACCATGGCAATTTCAACTGATTTTTCAGGATTTAACTGGTCATTAACCACTTCATCCCAATCTGATAAATCAATTTTACCGGCCGGTATATTTAAGCGTTCAACCACCAAGTCATCCAATCCCTGCTCATGCAGCATTCGTGGAACTTCATAAATTGTACGAGCGTCTAGAGAATTAATGACTGCACGCTCTTCAACATTCGTGAATAATGCAATTTTGCGTTTTTCACTCGCTTCTAATTCCATTTCCGAACGACAAACCAAAATATCCGGTTGAATTCCGATTGAGCGCAACTCTTTTACCGAATGCTGAGTCGGTTTTGTTTTTACTTCACCAGCTACAGCTATATATGGCAACAATGTCAGATGCATAAATAAGGAATTGGAGCGACCCACTTCAAGGCTCAACTGTCGAATCGCTTCTAAAAACGGTAAAGACTCAATATCACCAACCGTTCCACCGACTTCAACCAATGCAACATCGTAGCCTGCAGCTGCCGACTTAATGCGGTTTTTAATCTCATCTGTGACGTGCGGAATAACTTGAACCGTTCCACCCAAGTAATCACCACGGCGTTCATTACGAATCACTGTTTCATAGACCTGACCGGTAGAAAAGCTATTACGGCGAGTAAAGTGGCGTTGTACAAAACGCTCATAATGCCCCAAATCCAAATCGGTTTCGGCGCCATCATCCGTTACAAACACTTCACCATGTTGCAATGGGCTCATTGTTCCGGGGTCAACATTGATGTAGGGGTCCATTTTCAGCATTGAAACTTTTTGGCCGCGAGCTTCTAGCAAAGCACCAAGTGAAGCTGCCGCAATCCCTTTACCTAGAGAAGAAACAACACCACCTGTCACAAAAATATATTTCGTCATTGGGGTCACTTTTTAGAGAAAAAAAAAGAACGTATCGAGTGTGATAACGAGCTGTCAGAATGGAAGGGAATTATAGACCAACTCGCCCCATTCATCAATCTATCCACCTATCGATTAGCAACATTTTCATTTTTTAATGCAATTAAACATCACTTTGCAGAGATTTATTTAAGCTTCAGGAAAGCAGAATTGGGTCTGCCAATAATTTTCTAAGAACTTCGGAACTGAGCCATCAAGCCCCATGGCTTTAACTCCACTCTCAAATTTAATCAATTTGGGTGAACCAAATCCCCCCACCAGTTCATAGTCTTTCGGATTCTGACTGTTTGACGTTAGACTATTATTTTTCACCAAAAAAGGCCAGTGGCTTCTTTGCCAAACTGGAATCTTGTTATCTTGGAAATAACGCTTTAAAGCTTTTCGGTTCAACAGAGTTTGCATATCTTCTGAAAGTTGTGACAGAGAAATCAACCAAATATTCTCCAACTGCTCAGCCCTTTTCATATCGACATAAATGTCTAGTTTTGTTTTGTGATTTTTTGAAGTTGAATCCATTTTTAGAGACAAAAAATCTTTTAAATTCAATGAAATTGAATTACCGGCCGGTAAATAAAATACAGATTTTTGATAAAGTTGCCAGCGCTCACCACTCATTAACATATAGTCACCTGCCAAAGGCGCTTTCAACCTAACAATTGAACCGTCCTCTTCAGTTTGATAAGCAGTATTAAATAGCCAGTAAAATATAGATTCGTTTAATCTTGGGAATTGCTGGCTTTTCACCCAAAAACGAAACATATTCTTATACTCCCCCCAACTAAAACAATGTCTCTCTTTAGAGTGTTCCTGAATTATTTCAGGCAGTGGAAATCCCCAGTGATTTATTTCATTTGGCGAGTTTTCGTAAAGCTGTTGACACTGAATAGATGCAAGTTTTTCTAATAGAATTTCTGACTCTTGCATCCAATGCGCTGTCTGATTAAATGTTTTAACAATACTCGGATAAACCGTTTCCAAGTCAGGTAATACTTTGTTTCGAATCCAATTTCTTCGAAACTCACACTCTTTATTCGATGGATCCTCAACCCATTCGAGTTGGTGAAATTCAGCATAATTTTCAATTAGTTTTTTTTGAATTTCCAATAAAGGTCTAAAAACAAGCCCCTTGTTTGTTTCCAATACATTTTTCATACTTGCCAAACCGGATACTCCTGCACCTCTAAATAGATTGAGCAATAGGGTTTCCGCTTGATCGTTAGCATGATGAGCCGTTATTAGTACGCCATTTGTTCTTGGAAGCGCTTCAAATAAAGCTTTATATCTTGCTTTACGTGCTAACTGCTCAAAACCTTGACGAGCTTGACGAGCAATCGTGACCCTTTTTACTTGGAATGGAATCTTGTACGCATAACATCTTTGCTCGCAGAACTCTCCCCATTTGGAAGAATCAATCTGCAGTTGATGATCAATATAGATGGCGTTAACATTTGAGGCGATGAAGTTTTGTTGAGTTGCTTTGGCAAACAAATCCAATAAAACAATAGAATCTACGCCACCACTCAAAGCAACTGTAAAACTATCGTTTTGAGGGAAACAATTTTGAAACTCTCTTAGAGCAAAAAGAAAAGCATCTAAAACAGCTTGTGCATTCGTTTGAAGAGAGTCGAGAGAAGCTGTCATAAAGGACTAGATTACAGAAAAAGCTTACCGGCCGGTAGAATTCGACCGCTAAACTTATAAGATTTATTCTTCAAAATTTCCATATTGCATGTAACGCTGATAACGATTGTCACGCATTTCTTCTACTGATAGCTGTTTTAATTCTTCCAAACGTTCAGTCAAAGCAGCTTTTAAAGCAGACGCTGCATCCGCTGGGTTGCGATGTGCTCCCCCTAATGGTTCTGGAATAATGTGATCAATAAGTCCGAGCTCTTTCAATCTTGGCGCCGTAATCCCTAGAGCTTCGGCTGCATCTGGCGCATTTGCCGCATTCTTCCAAAGAATAGAAGCGCAGCCTTCGGGAGAAATCACTGAATAAGTCGTGTATTGCATCATCATAGTGACATCACCCACACCAATCGCTAATGCACCACCAGAACCACCTTCGCCAATCACAGTACAAATCACCGGCACTTTCAATTCAGCCATTTCAATGAGGTTACGAGCAATGGCTTCACTTTGACCTCGCTCTTCAGCATCAATGCCCGGATAAGCCCCTGGGGTATCAATAAATGTCAAAATAGGTAACCCGAACCGTTCTGCCATCTTCATAAGCCGTAAAGCTTTACGGTAACCTTCTGGGCGAGGCATTCCAAAATTGCGTTTAATCTTCTCTTTGGTATCGCGCCCTTTTTCTTGAGCAATCACCATGACAGGCTGATTGTCTAAACGAGCCAGTCCAGCCACAATCGCTTTATCATCGGAAAAAGCACGATCCCCATGAAGCTCTTTGAAGTCTGTAAAGATTTTAGAAATATAATCTAACGCATAAGGTCTTTGCGGATGGCGAGA
>Ga0193954_1001878_pt1 | contig 10373 bp, 4 predicted proteins | sample BB_5_MG_FD_140340 | JGI IMG/M metagenome (GOLD analysis project Ga0193954, IMG submission 140340) | Microbial mat bacterial communities from the Broadkill River, Lewes, Delaware, United States - BB_5_MG | ecosystem: Environmental > Aquatic > Freshwater > River > Microbial mats | place: USA...
ATCCTCAACGACCTGACCCACCTCGATGGCGGTGCCCTCGCGGTCATTGGTCGCCGCCCCATGCCACTGCACGTCGGGCGCGGTGACGAAGAGGTCGACCTCTTGAGCGGTGCCCATCGTGGCCGCGAAGGGACCAAAGACACCAAAGACCGCGCCAGCGCGGGTTCGCGTGCCGTCAGGCGAGAATGAGGGGTCGCCGAGCAGTAGGTCCCCCACGGTGTCGCCGTTCAGGTCGGCGATCGCAGCGATGAGGCCGGCGCGGTTGCCGGGCACGCGACCGTGAATCAGCGCGGCGGCGGTGCCAGGCCCGATGGTGATGTCGCCGGTCAAGCCCATGCCGCCCGCGATGACCGCGACGCCGCCGACGTCTGCGTTGCCGTTGAAGTCATTGCCGGGCATGCCGATGGCGAGGTCAGAGACCCCGTCGCCGGTCATGTCGCCGACGGCAGAGATGACCAACTTCTGGCCAGCCTGGTCGCCGCGGATGACCGCGATGACCTCGGCGGGAAGCGGCGATGCCTGCAGGTCGATGGTCCCGGTCAGCGCGCCACCGCGAATCACGTAGACCGCACCCGAGTCCTGCGCGCCGTTGGAGTCCTCTGCGAACGCGGACACGATGATGTCCTGCACGCCATCGCCGGTCACGTCGGCGATCTCGATGTTGCCCTCGCCCGTGGAGCCCATCTGGCTCCGGTCGACGCCAGCGATCCGGAAGGCCGCGCCGTCGCCGGCGAGATCCAGGGTGCCGCTGAAGAAGCCGGCCCCACCGGTGTAGCCGTACACGGTGCCGGCGAGCGAGCGAGCGGGCACGCTGGTGGACGTCTGAACATCCTCTGCACCCGCCACGAGCACCTCGGCCACGCCGTCGTTGGTCACGTCGCCGATCTTGACGTTGGCGAAGCGGCGGTTGCTGCTGCGCCCGATCAAGGTGCGGTCCGCGAGGGGGCTCAGGTTCACAAAGCGCGCCTCGACCTGACAGGAGCTGCTGCAGCCATCATTGTCGGTCGTATTGCCGTCGTCGCAGGTCTCGCCGTTGGCTGGCTGCACGACGCCATTGCCGCAGGAGTTGCCCACTACGATGTTCGCGGTGATGGCCGTCTCTCCGAAGATGCCGACCCCGTTGACCTGGAGCATCGCCCACCGGCTCTCGTAGGTGCCGGGCGTGGTGGGTGCGACGACGGTGAACTGGAAGACGCGGGTCGCGCCATTGCCATCCACGGCGCCGGCCACGGTCTCAGCCCCACCCAGAATGATGGACGCCGGTCCCCACAAGGAGACAGGGCTGTTCTGGGAGCGGAGGTGGAAGTTCGAGCCCGTCCAATCCTGGGTTCCCGTGTTCTGCATGGTGACCTCGAAGGTCCGCACCGAACCCGCCACCATCGCGGTGGGGATGTTCTGAGAAACCACGGTCGCGCCCCAGTCGGGTACCGTCGCGGCCGAGATCGTCACGGGCACGTTGGTCAGCGCCCCAAAGTAGGCGCGGTCCGTCGTGGAGTACATCTGCCACATGTGGTTCGCGATCTGTGGGGTGAGCGGCGCGGTGAGGCGCACGTCGAAGGTGTAGGTACCGCCGGGAGCCACCGTGCTTTGCACGGCGTAATTGGACAGCCCCCAGAAATTGGAGGGGGATGTGCGGCTGTAGAAGCGAATAGTGCCGTCGCCGGGCCATGATGCGGTGCCCGTGTTCTGGACCTGAACCTGGATGATGCGGGTCTCACCGGGCGCCATACCAGTAGGATAGACACCCGTGTCCACGACGATCGCGTCCAGCGGGTCCATGCTGGTCTGCACGTTGATACTGCGGTCGACGCAGTTCGTGGTGTTCGAGAAGAAGCTGACCCCGTCGCCATTCCACATCTGCATCTGGAAGGGGTAGTTGCCGATCGTGGCGGGCGCGACGATGGGAATGTCCAGGGTGATGGTGCTCTGAGCGTCGGGCGCGGCCGGCACATCACGCGGCAGGCGCACGCAGCGCGAGTCGGGACCCCAGTTTGTATTGGGGCTGTGGGTCGCGAAGAGGCAGATGTTTTCCGAGGAGACCCAAGTCGCGGTGCCCGTGTTTTGCAGGGTAACCTGCACCGTGCTCTCCGCGCTGGGCAAGACCGTGGCCGGCAGCGTGTCCCCCGTCGAGGCACAACGCCACATGGGAGTCGCGGCGGCGTCGACGGTGATATTCTGGCTCACCACCTGGCCGAAGTAGCCGGTATCCGGAGCCTCCGCAGAGTAGGTCTCGGCACGGAACTCGGTCACACCCGGGGTTAGGGGCGCGGTCACCACAACCGGGAAGGTGTAGTTATTGCCCACGCTTACGGGGGCTACGACGCGCTTATTAACCCAGCCCCACAGCGAATTTCGCCGGTAGAGATAGTAGTTCGTCGTCCAATCATTGGCCGGCGATGCAGCGCCAGAGTTTTGCATCTGGATATTGAAAACCTGACGCTCTCCGGGAGCCATCGTGGCCGGGAAGTTGGCCGTGACCAGCGTAGCGTTGCTGCCCGCTGGCGCGATGGCGCTCGAACTGGTCGCAAAGAAGTTGGAAGGCCCACCTTCCCCGCAAGCAGTCATAAGGGCTAGCCCAAGTACCGAAGTTATCCACACGCGTCGCATTATGATTGGCCCCTTAGAGGAACGGAGGAAGCAGAGCATGAAGCCGAGCCTCAGTCAAAACACCAATTCCGCCCTCATGTCTGTGTCGTCGCCCTTCCTGGGAATTCAAGATTATCGCCCACTTTGTTCGAAATGACGCACTCGGATGACCGCCTCAGCCGCTCCATGCTACAGAGGGCTCGCTCCAGCCGGCGCTGCGCCCGTGCCCGAGCCTGGACCTCTACGTGACCTCTCGAAATCGAGTGGAAATCGGCTTTTTATGGAATCTCCTCGGAGGCTTCTGGAACGTCGCGCTCTCCTTCATTGCCGTACCTTATTTGGTCTCCATCCTCGGAGAGGCACGCTACGGCGTCTACGCGCTCGTGGTGGTGCTGCTGACCTACTTCCAGATACTGGATTTCGGATTTAGTCGCGCGCTGGTTCGCTTCGGCGTGGAGTCCAAGGAGGCGCTGCGCCACCACCTCGGCACAACCTTAGTGCTGCAATTCACCGTCGCCCTGGTGGCAGTGGCGGTGCTGGGCGGCTTCGCGCCCCAGTTTGCGACCCTGCTGCTCGGCGCCGATGCCCCCGATAAAGCCTCGGCCATCAACGCCCTGCGCATCGCGGCCCTCAGTCTGGCGTTCACGCTCGCGGCTGGGGGGCCCGCCGCCGCGCTGCGCGCTCAGCACCGTTTCGGGGACGTCAACCTCATCTACTCCGCCTCCCTAACCTTGGGTCTGGTCAGTATGATCGCGGCTGCGGCTTTGGGCTTTGGCCTCGAGGGGGTCATGTGGGCGTTGGCCCTACGCTCGGCGGTCTACTTCACCCTACTCATGGTGGCGACCCGCCGCAGCCTTGGGCCGGTCCCGATTCGCTTCGACCGAACAGCCTTCAAGTCCCTGGCCGGCTTCGGCGGGTGGGTCGCGCTGTCCAACGGCATCCTCTCCCCGCTGCTTCAAAACTACGAGAAGCTGGTGATGGGCAGCCTCGTCTCCGCGGAGGCCGTGACCTACTACATGGTGCCCTTTCGGGCCGTGAGCCAGCTGCGCGTTCTGCCCTCATCGCTCAGCTCGGCGCTCTTTCCGCACCTCTCCGCGCTCGACGGCAAGGACGATACCGAGCTGTTCCGAGTGAGCTGGCGGGCCTCGGAGCTGTTGTTGTGGGTGCTGCTGCCCTTCTTCAGCGTGCTGTGGATTGCCGGGCACCCCTTGCTGGCGCTGTGGATGGGCGAGGACTTCGCGACCCGCAGTCACACCATCCTCTTGATCCTGACCATCGGTCACTTCCTGAGCATGCTGACCTGGCACAGCATCTCGGTGATCCACGCGAAGAACCGCCCCCGCCTCATCGTGGGCTTCTACTTAGCCGAGGCCGCCATCTTCTTGCCGGCCGCCTACTTCTTGATGCAGCGCTGGGGTGCCGAGGGCGCCGCCGTGGCCTGGACGGGCCGGATCGCGCTCGACGCTGTGCTCATGGGCGGCGGCGCCTATCTGCTCGCGCGGCCCCCCGACTCTGTAAGCGCACGCTGGCGCTTGGCCCCGCTGCTCGTTGGCACGGTGCTCATCGCGATCGCGGTGGCCGTCAGCCGCGACTGCTCAAACTACTGTCAGCTAGCGGTGGCCACCGTGACCAGCCTGGCGCTCATCGCTTTGGCATGGCGCAGCGTGCTCAACCCGGGGGAGCAAGCCCGCGTCTACGGCATGGCCCAAAAGCTCATGAGCAAGGTGCGCAAGACCCAACCATGACTGCCCGATTGATCAAGCAAGGCTTAGAGCGAGGCTATGACGCGCTCGGAGTGCGGCTGTACCTGGCCGCGCTCGATCGCCACAAGCAGGAGCCGTTCTCCAAGCTGCTCGCCGAGGCCCTACAGAATCAGCACAAGCCCCTGCCTCAACTGCGAGCCGAGAGCTTCGGCAAACTGCAAGCCATTGTGCGCTACGCAGAACAGACCGAGTTCTATCGTGGGCACTTTCAAAGACACGGCATACGTGCGGCCGACCTGAGGACTCCGCAGGACATCCTGCGCTTCCCGCGGCTGAGCAAGAGCGATGTCTTCGACGGCTTTGAGAACATGCGTGGCCCAGCCCCTCGTGGGAAGGTCTTCCTCGCCAAGACCTCGGGCTCTACCGGCATCGCGCTTCGCTTTTATACCGACGCCCTGCACCTGAGCTGGTCGAGCGCTGCCCAGTGGCGCGGCCGGACCTGGTGGGGAGCCAAGCGAGGCGTGCGTGAGCTCATCCTGTGGGGGCGCCCCCTCGATGATAGCCAGCGCGCCAATCGCATCAGCGAACTCAAGTACCGCCTGCGCAACAGCCGCCAGTTCAATACCTTCGAGGAGTTCGACGACCGGCGCCTCGAGGAGATCACTGACACCCTGCTGCAGTTCCGACCTCGAATGGTCTACGGCTACGGTTCGAGCCTGGGACGCCTCGCGACCTACATGCGTGACGCGGGCGTGCAGGTGCCGAAGGCTCAGGCGCCCCTATTTGTGGAGTACACCGCGGACCACATGCTGCCCGTGGAGCAAGAGACTGCCAAGCAGGTCATGCAGGCTCCTGTATTAAGCCAGTACGGCTCCAGCGAAGCCGGCGGCCTGGCCCAACAATGTCGGCAAGGTAACCTGCACATCTCTACCGACCACCTCTACGTGGAGTTCCTTCGCCCGGACGGCAGCCCAGCTGAGCCCGGGCAGTCGGCAGACATCGTGGTGACGACGCTGAATAATCACGCGATGCCTCTGGTGCGCTACGTGGTCGGAGACGTGGGCTCCTATAGCGACAAGCCCTGCAGCTGCGGAGTCAACTTGCCGGTGATGAACCTCGAGCTCGGCAAGGCGGTTGAGCTGATCAGCACCTCAGAGCGGGACCGCGTATCGGCCCACATCTTTGATTACGCGAACATCTACCTGATGCGAGAAGGTATCGAAGGCATCAAGCAGTACTATGTGGAGCAGCTCGCGCCGGACGACTTTCGACTCTCCATCATCCCGACTCAGCCGGACTATCAGCAGGCCACGGATGTCTTCGTGAGCCACATGAAGAAGCACCTCGGTGAGCGCATCTCGGTCGACGTCCGCGCCGTAGACGCGCTGACCGTCTCCGCCTCGGGCAAGCGGCGCTACTTCGACAAGCGCTTTTAGCGCTGAACCTGCGGCAGCGGCGCAGGCAACGCTCGCGCCGTAGGCTGGGCGGCCCGCTCCGAGCTCCGAATGCCCGCCTTCTTGCGGACCTGATGCGCCGCGGAGAACATGAACAAAACGATCATGACCTGCGCCCGGTGGCGGTAGGCGGTGCCCTCGTTCCCGGAGACCACCGCATACGCCAAGGTCACGAGCACGCAGGCAAATAAAGGCGTCACTACAGATGCGAGCCGCTGCCGAACACCGTGCAACACACCTTGCACCGCCTGATAAAAGAGCACGAACCACATCAAGGATTCCGGCAGGGTCAGGGCCTGACGCCAACTCCGGATCGACCAGGGGAAGGGCGCAAATAAAAAGCGCGCCACACCCTCCGGTAGATACGCCACTGTGCCCGCCCAGGTGCGAGTATCAACCTCCGTGCCGTAGGCGCTGCCTCCGTAGGCCAGTCCATTGCGCAGCCGGTGCACCTCCTCGAGCTGAGACTCCGATACAAGCTCAGTGGTGACGCCGACCTGGTCTCCAAAGGCCACAACCAAGACGCCGAGCACCGTGAGGGCCAGCAGCGCATAGGGCAGCTGCCGAAGCCGAACCACGAAGAAGGACATCGCAACCGCAGCCAGCAGCAGCGGCAGGAGATAGGAGCGCAGCGTGTAGATGGCCGGCAGCGCGATCACGACCAAGACGATCGGCATGAGCGCCACTCGGTTCCTCAACTGCTGCACCCCCAGCAAGAGCATCGCGAGGGCAAGGTAGGCCCAGGCCTCTCGAATACTCATGCAAGTCCACGTCATCATCGACGGGAAGAAGAGGCAGATAAGGAAAGTACGCTTGCCGACCGCGCCATCCCAGACCTCCTCGGCGAGGCGGCCCATCACCGCCGCAGCCCCGATGCCGACGAAGGCGTTGAGGATGCTCAGCGGGTAGCGCGCCGTATCGAGCAGCCACAGCGACATCGCGTTCAGCGCGGCGTAGAAGGTGCGCGTATTGATCTCCAGCAGCCAGCGCTCGGGGTAGGCGGTGGCGCCACTCCAATAGTCCAGCATCTGCCGGCCATAGTCCTCCCAACCGATCGCGTCGGGCGCGAAGGCACGCCATAGGGGCGAGGCATTGAGCAGGACGACGAAGGCCATGCGCAGTACACACGCCACCAGCACCCAAGCGAGCATGCCGTCGTAATAGCGGGGGCGTGCGCCCGGTTGATCCTGGACCTCGGGCTGAGGCTCCGCAGCCTCGGGCTCGGCCACGATCGGCGCTACGCTTGGTCTTAGGGCGGCCCACTGCCCCTCGTTGCCCAGGCTGGCCCGCGCGCGCTGGCCCAGGCCGTGGATGAGCAGAACGAGCAACGCCGCCCCGACGGCCACCGCAGCCCCGATGGGCCCAGCAAAGAAGCCCGCGAGGCATGCAGCGATGACGAAGACGGCGGCCAAGCTGACCTCAACCCTCGAGACGGTTGGCGTACTGCTTTGCGTAGTAGGTCTGGTAGTCGCCGCTGCGTACGCGCTCCCACCACTCGCGGTTATTCACGTACCAGTCGATGGTCTCGTCGAGCGCGACCTTGGGATCTTTGGCGGGCTTCCAGCCCAGCTCCCGCTCGATCTTCGTAGGGTCGATGGCATAACGCCGGTCGTGACCAGGGCGATCCGCGACGTTGCGGATCAGCGTCTCGGGCTTGTCGAGGTGCTTGAGGATGTGGCGCACGATGTCGACGTTGGCGCGCTCGTTCTCGGCGCCAATGTTGTACACCTCGCCGCTTTTGCCTTTTTCAAGCACCGCGTCCACGGCCGCGTTGTGATCGAGCACGTGAATCCAGTCCCGCACCTGCATGCCATCGCCGTAGACAGGCAGCGGCTCATCATGCAGCGCATTGATGACCATCAGCGGGATGAGCTTCTCCGGGAACTGAAGCGGGCCATAGTTATTGCTGCAGCGGGTGACCATCACGTCGAGCCCATAGGTGTGCGAGTAGGCGAGCGCGAGCAGGTCGGCGGCGGCCTTCGACGCGCTATAGGGGCTGCTGGGCTTGAGCGGCGAGGACTCCGTGAACAGCCCTTCTTTGCCTAGCGAGCCGTAAACCTCATCGGTGGAGACCATGACGAAGCGCTCAACGCCTTGGGTACGCGAGGCGTCCAGGAGCACCTGAGTGCCCAAGACATTGGTCTCGGTGAAGACCCGCGGCCCAGAGATGCTGCGATCGACATGAGACTCGGCCGCAAAGTGCACGACAGCTTGTGGTTTGTGGGTCTCAAAGATCTGCTGCATGGCGTCGGCGTCGGTGATGTCGGCCTTCACAAAGTGAAAGCTGTCATTGTTTTCCACCGGAGCGAGGCTCTCAAGGTTGCCCGCGTAGGTCAGCGAATCGACCACCACGATGGACTCGGAGCCCTTGGCCAGGCGCGAGAGCACATAGTTCGCGCCGATGAAGCCAGCGCCGCCAGTCACGAGAATCGTCATCTTATTGTTGTCTCCTGAGGCAACATCAAACCTTCGCCTCTTCCTCGTCCGAGCTATAAGAATAGCTGCTGTAGTCGTAGTAGATTTCGTAGCCGCCGCGGCTGCCTTCGGTCATGTCGTAGTCGTTGAGGACCACCCCGAGCATGACGGCGCCGACGTCGGTGAGCCGGCGCGCCGCGCGCCGAACTACATCCTTGGGGGTCCCGTTGGCCTGGACGACCAAGATGGTGCCGTCCGCAACCTTGGAGAGGATGGCCGCATCCGTCACAATTCCGATCGGCGGGGAGTCCAACAGGACCAGGTCGTATCGCTCCGACAGTTGCTCAAGCAGCTTATTGAAGCTGTCCGAGTGCAAAAGCTCAGACGGGTTGGGCGGCATCGGCCCACAGGGAAGCAAGTCCAGCCCCACAAGCTCCGAGGCCTTGATAGCATCGTCGAGCGGGCCGCCCATGAGCACCTGCGTCAGGCCCCGCTCTCCCGAGACGCCGAAGGCCCGGTGCAAGCGAGGTTTACGCAGGTCTGTATCGACGATCACGACCTTCGCGCCGGCCTGAGCCATGGTGATGCCGAGCGCAACCGCAGTTGTCGTCTTGCCCTCACCGGCGTGCGCGCTGGTGACCAGCAAGCGCTTCAGGGAGCGACCCGTGCCCATGAACATGACATTGGTGCGCAGCGAGCGGGCGCACTCCGCGGCGCCGCTCTTGGGGTTCTTGAGCACGTAGAAGTCGCGGTCTGGGTTCGGCGTGCGCCCCTGACCCTTGAGCTTTTTGACCTCGGACCGTTCAAGCTTGGGGAAGATGCCGAGGAAGGGCAGGCGAAGAAACTGCTCCACATCGGCCCGGCTGTGCACGGTGTTATCGAGCAGCACGCCCGCCGCCGCGCCGACAAGGCCGAGCAGCAAACCGAGCGCTAGGCCCAAGGCCGCGTTCTTAGGCACTGAGGGTCGAACCGGGATGCGCATCGGCTCCGCGGGCTCGAACCAACGCACGAAGTTCGACTTCAGCAGGCCGGACAGGTCCGCCTCGGTGGCCCGCTTGAGCAGAGACTCGTACATCTCCTTGGTGGTGCCAAAGTTCCGCGCGAGCTTGCTGTACTCCAAACCTAGGCTGTTCAGAGCGACGGCTTCGCGCTTTTCCTGGTCCATCGCCTGGGACAGCTCCACCTCGGCGCGCTCCAATGAGAGCACCTCGTTTTCGAGCGAGGTCGCCATGGCCACAACCTCACGTCGGACCGCGGTCTCGGTGCGAACGATCTGATTGTCGATGCCCACCATCGCGGGGTGCTTGGGGCCGTAGCGGCTCGACAAGTCAGCTTTCGTTTTCTGCAGGGCCACCAGGCTGGTGCGAAGCTCGGTGAGGACTTCATTCTTTTGCACCCCCGGGATGCCCTCGATAGCGTCCGGGTCCGCAGACTGAACCTCGCGCACGGTCCTCAGTCGCGCCCTCAACTCGATGAGTAGGGTGCGCGTTTCGAGCAGCTTCTTATTGAGCAAAGAGATGCTCTCCGAGGTCATGCTCTGGCGGTCTTCGATCGCCACCGAGACCAGCGTATTGCGCTCCTTGAAGTCGTACAGGGCCTGCTCTGCCGTCTCGAGTTCCCGCGCGAACTCCGTCACGCGCGCGTCGAGCCACTTGGAGGCGCCGCGGGTGGTATCGAGGCGACGCTCCAGGCTGTAATCGATATACGCCTGGCCCAGCGCGTTGGCGATCTTGGCCGCGCGATCGGGGTCCTTGTCTTCGACCACCAAATTCACGATGCGACTGCCCGGCTCGGGCTCAACGTTGACCGCGGCCAACAGCGCCTTTTCGATGTCGCGAACCGTGGCATCGGCGCCGAGATCTACGCTTTGAAGGTACTTCGCGTCCTTGGCGAGGCCCACCCGCAGCGCCACGTCCTCCAGGACCGGTCGGCTGGTGATGACCTTATGCTGGGTATTGTAAAAGACGCGCTCGGTGCGCGCCTGGGCGCCCATCTGGTCCATGCCAATGCCCTCCCCAAATACCTTGGGCAGGACGGGCTCGATGAGGATCTGAGCGCGAGCGCGGTAGATCTTCGGCTGCTGCATCGTGCCGGCCACGACGGCCGCGCCCACCGCGATCGACGCCAGGACAATCCACAGCTTCTTTCGCCGAATCGCCAGCCACAGCTCGGTCGGATCTAGAGACAGGCCCGATGCGATGCCCCCTTCGGGCTC
>Ga0193954_1001879_pt1 | contig 10372 bp, 9 predicted proteins | sample BB_5_MG_FD_140340 | JGI IMG/M metagenome (GOLD analysis project Ga0193954, IMG submission 140340) | Microbial mat bacterial communities from the Broadkill River, Lewes, Delaware, United States - BB_5_MG | ecosystem: Environmental > Aquatic > Freshwater > River > Microbial mats | place: USA...
ACCACCATTTCCATTATTATTACCAATAAATCTAAATTGAATGCTTTTAGAAGTCCCAGTAACATAAGCCATCAAGTCTTCAACTTCATTTCTCCATTCACCTGCAGCGGTTGGTGCATAATATGAATTCTGAGTACCAGTCACTGTAGAAAGCGTGTTACCAGACTTAGTATAAATATTTGACCAAGTTGCACCACAATCTTCTGAAATCTCAACTCTTAACTCATCTGTACTTCCTGTAGTTCTTCTTCTATAAGCAACATCAAAATCCATTTGAGCAGCAGTTGCATTACAAGGAAGGATAAAAATCGGTGTATATAAATATTCTTCTTGCCCAGAAGCATTACCGAAGTTTGTCATTAAGGCCGTAGCGTTATTCGTAACTCCCGTACTTGAAACACCAGTTCCACCAACCCATTCATAACAATCAGAGTTTGGATTAACCACAGACCATCTTAAATCAGGAGCAAAAACACCTCCGTCAAAATCTTGTGTATAATTTGGTGCTATTCCATTTGAAATAGCGAACAATAAAGTTGTAGTATCAAATGTTGGATCTGGATCAGTAACTCCATTCGGTAAAAGTGAATACGCTTGAATAGTATGATTCCCAAGAGTTGCTGTAAAAGCTGGAAGGTTAATATTTGCCTCAGCACCTGGAGCAATTGAGCCCGTCCAATTGAATGAAACTGGAGTACCACCATCAATCGTGTATTCAATAGTTGCAGAAGTTAAATTAGAAGACCCTCTATTTCTAAGAGTAACAGTTGGCGTAATCGAACCTGGACAATTATCACCGAAAGGAGATAAGATATTAATAATAGACGCATCACTTACGGCAGGAGGAGTACATGCATCCGAGTTAATCAAAGATGCACGAATTGTGCTACTTTCCATAACTGTTCTCATTCTCATTTTTTGATCATTGGTAAATATATTCATACACAAATCGTCCGTGTAATCCATATAATTCTCAATCATATCCGTAGAGCTACAAGACACATGTCCTGATGGACAACCATAATTTGCGGCATCAGACTCAGGAGTATCCAAGCAGTAATCATCTACTCCACAACCACCATCACCCCAGATGTGACGTAATCCCATCCAGTGACCAATTTCGTGTGTAGCTGTTCTTCCTTCGTTATATACACCACCATTTCCAGTAACTGCAGATTTACCAATACTAGAATATAACATAACAACACCATCAGTGCTCGCACTTTGTGAACCACAATCCATTCCACCCAGAACAGTTGTTGGAAACTGCGCATACCCTAGCAATCCACCAGAGAGGTCCATCGACCAAAAATTCATATATACAGAAGCATCCCAAGCCAACGGCCCAGTTGTTGTTGTATATGGCTTAATAGTACCATTAATATATGCTGTAGCGTAAGGAGGCGCAGTAAAACCAGCTGTATTTCGATTAATACGATTAATACCATCTTCACCTGGAGGAAAAGCAGTTCCATCAGGTCTTCTTTTGGCCAAGCAGAATTCTATTTCTGTATCTGCACCATCAGGATGAGAATTGAATCCATTTGTTCCTGAGATTCTTCTAAAATCTTCGTTTAGAACATCAATTTGAGATTGAATTGTTGCAACAGATAAATTCGTTCCTGTTCCAATGGCTTCGCCATTATGAACAACATGGACAACAATTGGAATATAATACACACCATTAATATTGACCTTAGTTTTAGGCGCATTTTTTTTGTGCATGATTTCCTTTTGAAGCCATTCTTCAAATTCATCATTGGTTTGTAAGTTAGGATTTTCCGCATGACGAATTGAATCAACATACGTTGTAGCACACCTTATTACCTGTTGGGCATTTAGCTGTGTTATCGAAAATAAAGCAAACAAAATTGCCACTAAGACATGCCTAGTGGATAGAGAGGAGTACACTCGTTTCATAAATTAAATAGTTTTAGCGGTTCTAAAATACAGATTCCCAACTAAAAAAACTACTATGCACACATTCTTCTTCAAAAGAAAAAAGGTTCACACAAAGTGAACCTTTCATTTATCCTTGACAAAGAATAGTATTATTTATGAAAAAAGAGAATCAACAAACTCAACTCTATTGAAAGGCTGCAAATCATTTATCCCTTCTCCTACCCCAATATATTTAACTGGAATTTTCATTTGATCAGAAATACCTATAACCACACCTCCTTTGGCCGTACCATCAAGTTTTGTGATTGCTAAGGCATTGATATCTGTTGTTGCGGCAAATTGCTTAGCCTGCTCATACGCATTTTGTCCCGTTGAACCATCCAACACCAGCATAACCTCATGTGGAGCATCAGGTATAACCTTATCCATTACACGTTTTATTTTACCCAACTCATTCATTAGGTTCACCTTATTATGAAGTCTACCAGCAGTATCAATAATAACAACATCTGCATTCTGAGATTTTGCTGATTGCAATGCATCGAAAGCAACGGATGCAGGATCTGCGCCCATTCCTTGCTGTACAATTGGAACACCTACCCTTTCAGCCCAAATAATCAACTGATCAACCGCTGCGGCTCTGAATGTATCTGATGCACCAAGCACAACTTTATGTCCAGCTTGCTTGTATTGATGAGCCAATTTACCGATTGTTGTTGTTTTACCGACTCCATTCACACCGACAACCATGATCACATGGGGACCATCAGCATGTTTTGGAATAGAAAAATCTAAATTATCAACAGAATTATTTTCTTCGAGTAAGTTAGCTATTTCCTCTTTTAAAACAGAGTTTAGTTCATCGACCCCAAGAACTTTATCACGAGCAACGCGAGATTCAATTTTTTCAATAATTTTTAAAGTAGTCTCCACTCCCACATCAGAAGTGATAAGTACCTCTTCAAGATCATCAAGCACATCAGCGTCTACCTTAGACTTACCAACAACGGTACGTGCTAACTTATTAAAGAAACTGGTTTTAGTCTTTTCAAGTCCCTTATCAAGCTTTTCCTTTTTCTCTTTTGAGAAGAAATTAAATAATGCCATAACTAATAACAACAAAAGCTTCTACCTAAAGAAGTAGAAGCTTAAATTAAATAAGATGTATAAAGAATTAGTTCTTAGAGAACCACTCTTTTACTTTATCATTGTGAACAATTTCTTCTTTGAACGCATATGATCCAGTCTTTTCAGACTTAACCATTTTGATCACTTTCGTATGCTCTTTTCCGCCACCTTTTTGTAAGGATGCTACTACTTTCTTTGCCATGTTCTAATTATTTAATTTCTTTATGAACCGTGTAACGCTTCAAGATTGGATTAAACTTTTTGATCTCCATTCTATCAGGAGTATTCTTTCTATTCTTCGTTGTAATATAACGAGAAGTACCTGCCATTCCAGATTCTTTGTGCTCTGTACACTCCAAAATAACTTGAACTCTATTTCCTTTTTTCGCCATTTTCTTTTTTTTATTCAACTACCATTTCACAATGGGTAGAAAACGATTTATTTTATATATCCTTTAGCACGTGCTTCTTTAACACATACACCAATACCTTTCTTATTGATTGTTCTCAACGCAGAAGTCGATATCTTTAACGTAATAAATTCATTTTCCTCTGGAATAAAGAATTTTTTCGTTATTAAGTTCGGGTAGAACTTACGTTTAGTTTTACGTTGTGAGTGAGAAACATTATTCCCAGTCATTACCGATTTTCCTGTGATTTGACAAACTCTTGACATCTCTATTAATTTAATCCTTATATTAAAAAGCGGTTGCAAAGAAACCACAAAATCAACTAACTTCCAAGTAAAACTTACTTTTTTTCAGTATTTATTTCTAGCAACTTACAACGGAGCAAATTTAAGGCTGATAAAACTGTCATCCTAATATTTCGCTCTCTAAAATCACCAAAAAGAAATCTCTTCGCGGTAACTCCCTCTGGACCAGCAATTCCAATCCAAACTAAACCTACAGGTTTTTGATCAGACCCACCTCCAGGCCAGCAATCCCTGATGTTGAGATACAATAATCTACTCCTAAATGCCTTTTGCCATTTAAGGCCATTTGCTTCACCACAGATTCACTGACTGCCCCGTCACGTTTTAAATCAGTTTTATTGACTCCAACAAAATCAGTTTTTATTTCATTCGCATAACTCACAATACTCCCTTGGAAATATTGCGATGAACCAGGAACACTTACAATTTCGCTTGCAATTGCTCCTCCAGTGCAACTTTCTACTGTGCCTAGGTTTAATTTTTTTTCGATTAATAATTTCCCAACAACCTCACTTAAAGTATCCTCTTCTTCACCAAAAACATAAACAGGAAATCGAAGATATAGCTCTTTAAAATACCCAGCAATTAAAGATTGACTTCGTTCATTCAATGCCCCGCTCAACCTCATTCTTACAGCCCCCGCAGAAGGGAGATAAGCAAAACTAATGTTGTTATTCATCATATCATGCTCAAGATCCTCAATTCGATCAGCGATGTACGACTCTCCAATACCTTGAAACTGCAGTGTTCTTTGAAACAAAGCTTTCGCACCAAACTTCTCAATCAACAATGGAAAACCATGCTCTGTAAGTATATGTTTCATTTCGTGAGGAACACCCGGCAAACTAATCACTACTTTTCCGTTCACATCAAACCACATACCCGATGCTGTTCCTCGATCATTTCTAAGAACAGTACATCCTTTTGGCATTGCGGCCTGTTGAATATTAACATCCAACATATCACGACCTCGTTTAGTGAAGTATTCGGTAACGCGTGCTAGTACTTCTTCATTAATCTCGAGCTCTGTATTAAAGTATTCCGCAAGAGTGTACTTAGTGATATCGTCTTTTGTAGGACCTAAACCTCCAGTAATAATTACGGCATCCACTCTGCTCAAGGCCAGGTCTACCGCATTGACAATATCAAGTTTAGTATCCTTTATTACCGTACAAAAATCGACTTTCACCCCGAGTTTAGCCAACTCCGAGCCAATCCATGAAGCATTAGTATTGATCGTTTGACCGATTAACAACTCATCTCCGATACAGATTACCTCGACCTTCATTACAATTTTTTATACTTAGCGATAGATTCAATATGACCCGTATGCGGGAATTGATCTACAAAAGAAATTTTATCCAATGCATACCCCTCCTTCATTAAGGTTTCGGTATCCCTTGCTTGCGTTGACGGATTGCATGAAATATAAACGATATTTTTCGCACCTAGAGCAATTACCTTAAGTAATGTTTTCGGTGCGATACCTGCTCTTGGAGGATCTAGAATTACCGTTTTAATCTTTCCAACATAATTCGGATATTCCTTTAGAAACTTTCCAACATCTGCGGCATAAAAATCAATCCCTGTAATATTATTTCGCTCTGCATTTCGGCGTGCATCTTTAATCGCTTCTTCTACAATATCAACACCAACAATTTTAACATCTGCACTTCTCGAAGTAAGAATCTGTCCTATAGTACCCGTTCCACAAAATAAGTCCATAACAACATCGTTAGGAGACAATTCCTCTTCAAAAACATAATCTAATGCTTTATTATAAAGTCGTTCTGCACTTTTTGGGTTTGTCTGAAAAAAACTCTCCATCGAAATCTCAAAATCAAGTCCTAACAAGCGTTCTATAACCACGGGAGCACCGAACAATAATGTACATTGTCCATTCTCAATCTTCGCTCGATCAGCTACATTATCATTGACTGTATGTTGAAGTCCTGCCAATCTACCTCCTAATTTTTCTTTCAGAAATTCAGCAAACTCATCCACCTTAAAATCCTCTACTCCCACTGAAGATGTGACGAGATTAATCAATAACTTATCTTGATAAAAAGACTTTCTTACCACAATATGTCGAAAGAATCCTGTTTTTTGTGGAGGATGCCAAGCTGGTAAATTGGTAGCTTTTAAGAATTCTCTTAACTCACCAACAATAGATTCCCACTGAACATCAAACATGCCACTCGGCTTATTTAGCGATTCTACTTTCCACCAAGTACCACGACGCTTAAAACCAAGTGCAAAAGCATCATCCAACTCCTCTCCTGATTCTAAATCGTGTTCAATGGAAGAAAAACTATATTCCATTTTATTGCGATAGAAGAAGTGTTCTGGAGAACTAATAAACTCATCAAAGTAGCCCTCAGGATTATCTAAGTTCCCTATTCTTCTAAAGATTTCCAGAGTAGATTCTTTTTTAACTCTTTCTTGCTCCTCAATAGGCACGTAGATATACGGAGCACCTGAAATCTCTTGGAATTCAGATTTTTTTTCGATTGGTGAACGTTCGATTACTTCGAGCAATTTAGCTTCGGCAAAACGTTTTCGTTTTTTAGCAATTCTTGCTTTCACTTTTTGCCCCGGAAATGTGTTATCTACGAAAACTACGTAATCACCATTTTCCGTTGCTACTTTTGCGACACCTTTTCCTCCGAATGCATATCCGGTGATATCCACAGTAATAACGTCTGCGCGTTTAAACATAAAGTCTGGTTAAATCATTCCACGAATAACTCCTCTTTCTGAATTAGACACAAAACCTAAAATTTCGGATCTTAATTTAGAGTCAGGCATAGTCGCCTCAATCGCTTGAATTCCTTTAGAAATATTATTATTCTGAACGTATAATGCTCTATAAATATCCTCAATAACGCGAACATCATCATCTGAAAACCCTCTTCTACGAAGGCCAACAGAGTTAACTCCGGCAAATGTCAGAGGTTCTCTTGCTGCTTTCACGTATGGAGGAATATCCTTACGAACTAATGACGCCCCACCTACAAAAGAGTGAGCACCAATATGTACAAACTGTTGAGCCGCTACTTTTCCTTCCAGGATAGCAAAATCATCAATTACAACATGTCCTGACAAGCCGACATAACTTGCAAGAATCACGTTATTGCCAATTTGGCAATCATGTGCAACATGCACATATGTCATCAACAAGCAATTGCTTCCAATCACCGTTTTCCATTTATCTTTTGTTCCCTTATGAATAGTAACACATTCACGAATAACTGTGTTATCACCAATTTCTACGACAGTATCTTCACCTTCAAACTTTAAATCTTGAGGCTGAACACCTATTACTGCACCGGGAAATACCTCGCAATTCTTACCGATTCTAGTACCAGGATATATTGTTACATTCGGGTGGATTTTAGTACCATCTCCAATTATAACGTTCTCGTATATTGTTGAAAAGGATTCGACAATTACGTTTGCCCCCAGCTGAGCATCGTTAGAAATATTTGCAAGATTACTTATCATTCTGTCTTATCCTTAATTACTTGAGCAAGCATTTCCGCCTCAACAACTGGCTTACCATTAACATAACCTACTCCACCCATATCAACTAAACCTCTACGAATCGGTGAATTTAATTTAAGTTCAAAAACAATAGTATCTCCTGGGATTACTTTTTGTTTAAACTTAACCTTATCGATTTTCATGAAGTAAGTTGAATACAAATGCGGCTCATCCACTTTACTCAGAGCAAAGATTCCACCAACCTGTGCCATAGCTTCAATTTGAAGCACACCTGGAAAAACAGGATTACCTGGGAAATGTCCTGTAAAAATCGGCTCATTCATCGTGATGTTTTTCACCCCAACGATTGACTCCTCATGTATCTCCATAACCTTATCCACCATTAAGAATGGGAATCGGTGAGGCAACATGGATTCAATATCATTTATATTATAAAGTGGTTCTTTATTCAAATCAAAATGGCGACCAGCCTTTTCTTTTGATTTCATGTAAGCTTTCAACACCTTAGCGAACCCAACATTCCCTGCATGTCCAGGACGTGCTCCTAAAAGATGCGCTTTTATTGGTCGACCAACAAGAGCTAAATCACCAATAATATCCAACAACTTATGTCTTGCTGGTTCGTTTTCAAATTGAAGCTTAGTACTATTTAAAACACCTATCCCTTCAATCTCAAATTTAACATCTTCTTTCCCCAACAACTTAGCCAATCGATCCAGTTCTTCTCTACTCACATCTTCTCTCTCAACAAGAACAATAGCATTATCAAGACTTCCCCCTTTAATCAAGTTATTTTTTGCTAAGAATTCTAACTCACGCAGAAACACAAACGTTCTACAAGGCGCGATTTCTTTTTTAAACTCACCGATATTATAAATCGTAGCATGTTGAGTCCCAAGAACAGGTGATTTATAGTCCACCATTACAGTGATTCTATAATTCGTATCAGGTACCGCTAAAAATTCAACACCTTTATCCAGGTCTTCCCAAGCGATATTCTCATCAAGTTCAAGGTAGATTCTTTCCGCATTTTGTTCCTGATACCCCACTTTTTCGATGGCATCAACAAACACAGCAGAGCTACCATCCATAATAGGGATTTCAGGACCGTTAATTTTAATTAAGGCGTTATCCACTTGGCAACCGTACAAAGCAGCCAAAATGTGTTCGGTAGTATACACACGCGCTCCATTTTGTTCCAATGTAGTACCTCTATCTGTTGCAACAACTAAATCACAATCCGCTTTAATGATAGGCTCACCTTCAAGGTCAACTCGTTGAAATTTATAACCATGATTTTCCTTTGCAGGAACGATTTCTAAATTAACCTTTTCTCCAGTATGTAAGCCAACACCTGATAATACAATAGGTTCCTTAATGGTTCTTTGCATTTCTGCCATTCGATTTAATCTTTAGTTATTGCTTTAATTTTATCTTCTATTACCTGAAGTCGTTCTAAGATTCTCGGCAATCTTCTAAACCCTAAATAGGACTTTTTATACTCTTTACTATCAAAAGCTGGTGATCCCATAAGCATGGCACCTTCTTTAACATCACCCGCCACACCTGATTGTGCAGCAATCATGACTTTATCACCAACTTTCATATGACCTGCGAGACCAACTTGTCCTCCGATCATTACATTATTACCTATTTTACAAGAACCTGCAATACCAACTTGCGCCGCCATAGCCGAGTTATTTCCAACTTCAACATTGTGACCAATCTGCACTAAGTTATCAATTTTAGCCCCCTTTCGAATGATTGTACTACCCATTGTAGCTCGATCTATCGTAGAATTAGCTCCAATATCGACATTATCTTCTAAAACAACATTTCCGATTTGCGGAATTTTCTGAAACTCACCTTTTTCATCTGGAGCAAAACCAAAGCCATCCGCTCCAATTACAGCACCTGCGTGAATAATACAATTCTTTCCTACAACGCAATCGCGATAAATTGTTGCACCAGAATAAATAATAGTCCCATCACCGATTGTCACGTTACTTCCAATATTAACATTTGGGTGAATTGCTACATTGTTTCCAATTACAGCTTCTCTTCCTATATATGAAAAAGCACCTAAAAACAAATCCTCACCGATTGAAGCTGACTCATCAATAAACGATGGACTTTCAATTCTTGGAGTTTCTTTTGTCATAGAGTCATAGATCTCTAATAGTTTAGCAAAACAAGAATATGCATCCTTCACTTTAATCAGCGTCAATGTTTCTGGTAATGCATTACTTGGGGAGAAAGTGTTATTAACAATACAAACAGTAGATTCTGTGTTGTAGATAAACTCTTCATACTTAGGGTTAGATAAGAATGACAAAGCTCCGGTGAACCCCTCTTCAATTTTTGCTAAAGCATTCACTTCAGCGGAAGAGTTTCCTTCTACTTTACCGTTCAACATGCCTGCAATTTGCTCAGCCGTAAATTTCATAAGTTCAAAAATATAAAAACAATGTGTTTTCTCATCATACAAACGCCCCTTTTATTAACAAGGTTGGTTTAATAAGAAATCAATTACAACCGGCTGTCTTTTCCGATTCGAATGCCGTGATATTTAGCTTATTCTTATACCAAATAACCTTACACCCAATGATGTCATCCTCCTGCTTAAATACCAAGTAGTGTTCAGCTTTAGGTCGCTGTTTAAAATCCGTTTTACTAAAATCAATCTTTCCAGACGATTTAATCAACGAAAAGATATCTTTCGGATTGATTAGTCCTAATACTTCCTGTTGGCACCCAACAACCTTACTTGAATCAGGGTAAACTAAATTATCATCATTAGGAAAATGAATTATATCCCCAAAACCAGTCGTTGAGTTTTCTGCCTTATTAAAATCACTTGTCACAAACACTTCTGAAACGAAGCTTTCGTAGGGCAAAGTGAAGGCATAATGAATACCATCCTTTTGCATGATATATATTTTAGACTCACCTTCTTTTTGGCTTTTACCAAAGTCGACATCCCCATCATTTAAGACCTGAACCACATCTTCGTTATTCAGTCCTTTTTGTTTCATAACGGCAGCCGTTTCATCTGAGACAACAATTAAGCGATCCAAAACGGCATTTTTCACTCTATTGGATGGCGTCCAAGAACACCCGCGG
>Ga0193954_1001883_pt1 | contig 10355 bp, 6 predicted proteins | sample BB_5_MG_FD_140340 | JGI IMG/M metagenome (GOLD analysis project Ga0193954, IMG submission 140340) | Microbial mat bacterial communities from the Broadkill River, Lewes, Delaware, United States - BB_5_MG | ecosystem: Environmental > Aquatic > Freshwater > River > Microbial mats | place: USA...
ACACATTTAAGCAACCGTTGTGCGACCTTTTGCAATACTTGATCACCAACATGGCGGCCAAGACAATTGCTTATTTTTTTTAACCGATCGACTCCAAGGTGAAGGAGGGCAATCTGATTACTGTCCGGGGTACCATTAGTTACCATTTGTTGTAGTCGGTCTTGAAACAGGACAATGTTGGGTAAGCCCGTTATTTGGTGATATTTGGCGATATAGTTAATGTGTTCTTTATTTTTCTGTAGCGTAACTTTGGTGTGCCTTCTGTCTATCTCAGCTGCAACTTTAACCGCTAGAATCTCCATCAGTTCCCGGGTCCGGCGAGGTAGATTGAGTTCGTAGCGAGATAGCACACACATAGTGCCGAGTATTGTTCCGTCTTCACCGTACAGTGGCACGCCAATATAGCTTTGAGCGTCAAGTTGGACTAAAAAATCATCATCAGGAAATACGTCTTGTACCTGTCTGGGGTAATAATGGAAGTCCTCTTCAATGACACTACCGCATGGTGTCCCTTTAAATGGGAGGATATAATCTTTTAAAAGTATGCTGTCCGAATGCATCGCTATGATCTTAATTTTAGTTGCAGAGATGACTTCGGCAACAAAGGCGTATTCAGCATCAAGCCAACGAGATAATTCCTTGAGAACATTATCAAAACAAATGTCTCCGTCGAGTCCGACAATGCTTTTGATCAGCGTATTGATGGTTTCATCGGCACGCTTGTTCGGGCTAATGTCGCGGATAGTGCCAACGAGTCCGTCTATTGAACCATCAGTGCTCAATATGGGGGCTTTGCTGAAAACAACGTCACGCCGAGTACCATCTGCGTAATCGACAAGTTCCTCATATTCGCGTAAGCCTTTGGTTTGGAATACGGTAATATCTTCACCATGGCACTTTTTTGCCCGCTTTGGAGAAAGTTCAAAAACGGTCTTTCCAACTAATTGGGCTTTGCTGATTCCTAGTTGTTGTTGAAATTCTTTATTGCAATCAGTGTAGTGACCAGAGGGGGATTTTAAGAAGATTGGTTGTGGTATGGCATCAAGGATTGCTTGTTGGCGATCTTTTTGGAGGTCGAGGGCTTTTTTATTGTTTCTGCTTTCAAGTTCGGCTGAAACACGCAGAGCATAGCTCTGCAATAAGAGCTCAGCGAAGACATTGTTACGTAGTGGCTCGCGGCCAAGGATGGCTATGGGGCCGAGAACCTCGCCAGTAGAATCTACTATTGGTATTCCAATATAGCTGTCGATGCCTAATTCGACACTTAGTTCGTCAAGTGGGAATTTTGACTGTACACCACTGAGATAGCAAAACGGGCCCTCTTTAACGACGTTTTCGCATGGCGTGTTGTTGAGATCAAATTCAAAGTTTTCACAGATTTTACCATTCGCATAGACGGCAATCGTCCTGACGCGAGTCTTGCATTTATTGCAAAATTTACAAATAAAAATATAATCGGCATCAGATAGAACGGCTAAATCTTTTAGTGGTGAAAAAAATAGCTCGTCTCCGTGGGCAGATGAAATTCGATGGTGGAATTCACGCAATATTTGACGCATCAGAGGGTGGCTGTTGTCTGCAAGGGTCTGATAATCGCTGTTTGTGAATAATGATACTTTTTGAGAATTTTCTGCCTGCATGTCTGAAAGCTTCCTGATTGAAACGCTACCGAAGTAGCTCAGTTGTTCTGGCATGGGTTAATTTTCGTAGTTTAACTCAATTTAGATGGGCTTGCTAGTCTTTTAGAATGGTCATTCTTGGCAAGCAGAACAGAAAAGAGTTCAGCAAGTTGCCCTACGGCTTGGATCTCACGAGCCGTGTAACCATTTTTGTTATTAGCTAAGGCTAGTTGGCCAATAATTGTGTTCTCGCGCCAAATAGGTACCGCCATAAAATTGCAGAAAGGCTTATCAATCACCCCCGCGAGATGAGCGACATTGAGTTGTTGGAGTTTGTTGAACAATACGCCATTTCTGTGATTGTAAACGGCGTGAAGCAGTGAGCCGCGTCCCGGTGGTATTGGGGGTATAAAGGCTGTGTTGTCCGCTGTCCTAAACTCATCAAACAGTGATGTATAGTCAAGGAGCCACTGTTTGCCGCAGAGATTTGACGTTGCAACAAAACCGTGAGCACTATTAGTTATCTGGCGTGCCTGACAAAGGATTTCTTGCGCAACTTTTTCTTCGTTGTCGAAATACTGCACCATTGTTTGCGATAGGTTAGATAGGTGCTGATTGAGTGTTAACTGCCACGTCAATTCATCCTTGTCTCGCTCATGAGATGTCGTATCTGTGAAACATTCGATGCGTCCAATTTCGATTCCGTCACCATCGCAGAGTGGTTCTGAATGCATCGCAACGGTAAGAAGAGAACCGTTTTTATGGTAAATCGTGTATTTTTTTTCGGGAGTGTGTGAGCTGAAATGATGATTCATGGCATCGTTGGAATGGGTTCGACATGTCTCTTGGATAAACCGACAATGTGGAGTGCCAATCATCTCATTTGCTGAATAACCAGTAAGTTGTTCAGCACGCTCATTCCAGCATGTGATCAATTGGTTTTGATCAATAGTAAAAATGGCACATGGAACAACGCGTTTAATAAGCTCCGTTTCAATTTCGCTGCAATTTTGGTTTTGTCGGCAGTGGGTGAGCTCAACAAGGAGTTGATTGATCACGTAGGTTAATTTTTTTGCACCGTTAGTCGGTTGCAGTGTGCCATTTTTTCGTTGCTGAAGTAGGCGTTGCAGTTGCTGAGTTAATTTGTCAAAGGGTTGGCGAATTCCTTTTTTCAAGTGATTGACTAATTGTAGTGTGATCAGGGTTAAAGCAACGAGGAGCAGGGACAATATTGATGAAACCTTGCGCTCAACTTCAAAATAAGGGCCATGGCTGAGTGTGAACTGAAGTAGTCCGAGTGGTTGTTGATTTAAATCAATAAGTCGTGCATGGGCGGTAAAACGATTATCCGTCGTTTGCTGTAAAAAAACCTGCTGATGTTCAGATAAGTGGCTCATTGCTCGTTGAGAATAGAGATCATCGGCAGCAAGTGGCAGTGTTCTTATGGTGATGTCACTTTGAAATAAAGGTGCTCCATGGTCAAGAATCTGATTAGTTAACGGTTTACATAGAATAATAATTGGCCCAGAAGCATTGAGTAATGATGTGAGTGAGTGGGCCGTCACCATGATGAGAGATCTTTTGCCTGCAACAAGGCCTGTAATGGACCGTTGCGGTGTTTCTCCTGCAATCTTAAGCACTTTTTCACATAAAGATGTATTGGGTAAGCGAAAGTTTGCCGTGCCATGATCGAGTCCTCTACCGCTGATTAGTTGTCCTGTGCTCGTATAGATGGCAGCATCCGTTAAGCCGTGATCGGTGAGAAGGTTATCTGGCAAGGACTGTTGCCAAAAATGTGTATCCTGTGTTTCTAGATCTGAAAGCATAGAGGTGTATGTAATATAGTCCTGAGCAACTGTTGTGAGGGATTGCAGTTCATTGTCAAAATTCAACCTTAAACGGTCAATCTGTTGCAGGGCAGCGTGTTGTTCAATGCGTTTGATTTGCGGGAGAATATGAAAATGACACGCAATAAAAACAAGTATTGACGCGACGATGATAAAACCGAGCAGCATAAAAATATGATGGCTTTTTGATGAACTTAATGCAGGCATAGCATTCCCTCTGGCGGACATTCTCTCACAACTTCTATTTTGGTTATTTCAGTGACCTGGCTTAGTTGGTCAGTCGCACCTCAGTAGATCCAGATTGCATCATCAATGAATTAGCGGTGTTTGTTGATGGGGGATCACCTTATTTGTGACAGATTTTCCCCCTATTTTAACGATTACAATGATCGGTAACAGTTTTGTATCGTTTAAAATCATTAAGTCTGTTGATCGAGTACCCCTTTGATCTCTTCAACCATTTGTGTGCCATCAATTTGTGCTGTGTGTAGATGTTGTCCCCAACTGGCACCACCACGTTTTACCGAATTGTAAAATTCGTTAGCAGGGTACTTGGTTTTTAGAGCGAGCAGGGTGGAGAGGATCGTTTCAGAATCATTTGCTCCTAAGTGGCGCAGCTTTTGTAATTGTTTTGCTGTGGCAAGCTTGTTATGGATTAGAACGTCATCAACGACAAATCGCGATAAATTGTTATCGACGTCAAGGCTGTTAAGAGCTTTGGCAAATTCGCCACCAAAGTCTTGTGTGTCGATTTGTAAAGAATTTAGGGCTTCGAGCCATGAATCATTACGGTAGCGGGATTTTAATAGGTCGCCTGGGGTGAATTTGGATCGTTCTGAAATCCAGTGAGCAACCCAGAGGCGTTCAGATGTTGTTGATGCTTTTTGCTTTGCCAGAACCACTTTTTTCTTTGCCACATTGTACACATTGGCTACTAAGGAATTTTGTGCTGTCGCTAAAAAATATGCGTCCGCTGATGTCGGATGCTCTGGGTCATAGTTTTTATTGCTATAGCAATGACACGCCATAGACCAGCAGAGGGTTGGGACAAGGAGTATTGCTACGCAGAGTATCAGGTGCCATTTTTTTAACATAAGATATCTCCTGCAAAAAGTTCCCAGCCACTTTAGGTGGCTGGGTAAGCTGCATTGAAGTTAGAACATTTAAGGAAAAAATTAGAATATCCAAGAGATTGAGAAGTCGAGAGCATCTTCGCTGACCTCGTATTCGATCTCTACTTCGTTACCGAATGGTGTGGTGCCGGTCGATGTGACTGATTCTTCGAAGGCGTGCATGTAGCCTAAGTTAACGGTGACGGCTGGGGTCACTTGATAACCAAGACCAACGGTGACATGTTGTTCAACAGCTGCTGGGAAACCGATGATACGCAGGGTCTCGGCACCGTAGGTATTGACCTGCTTCCCCTGAATATTGACAGTTGATCCGCCGCTGAAGTTCTTATGGGAGTCGATCTGACTTTCAGCGTAGTTGTATCCGAGGCGTAGGGACAATGAATCGATAGGCTTAAATTCAACGCCGATGGCGACAACAATCTGGTCATCCCAGTCGAGATCATCATAACCGCTGGCATCGGACCAGTTGATCCACTTGCTGTTGAATTCAACTAAAAAGCTTTCGTTGGGCTCGTAGGCAATACCTAAACCGAGTTGCTGCGGTGCTTCCAGTTCGAAATCGTCTACGCTGCCATCTTGATCTAGGTCAAAGACATTTTTATGATCGGCGGCAATCGGCGACAGGTAGGTAAGGCCGTAATGCATCGAGTCCTTATGGTAGAGAGCACCGAGCTGGACGCCGTAGCCGTAGGCTGCTGAAGAGCCTTGAGTCAGGTCGAGGGTTGAGTTAACGACATGGATAGCAGCGCCGATTGATAAGTTTCCCGTTACCTCGTAGGCGAGAGTTGGAGCCACCTTGAGGATCATCAATTGAGTGTTGTCTGCGGCAATAGTCCCTTGGCTTAGTTCGCTGTCTGAATGGTCAACTCCGAGACCGGTGATGCCATAGGCCGCAAGTCCGAAACGCAGTTTTTCGTTGATACCGGTTGTGAAACCAAAGGCTGGCACCATGTAGGTTTTCTTGTCGGCATCGTTTTCATAGCTTCCTGGATCGAACCCTGCATACTTCGGATCAAGGGTACTTGGTTTGAAGTCACCGCCGATGGTGACTTTGCCGCTGATCGTTGGTGAAAACAGCGTGGCAGCAAAGTCAAACTGTGACTCATCGCAGCAACCGGTGAAGCACATTGCTGCGGGGTTGGCAAAGGTTGCGCTGATCGCATCTTGAGGGGCCGCGATGCCGACACCACCCATGGCACGTGAAATTGGACCGATACCAATCAGATTGTCACCATTCGTTGCGAACGCGCTAAATGGCAGAAGTAGCACCGAACATAAAATTGCAGCTGTTTTGAAAATCTTATTCATAAAACCTCCCTGCCTCTAATTGAGGCAATTTTTCTGAAATATGTTGCTCCTCCCGATAGGTACTCGGGAGGAGCGACGCTATTACTTTGTAGCTTCCCGTAGTGCTTGTTCTAATTCGTCTTTACTTAGAGCGTCAGGCGCTTGATACAGTAAGTGTCTCTCAAGCTCCAAGAATGTGAGATCATCTTCTTGGAGGAAAATATCCTCGTTACCATGGCAGTTTTCACACATGACAGTTGCACCCTCTTTGTGGATTGGTGCAAGTTGGAGGAAGTGGGTTGGATAAGGAGCCCATGTTGGCTTCGATTCAAGATCCTCTTGATTTAACTCCACGCCAAGGTGTGCAAAGGCGTCTGCCGAGGTGTTGCCAGTGGTGTGAACCATTGGGTAGATTTTGCCACCAAATTGACCGAGTTTGAAGATATGCTCCGTTTCAGGGACGCGGTTGTGACATGACAGACATGACTCGTACTCGGTTCCATGACAGGCTTGACAGCTAACTGAATCATCATGTATTTCGTGTGCATTGTTGCTGGTTGCTACCTCTTGGTGACAGTTGTAGCAGTTAGCCTTGATCAGGCCAGGTGTCATCATCCCTTGCGGTTCTTCTGGGCCGCCACGGCCATGGAATTCCTGATCGCTGCTGTGGCAAGAGTTGCAATCCATGCCGATGGCCGTATGGAGATTTTTTTCTTCAGTGAAGAAACCAGCTCCCGCTAAGTGATGGCATGGAATGCAAACTTGTAAGTTGTCGGGCTTCTCTGTCACCCTATGGTTGTTTTGCAGGCCGGCATTCGCGATAGGAGCGGTACCGATATGACAGGTACCGCAGGTGGCGTGGCATGCCATGCAGTCGGCAGTCATGATCTGACCAACAACAACCTCTTTGTCGTGAGTTTTTCCTAAGCGACCAGAGAGTTTATTGCGAACTCCGGTCATGTTAAAGTGGATGGACGTTTTAGCATTCACAACAATATCTTTATGGCACGAACTGCAAACTTTTTCGCCACCGTCAGCAGTTGGATCTGTGATAATTCCTTCATGGGCTTTAGCTTTGTCTGTGGCAGTGGGGTCGCCAGCGTGGCAGAATTCGCACGATTGATTACCGTGGATACGATCATTGACGAAATCCTGATGGACGTAAAGACCCTGAGCGACGGTTTCAGCTGACACATCATGTCCGTAACCGTCTTTGGTGTCTTTAGATACTGAACGAAGATAGTCAAGCTGGCCGTGGCATACAAGGCACTCACTGGTGTTAATTGGGTTGGCGTAAGACTTGGGTTGAACGCTTACGTGGCTTGTTGTGGAACTGGCTGTGACAATAGCGGCCGCACCGAGCGCTAGCGTCGTTGCCAGACTGCAAATGAATAGCATTCTTTTCGTTTTCATAGTATGTTGCCTCCGTTAGAGTTCCTCTTCCTTTTGGCTCAGCAGTGAACCGACATTCTCTGCTGGGCCGGAAGAGGGCTGTTTAATTCGCAACTGAGTGAGGATTCATTCAGTTGCGAGGTGAAAATTTTTCCTTTCCTCTGTCGTCTCAAACCTTCGATGAGTGAAGGTTCATTCGTTTGGATGGTGTCGCTTAAAATGTTCATGGTATTCTCAGCGACAGGCCGATCTCTTATTTGTACCTCACAGTTGAGCTGTTGAGTGAGGGTTCATTCAGTGTGTTTTTAGTCTAACTGTGTTTTGTTTCTGATGCAACACCTTTTTAATTGGAGCTGGTCGGGATTTTTGATTTTAATTAAGGAAGTTGTTGCGGTACCGTCGCTGCGAGGCCTAAACGGTGGCGTCTGAAGGCTCATTGGTAAAAAAGCTACCTAAGTTAATAGGTAGCTTTTTAATATGCGTTGGTTTTTTACGCTGCAACCGTGCTCCAGGCATGTTGCCAAATCGTTTCAAGATACGAGGGTAGAGGGTCAGGGACGACATCATCCAATCGCATGCGAATCATGCGTAATGGAATACCAAAGATGCAGGCTGAGGCTACGAGCGTATCCATCTCTTTAATTTCACCACTTTTAATGCCATCGGTCAGCATTTGCCGCATCAAGGTTAATGGCTCTGATGAGCAGATCGATTTTGCCTCAGGGAGAAACTCACTATGTTTTGCATAAAAAATGAAATGCATCGCTTCAGGGTTTGATTCCGTACATTCAAAAAGGTATTCGATTGCGGCTCGACACCGATCATGAGCTGAATCGTAGTCGGCAATGATGTCAGCCATCGCTTTGGCCATCCTCGTTGAGAGGTCGTCAAACAGTGCTACGGCAATTGCTTCTTTGTTGTTAAAGTAATTATAGACAGAGCCAACGCTTATTTGTGCTTCACGGCGGATATCATCGACGGAGGTACTAAAGTAGCCTTTAGTAGAAAAGAGGGTCAAACAGGCTTGTAAAATTTTACAACGAAGTTCCTGCGACGGGCATTCTAATATTTTGTTCATAGTTTGTTTTTCCAAAATGGTATTAGTTTGGCCTTGGCGTTTGAGTGAGTATTCATTCAAGGTCTGGTCCTAGCAAAAGGGCTCGTTCAGCCCGTTTGTTTGGCTTCTTCAGCTTAAAATTGACAGTCGTGAAATTAGTCACCAAAGATTTGGGCGCTGAAGATATAGATATCAGCATTTTTATCTTGCCACGCCGTAGAAGGTAACCCTGCCTTAATACAGGTTTGATTTAAAAAGGTGGTGCGATCCCATCTGTTTTCTGTGGCAACTTGTGGTAGCAGTACGCCGCGATAATGTCCGCGTTCTAGATAGATACCGTGTGTGCCAATAACAATTTCATCAATATCACTGATTTTCACTAACGGCGATAATACTGAAATCTGGAGGCTGATTGAATCAAGGTCTTGCATTTTAAGAGGGTAAAAACGTGGGTCGTTGCTTGCTGAAGCAATTGCAATCTCTGACACCTCTTTAAAAAGCGGTAACTCCGATTGAAAATTGCCGATACATCCACGCAACTTACCTTGTTGTCGAATGGTGACAAAACAGCCATGCTTAAAGTTCAGCCGTCTCTCTTCACGGGGAGTAACACAGATTGTGTTGTTGCAAACATGGCTCTCGATTGAGGTGCGAGCAATGTCTAAAAGAATTTTTTCTTCCGTTGCGTTGAGTAAATCGTCCACTCATCCCCCTTGCACATGGTGATTAATCATCAGTTTGTAGAATGACCGCTTCATACTATCGCTCAGGAAGCGCACGAATACTAGCAAAAATCATCTGTTGAGTCTATACCGCGATCATTGGTAATACATTTTTTATTTTTATGGATTTGATTCAATTTGAGGGTGACAGTTGGTGGTGAATAGAGCAGACTATGCGAGTATTGTACGCACTGCTTTTTTCATTATTTTTTTACGCTATATGATGGGATTTTTTAAGTTTTGACAACCATGAAATTTTCGACTTTAAAGCTAGACCATAGCCTGCTTAAAAACCTTGAAACTGTTGGTTATGAGTTGATGACACCGATACAGGCTCAGAGTTTACCATCGATTCTCGCAGGACAAGATATCATCGCTCAGGGTAAAACAGGCTCAGGTAAGACCGCTGCCTTTGGCTTAGGTTTATTGCATCGTTTAAATGTCCGCTGGTATCGTGTTCAGGCGCTGGTTTTGTGTCCAACGCGAGAATTAGCCGATCAGGTGTCAAAAGAAATTCGTAAACTAGCGCGGTCAATTCATAATATTAAAGTTCTTACCTTGTGTGGTGGAATGCCCTTTGGTCCTCAGCTTGCATCTTTGGAGCATGGCGCACATATCGTGGTTGGGACACCCGGGAGGATTGAAGAGCATGTGCGTAAAGGGGCGTTAGATCTGAGTAATCTGAAGATGTTGGTTCTCGATGAGGCTGATCGCATGTTAGAGATGGGGTTTCAAGAGGCCCTTGATGCAATTATTGATCAGATGCCTGCTCAGCGCCAAACAATGCTGTTTAGCGCAACTTTTCCAGCACAAATTAAGCAGATTGCTGAACGGATCATGACCGATCCAGCGATGGTTCAGGTGGAGTCAACCCATGACAATAATAGCATTCAGCAACACTTTTATCAGGTTGCCGATGATGAGACTCAGCGACGGTTAGCCTTACGTTTATTATTATTGCACTTTTCTCCGCCAACTACCGTAGTCTTTTGCAATACCAAGCGCGAAACGCAAGAGGTTGCTGATGAGCTATCCTCCCATGGTTTTAGTGCATTGGCTATTCATGGCGATTTAGAACAACGAGATCGTGATCAAGCCTTAATCCGTTTCTCGAATAAGAGCGTTTCGATCCTTGTCGCCACGGACGTTGCTGCACGAGGATTAGATGTTGATGAGTTAGATCTCGTCATCAATTATCAACTTGCTCGTGAAACCGAAGTTCATCTGCATCGAATTGGCCGTACGGGGCGTGCTGGTAGTACAGGAATCGCCTGTTCTCTATTTTGCAATAAAGAGAC
>Ga0193954_1001884_pt1 | contig 10349 bp, 7 predicted proteins | sample BB_5_MG_FD_140340 | JGI IMG/M metagenome (GOLD analysis project Ga0193954, IMG submission 140340) | Microbial mat bacterial communities from the Broadkill River, Lewes, Delaware, United States - BB_5_MG | ecosystem: Environmental > Aquatic > Freshwater > River > Microbial mats | place: USA...
ACCGCATACTTCGAATTGGGATTTTATTATCGGTCGATTGGCTTTCGCGTATTATGGAGTGAATGGTCATTATTTGATTAAAAAAGAATTGTTCTTCTTTCCTCTTGGTTGGTTTTTAAAATCTATTGGAGGAATTCCAGTAGATCGAAAGCGCAAGGGAAAAGGAAAGGGAGAAAGTATGACTGAAGTTGCAGTGCGACATTTCAAGGAGAATGACAAAATGTATATGGTGTTTACTCCAGAAGGTACTCGAAGCTATAATCCAAAGTGGAAAAAAGGGTTTTATTATATCGCGTTAGAAGCAAAAGTTCCGATTTTAATCGGTTTCATGGATTATGAAAAAAAGATTGGTGGGTTTCATAGTATGATTACACCAAGTGGGGATGTTGATAAGGATATTCAACACATTAAAAACATTTTGAAAAATTATAAGGGAAAATATCCGGAGAAAGGAATAGACTAAAACTTCCTATTTTTTCGGTTTAATTCTTCCAGCATTACGATCAAAACCATAAGGGCAGTGTTTGCATCCGTTTTTGCAACAATACCCGCGTTTCAATAAATACTTTTCGGTAAAAACGATATATCCTTCAGGAGTGGTGTAATATTCATCCTTCTCCAGTTTCGCTTTTTTAGAAAATCCCGACATGTCATCGCTCATGCTACAAATTTACGCCATATTTGTGAAATACAAGGTTGCTTTATGATAGATGTTAGTAAATCAAAATTAGAACGTGTTGATTCGCTTTGCTCCGATGAGCGTGGATTAAATGTGTTTATTAAACGCGATGATCTGATTCACGACGAAGTTTCAGGAAACAAATGGCGAAAATTGAAATATAACATTGAATTATGTAAATCTCGTAAAAAGGAAGGTGTCCTTACTTTTGGTGGTGCGTATTCAAATCACTTGGTTGCAACAGCAGCGGCCTGTAATGAGATTGGTATCGCGTCAATAGGACTGGTTAGGGGAGATGAACTGAATGAAAATAGTAATTCAACGTTGCAAAAATGTCATGCCCTTGGGATGCAACTTGTATTTATCTCTCGAGAAGAATACCGCCTGAAAAACGAGAAGGCGTATCACGAAAGTTTGTCATTGGACTATCCAAATTATCATATTGTGCCCGAAGGTGGTGCTAACTACTACGGTATGATTGGATGTCAGGAAATAATCAATGAGATTAAGGAACCAATCGATCATGTCTTCGTTGCACAAGGTACTTCAACTACAAGTTGTGGTATTTTGCTTTCATTGAAACCGAATCAAATGTTACACGTTATTCCTGCATTGAAAGGCTATGAGTCACTCAATGAAATGAGGATGTTAATTGGTAAGTCTGGTATTGAACCGGAATGGACCAATGATCTGTTGTCGCAAGTGGAAGTCTTAGATCAATATCACTTTGGAGGTTATGGTAAGTACAATCATGAGTTGCTCGAGTTTATTCAATCGTTTTATAAGGATTCAAAATTGAAGCTGGATCCTGTCTATACCGGGAAAGCAATGTTTGGGATGGTCCGTGAGTTGAAAAAATCAAGCTATGATCATTCTACGGTGTTATTTGTACATACCGGTGGACTTCAAGGGATTGAAGGAATAGAGCAACGAAGTGGAGTTACATTATTTTAGTATGATTTCAGTGGCCTCCTTGACATCGTGAACTCGAAGGATGTGCGCCCCTTTTTTTAATGCGATTTTGTTTAATTCAATTGTTTTTTGAAGCGTTTCTTCAGATTCCGGTGTACTGTTTATTTTTTTATAAATCATTGATTTACGAGATATCCCAACAAGAATCGGTTTTTCCAAAAAATGAAAATACTCCAGTTGATCAAGTAGTTCGTAATTTTGATCCAAGGTCTTGCTAAATCCGAATCCTGGGTCAAGAATGATGTCCTTCACGCCGACTTCCTGAAGCTCTTTTATTTTACGTGAAAAATAGAAGGCGATGTCTTTGAAAAGGTTGTCATATTCTGTTAGTCCTTGCATTGTTTGAGGTGTTCCTCGCATGTGCATAAGTATGTATGGAGCGCTATGTTTTGCTGCAACACGGATGATGTTTGGGTCGATTTCAAATCCGCTAATATCGTTGATGATATGAGCTCCATTCGAAAGTGCGATGTCTGCAACCTCTCCTCGGAATGTGTCTATGGAAATAATTAAATCAGGAAATGCTTCTGCAATTGCGCGAATTGCAGGTACAACGCGCTCAATTTCTTCATGAATACTCACGTCTTTTGCTCCTGGTCTTGAAGAATAGCCTCCGATATCAACAATCGAAACACCTTCATCTACCATCTTTGTTACCTTAGAAATGATGCCTGCGTTAGTGGTTAGGCGACTTCCAGAATAAAACGAATCAGGAGTTGTGTTCACAATTCCCATGACAAGCGGTGTGGATAAATCAATTAATTTATCACCAACGCGAATGCTATATTTCCCGCGGAATTTTGTATTTTCAAGGTCTGAATTTTGCATAGATAATTGATGAGTAAAACCAACACAGAATATACAAATGTAATCAATGTTTGTCGGGATATTTTCTCGAAAAAAACAAAAGATTATGGAACTGCATGGAGAATCCTTCGTCCAAGTTCATTGACCGATCAACTTTTTATTAAAGCACAACGCATTCGAACTGTTCAAGAGACAGGGGAGAATAAGGTGGGCGAACACATTGAAGATGAATTCATCGCTATCGTGAATTATTGTGTGATGGCGATTATTCAATTACGTGAAACCGAATTGACGGAGTTTGAACTTCCTACAGAGGAAGCAATTGAATTGTACGAAAAGTATTTGAAGGAAGCATTCGACCTTATGGTTAAAAAGAATCATGATTATGGCGAAGCTTGGAGAGATATGCGAGTGAGTTCACTTACAGATCTAATTCTTCAAAAGATTTATCGGGTTAAACAAATTGAAGATAATAACGGTGCAACAATTATCAGTGAAGGTATTGATGCAAATTATTTTGATATGCTGAATTATGCTGTCTTTGCACTAATTCATTTAAAAATTGGTCAAAACAAACAATAAGATGAAAGAGAAAGTAACGTTTCAAGGAAAATCACTTTTGTTTAATATCGGTTTTGTGATATTGAACTTAACCGGACTGACTTTTATGGTCCTCGGGTTTCATGATAATTTTGAAGAGAAAGCAACCTTGTTTCGCTTGCTCGGAACAATGATGATGTTGTTGAGTACTGCTGGCTTGATTATTTTTCGTGGAAAATTATTGATGTCCAGTGTTGCACGTGTTTTAGTCGGTGGTCTGTTTATTGTGTCTGGACTTGTTAAAGCGAATGATCCAATTGGGTTTTCATATAAGTTGGAAGAATACTTCGAAGATGGTGCCTTGGCATTTCGAATCAAAGAATGGTTCTCTGCTCCAGGATTTTCTATGGAGTTTTTCATGGATTATGCACTTATGTTGAGTGTGCTTATCTGTATCGCTGAGATTGTTTTGGGTGTTTTGACTATCATCGGTGGGAAAATTAAACTGGTTTCGTATGCAATGCTGATTATGATGGTATTCTTTACGTTTTTAACATGGCATACGGCAAATTGCGATAGTGCTCAAAAGTTTGTTGATAGAGATACGTATGAAATGTCAGATCCTGTTGCTGAACGTAAAATTTCAGAAGCAAAGGACAATCCCGAAATCACGATTGTTTCACAAACAGCAACTATCTTGGTTGTTGATGAGATGAAAATGCCACAGTGCGTAGACGATTGTGGTTGTTTCGGTGATGCCATGAAAGGTTCAGTGGGGCGTTCTTTAACACCAAAAGAATCGCTTTGGAAAGACATCGTTCTTGTGTATTTGGTACTCTGGATTTTTGCTGCTCAGTTTATTATTAAACGTAATACACGTAAGGAAAACTTGGTGTTTGTTACAGCTTCAATGCTTGTGATTGTGTTCTTCTCGTGGATTTTTGGGTGGTATTTCCCAATTTTCTTTGGCTTACTTTCCATTGTTGGTGCCTTATGGATACTGCGCGTAGGTGGTAAGTTTTTAGGAAATTACTATGGAAGTGCCTTATTCGTTTCTGCTTTGTGTGGAATACTCGTTTGGTATGTTTTAAATTACTTGCCATTGAAAGATTATCGTGCGTACGCCGTTGGTTCTAACCTGATTGAAAAAATGAATGACGGGGTAGAAGGTGTGTACGAAAGTCTGCTTGTCTACAAGAATTCGAAGTCGGGAGAAACAGTAGAATATTCTGCTACTTCTACAGAGTACACGGAGTCTAAGATCTGGGAAGATAAAGATTGGGTTTATGAAAGTATGGTGCAAAAGGCCATTATTCCAACTAAGATCCCTTCAATTACAGATCAGTTTAATCCTTTTATCGGAATTGATGATGTGGGGGAATATGAAATGAAACTGGATTCAGTAGCGATAAAAATGGCGAACCTCAAAGTGCCTGGTTTAAGGTTGAATGATATTTTTGGCGAGACAGAAGTTGAAATTCCTATGTCTGAATATAACCTTACAGATTATGATTTGGAGAGTTATGCGATTCTAGATACCATTGAATTGAAAGATCCTTCTATTACTGAAATTAGTATCAGAGATTACATAATTCACGCGGATCGAATGGTTTTACTTTCTTCAAAAAGCTTGGATGAAGCAGATTGGAGAAACTTAGAACGAATTAAAGCCATTCAAAAAGCATGTGAAGAAAAAGGGGTTCCTTTTGTTATGATGTGTAGCGCAAGTCGTGAACGTATCAATGAATTTAGAGCAAAACATAATTTTACTGCGCCTATTTTCGTAAATGATGAGACTGAATTGAAAGCTATTTCAAGATCTAACCCTACCATATTAGTGATTGAAAAGGCCGTGGTGAAAGGGAAGTATCCTTTTAGAACGACACCTACGAAAAAAGAATTTATAACTAAACACTTGAATTAATGGCGCAAAAAATAGTTGCGGGAAACTGGAAAATGAATCTTGATTTGGAGCAGGCGCTTCAATTAACAGAAGAATTAAACGCAAAAGAGTTTGCAAAGGATGTACGTGTAATTGTATTTCCACCAGCTTTATTTGTTCAGCCAATTTCGGCATTAAATGAGGGTGGTTTTGAGATTGGAGTGCAAAACTTTAGTCAGAATGATAATGGTGCTTTTACCGGTGAGATTTCTATTCCTCAGGTTGTAAGCACAGGCGGAACTGTGGGATTGATTGGTCATAGCGAACGTAGAGCGTATAATGGCGAATCGAATGAGTTGCTAAAAGCCAAAGTAAATCACGCAGTCGAAAATAACTTCGATTTCATTTTCTGTTGTGGCGAACCTTTATCGATTCGAAAAGCAGGGACTGAATTGTCATTTGTAAAAAAACAGCTGCAAGAAAGTTTATTTCATTTGAATGCAAATCAAATAAATGGGGGTGTTATTGCCTATGAACCTGTATGGGCTATCGGAACGGGAATGACAGCAACAAGCGAACAAGCAGAGGAAATGCATAAGAACATTCGCGCTTGGCTCACGGAGATTTATGGTGCCGATGTCGCAAATAATATTTCCATTTTATATGGTGGAAGTTGTAACGCTTCCAATGCAAAAGAATTATTAAAGTGTCCTAATGTTGATGGAGGACTGATTGGAGGGGCTTCGCTTAAAGCTGAAGACTTTAACACAATTATACATTCGTATTAATGGATACAGTAGAACTAACAGTAAAACTAACACCTAAAGATCCTTGGAGTGATATTCTGATTTCAGAATTATCAGATCGCGGTTTCGATAGCTTTGTTAATACAGATAATGGTGTTATCGCGTATTGCGAGGCTTCAGTTAATGTTGAAGCGGTGATGGAAGAAACGTTACTCAATGGTAAAGGAGAGGTAATGGTGGAGGTTTCCAAAAAAGTGATCCCATACCAAAATTGGAATGCCAAATGGGAAGCTGATTTTCACCCTGTTTATGTAGAGGATTATGCTACGATTATCGCTCCGTTTCACGAGAATGTAGAGGCGAAAGGGATGCAGGTGACAATCCAGCCGCAAATGTCATTCGGAACGGGACATCATCAAACTACTTGGATGATGACAAAGGCGTTGTTCGAATTGGAGAATATGCCGGAGCATGTTTTGGATATGGGTACAGGAACTGGTGTTTTAGCTGTAGTTGCAGAGAAATTAGGAGCAAAGAAAATTTTGGCCATCGATATTGAAGATTGGTCAGCAATTAATGCTCAAGAAAACGCAGAAAGAAATAATTGCGAGACAATTACGTGTGTTTGTGGTGATATAGATAAAGTAGTTGGTGAGCATTTTGGATTAATTATTGCCAACATCAACAAGAATATCTTAAAAGCACACATGGAAACGTATGCAAATGCCCTGGATGAAAATGGAACACTTTTGTTAAGTGGTTTCTTTAGTTCGGATGTAGATGAAATGGTAGAATTCACGAAGAATTTCAATTTAGAGAAAACGAAAGTCTTTTCTAAAGATGAATGGGCGTGTATTCAATTGACTAAAAAATAAAACAAATTTTATGGGAGTAAAGGTTCTTTTAGCAGTGTTAACATTGATGACTTCTTCAATGATTATGGCTCAGACGTATTCAAATGATAAAGAGAAGTTTGTAAAAGAATTTCAAAAATCACTCAATGAATATGGTAGAGGTGAGTTTCATGATTTCGCCAAAAAAGAATTGCCCGCTTTGTTGCTTGAATCAACAGAGTTCCCAAACGACTACTTCGCGAAAATGGTTGAGACGTGTAATCAAATTGAATTAAAACGTCTTAAACCTTATCCTGAAGTTTATAATTATGTCTATTCAGTAAGTGCCTTCGTGAAAAGCAAACAATCAAACGAAAGCTATGTCGCATGGCACAGCTCTGTAGATAAATTACTTGATGGTAGAAACGTCAAAAAATTCTCAGATTTTATTGATATGTCCGCTGGTTTTTTCTCGGAAGGGAGAATTGCAGAATCATCCAATTTTGCTTGGTACTATGTGGGCGGAACCTACGAGTTTAAATACGATAAAAAGGCATTTATCAACTTTGAAGGTGGTAACTTGGTTTGTCGTGTGATTTCTAAACGATCTCAAGATAAAGGAGAGGTTTTAGATAGTTTGAACGTTATTAATACTTCAGGGGAATATGATCCGAGTTTGAAGAAATGGATCGGCTCTGGTGGACAAATTACATGGGAAAAGGTTGACCTAGATCCTACTAAAACGTTTGCAGAGATTACCAATTATGATGTGTCACTCAAAACTTCTACGCTGAGAATTGACACCGTGAATATTACAACGCCTTACTTTAATCAGCCAATTCAAGGTATGATGACAGATCGAGCGTTTAAAGTGAATCGCGAAGAGGACAAGGTATATCCTCAGTTTTTGTCTTTTGAACGTAAATTGTTGATCGCGAATATTGTTCCTAATGTTGATTATATCGGTGGTTTCGCAATGCAAGGGTCGAGCTTCGTTGGGGCAGGGACAAATGCGGAACAAGCTCAAATCACATTGAAAAAAGACGATAATCCATTCATTCTAGCGAAAGCAAAAGAAATTTTCGTCAAAAAAGACAAGATTGCAATAAACAAAGCTGTCGTTTCGATGTATTTCAATACGGGAGATTCGTTGTATCATCCAGGGATTAATTTCAATTACGACCTAGAGAAAAAAAGCATTCAATTGGCAAGAACGAAATCTGGACTTGGTCAAGCTCCCTTTCAAGATTCATATCACCAACTTGATGTCTATGTGCCAAAAGTAACTTGGGATATTGATGCGGATAACGTGTATTTTACATACGAATTTGGAACAAGTCAAGAACAGAAAATTGCTTCCTTTGAATCAAAATCTTACTTCGATGCACAGGTGTACGACAAACTACAAGCCCAAGCGGCCGTGCATCCATTGGTGGCGCTCTCAAGGTATTGTTATAAATACGATGAGTATGTCATTTCTGAAGGAACCGCGTCCACGGCGTTGGGAATGACAGTCTCTCAGGCTAAATCAACTTTGTTGACCTTGTCTAATATGGGGTTCATCAGTTATGATACGGAGAATCAAATGGTGACAATCAACGAGAAATTGGAAACGTTCGTAAAGGCGAAAGCAGGATCCAAAGATTTTGATAACATCGTGTTTACATGCGATTTTAGACCGAAAGAATTGAGAGGCTATTCTGATGATCAAATCGAAAATGATCCGTATTTAAAGTCTGTTCAGGAATTGTACAAACGCCAAAATGAAGAACGAAGAATCAAAGAAAATTTCGGGGTGTTGAACTTAACAACGCTCGATTTAGACCTAGAAGCAGTGGATAATGTCGTTATTTCTGCTTCGAAAAATACTGTGGTGTTTCCTGAAAATAGCGAAGTGAAAGTAAAACAAAACCGCGACTTCAATTTTGCTGGTTGGGTAAATGCCGGAAAACTTGAGGTGAATACAAAAGCTGCCAAATTTGAATATGATAATTATAAACTGAACTTGTTAAGTACAGAGGAAGCATTATTTAGAGTGCGACCATTGAAACAAGAGGATGGAACGCGCTCAATTGCAATGGTTTCTAGCTTGATTGGTATCGCAGGTGAAATCTTAATCGATGATCCTGAAAATAAATCAGGAAATAAAAAAGGATTTGAAAATTATCCTCAGTTGAAATCAACTACAAGCTCAAAGGTATTCTATAACTCAGATAAAATCTATCGAGGAGTGTATGATAGTACGCGTTTCTATTATACCGTACTTCCTTTTGAATTGGATAGTTTAAATGATTTCAAAGAACGTGCATTCAGATTGAAAGGTGAATTAACGTCTGCTGGAATCTTCCCTAAAATCAATGAAGACCTCAAAATTATGCCGGATTATTCGTTTGGTTTCTCTACGAAAGCTCCAGCTGGTGGGTATAAGTTTTATGGTACTGAAGCTAAGTATGAAAACCAAATCGCATTATCGAATAATGGTCTGCAGGGTTCTGGTACAATCAATTTTGTCCACTCTACTTCTGTTTCAAATGCGCTGGCTTTCTTGCCTGATTCTACAGTAGGAATTGCACAGTTCGAAAACAGACCAATGGCTACAGGTGTGGAGTTTCCTGATGTTACCGCGAAGGATGCATACATTACTTACATTCCTAAACAGCAAATCTTAAGGGCAAAATCAACACCGAAGAATGAAATGGTGTTCTTCGATAAAGAAGCTCGATTTAGAGGAACGGCTACTGTACGTCCTACGGGAATGACAGGGGCAGGGTTGATGACTTTCGTTAGTGCAACCTTAGTTTCAGATAACTTCAGATACAAGCGTTACGATGTTGATGCGGATACTTCTGGATTTAATCTTAAAAATGAAAGTGATGACTTAGAAGAAGATCCTTTGGCATTTAAAACGGATAACGTGAATGCTCATGTTTCGTTTAAAGACAGAAATGGTGTGTTTAAATCCAATGAAGGTGAATCTGTAGTCGAATTCCCAGTGAATCAATACATGTGTAAGATGGACCAGTTTACGTGGTTGATGGATGAATTGTCGATTGAAATGGAAAAGAAAGAGGATGCGCAATTGGCTATCAATTCGGGTGTTGATTTAGTTGGTCCTAACTTCTATTCTACTCACCCTAAACAGGATTCACTTCAATTTAGAGCTCCGAAAGCGAAGTTCGACCTAAAAGCAAAAACGATTTTTTGTGAGAAGGTGGAGTATGTCGATATTGCCGATGCTCGTATCTATCCAGATAGCATGAAATTGAATATTCGCAAAAAAGCAAAAATTGATAAGTTGCTTAATGCAGAGATCGTAGCGAATTACATTACAAAATACCACAGGTTCGAAAAAGCAGAAGTTGAAATTAAAGCGCGTAGAGATTACTCGGCACAAGGGCAGTATCCGTATTACGACTTAGATAGTAATGTGACCTACATCGCAATGAATGATATTGGATTGGATACTTCGTATCAAACAAAGGCTTCCGGGAAAATAGCGGCAGAGATTGACTTTAAGTTGAGCGATAAGTTCGATTATTATGGAGACGTGGCCATTCGTGCTGCAAATCCTTTAATCAGCTTCTCGGGTGCCACGCGTATTAACCATGGCTGTGAAAAGTTTGATCGTAACTGGATGGCGTTTACTTCTGAAATTGATCCGAAAAATATTCAGATTCCTGTTTCTGAAGAAATGAAAGATTTGGATGGAAAGGCTATCTCTGCAGGGATTGTGTGGAGAGATTCTCCTTCAACAGATAGTATCGCATTGTACCCAACATTCTTGTCTGCTTTAATTGATGAAAATGATCCGATTGTGATGACATCTAACGGGTACTTACAATACAATGCTGGTTCCAATGAATTCCAGATAGGATCGAAAGATAAATTGA
>Ga0193954_1001886_pt1 | contig 10340 bp, 8 predicted proteins | sample BB_5_MG_FD_140340 | JGI IMG/M metagenome (GOLD analysis project Ga0193954, IMG submission 140340) | Microbial mat bacterial communities from the Broadkill River, Lewes, Delaware, United States - BB_5_MG | ecosystem: Environmental > Aquatic > Freshwater > River > Microbial mats | place: USA...
TGATGGAACTCTATAACCAAAAAATTCCACTTCCTCTGATGCCTGATGCTACAAGGGTAAATACAATGGAAGCAGGGCTTAAGTGTATTGGTGGAAAACCTATCATCAACTCTGTCAACCTAGAAGATGGAGAAGAGAAGCTTGATGCCATCTGTAGCCTAGCCAAAAAGTACGGAACAGCTCTAGTCTGTTTGACCATAGATGAAAAAGGAATGGCAAAAACCACAGAAGAGAAAGTAGCACAAGCAGAGAGAATATATGATTTGTGTGTTAACCGCCATGGGATAGACCCTAGAAATCTTATATTTGATATGCTCACCTTTACAGTCGGTTCTGGTGATGTAGAGTATCGAGATGCTGCTATCCAGACTCTAGAAGCTATCAGAGAACTGCACAAAAGACACCCTGAAGTAGGCTCAACCTTGGGACTGAGTAATATCTCCTTTGGATTAGATATAAATGCGAGAAGATTTCTAAATTCGGTATTTTTACACCACTGCCTAGAGGCTGGGATGACAAGTGTTATTATAAATGTAAAACATATCGTACCACTAGCCAAAATGAGCCAAGAGGATAGAGCCATCTGTGAAGAGCTACTCTTTGCCCCTGATGACCAATCGCTCTTTAAGTTTATAGAGCATTTCTCTGATAAGACTATAGAGGATGATGGAGCAGATGAAGCCTATGAGGCAATGAGCAGTGAGGAGAAGATAGCCAAACTCCTACTCGATGGCGACAAAGAGCGGATGATACCACTCGTGGAGGAGGCTCGCCACACTATCGACGCGGACAAGATAGTCAATGAGATACTCATAGATGCGATGAAGGTAGTGGGTGAACTCTTCGGCAGTGGACAGATGCAGTTGCCATTTGTATTGCAGAGTGCAGAGACGATGAAAACCACCGTAGATTATCTCAACCCCTACCTCACCAAACAAGAGAAAGAGACCGATACCACGCTTGTTATTGGTACAGTCAAAGGGGATGTGCATGATGTAGGCAAAAACCTTGTTGATATTATCCTCTCCAACAATGGCTTTAAGGTGATAAATGTCGGTATCAAAACTGATTTAGAGACCTATTTAGAAGCCCACAAAGAGAATAGTGTTCAAGCTATAGGAATGAGTGGACTGCTAGTCAAATCCACTGCTGTGATGAAAGATAACCTAGAGGCGATGGCAGAGATGGGAATGGATATCCCTGTGTTACTCGGTGGGGCTGCTCTGACGCGGAGCTTTGTCGATGACTTCTGCCGCCCTATCTACAAAGGGGCGATATTTTACTGTCGTGATGCCTTTGATGGGGTGATAGCGATGAGTAGAATAGAGAAGTACAATGAAGACAATAGCGTAGGACTCGATACCCGACTCGCAGGAGATATGAAAGAACGCGTAGAAGTAGTCAAAAAAGAGGTCATCATTCCACCTTTTGAGCAGATAAAACTCCCTGAACCTCAGCCTGTCCCTACGCCTCCATTTTGGGGTAGAAGAGTACTGCAAAAAGATGATTTAGATCTGAATATGGTCTTTTCTTGGGTTAATCAAAAAACAGTTGTCAAGATGCACTGGGGATACAAGAGCAAAGGAATGAGCAAAGAGGAGTATCAAAAACTCCTAGATGAGACAGTATATCCAGCATACAATCGACTGCAAAAAGAGTTTATAGAAAAAGAGTTATTTGAACCAACTATTATCTATGGCTATTATCCATGTAGGAGCAGTGACCAAGAGCTACTGCTATTTGATGAAGAGAGAGGTTGGAATATAGATGAGAATGCAAACAAAGAAGAGTTTGATAAGGTAAAAGCCAACGCAAAATATAGATTTAACTTCCCAAGACAAGGACGCAAACCCCACAGAGCCTTAAGTGATTTCTTCCATCATAATAGAGATGATGTAATAGCTTTAACTTGTGTAAGTGCAGGGAGTAAATTTTCTGCGTACGAAAAAGAGCTTTATGATGCAGGAAAATATTTGGAATATAATATGGTGCATGGATTTAGTGTAGAGTTAGCAGAAGCCCTAGCCGAAGTAGCCCATAAACAAATTAGATTAGATTTAGGAATCGCAAGTGAAGACGAAGGACACACCCTAAGAGATGTAAGAATGAACCGCTACCAAGGAGCAAGATACTCATTTGGCTATCCTGCATGTCCAGACCTAGAACAGAGCAAAATAATATTTGACCTGTTAAAGCCTGAAGAGTTCGGCATAGAGCTAAGCGAGACCTTCCAGATACACCCAGAGCAGAGTACTACAGCGTTGGTGGTGCATCATAGGAATGCTAGTTATTATTCGGTTTAGGGTATAATTAAGTAAAAAGGAATAATACAATGGATATGCAAATTATAGAACAATTTTCTGTTTGGTATGTTGACTTAGGCAAAAAAGAGGATATTAAAGGTCATGAACAGTATGGCAAAAGACCATTTTTAGTAATTAGTGATACCTCATATAATGTAACCTCTAAAACACCTATGGGTTTTATTGGTTCAAGTAGTAAGAAAAAAAATATTAATGATTTTACACTTCCTATTGATTTAGGAAACAATAAAGAAAATAGTCATATTAATATTTCTCAAATAAGAACATTAAGTCAAGATAGATTTATAGAAAAAATTACTATTAATGATGACATAAAAAGTTTAGGAAAAGAGGCAATTATAAAGTTTTTAAATAAAATTGTTAAGTATGAACTCTCTCCCATCTTTATCACTAAGCACCCCACAAGACCCCACAATAAGGGCAATAGTTAAAAAAATTTGTTCAAATTTTCACTACAAAGAGAATTTTTCATAAAAAATAGAGAGTTTATAATTAAGCTAAACATAAAAGATCCTCCCTAGTCGAGAGATTTTTAAGCTGTTTGATGTGTAAAAATCTCATGATGTTTTTTGCAAATTTTAGTTTGTTTTTGTTGGGGTATTATAAGGATAGCTATTCAAAAAAAATAGAGCAGTAAAGAGTAGTAAAATAGTTATTGGAATAAAAATGGTTTTGTAGATATTTAGTGTTGGCATAAGATAATACCCTATTAATATTAAGAAAACTTGTTAAGTCGGGATAGAATTATCCCGACAAAATTATATTAAGCCCTAATCTTTTACTTCATATTGGGCTCTGCCCATTTGGTAGAGGTCGTTACCTTTTGTGTCGTTGATGACTGTGACTGGAAACTCTTTGACGGTGATTTTGCGTATAGCCTCTGGTCCTAGCTCTGGGTAGGCTATCACTTCTGCTGAAGTAATCTGTTTGCCAAGTAAAGCTCCTGCACCACCTGTTGCACCAAAGTAGATACCATCATACTCTACACAGGCATCTTTGACCCCTTGGTCTCTTTTGCCTTTGCCTATCATTCCTTTGGAGCCGTTTTTGAGCATAGTAGGAGAGAAACTATCCATACGGTAGCTAGTCGTTGGTCCTGCACTGCCTATCGGATCACCTGGTTTTGGTGGGGTTGGACCTACAAAATAGATAATAGAACCCTCCAAATCAAAGGGAAGCTCTTTTCCTGCTTCGATAAGCTCTACGAGTCGTTTGTGTGCAGCATCTCTGGCGGTATAGATAGTGCCGTTGAGCAAAACTGTATCACCTGCTACGAGTTGTTTGGTATCTTCACTTGTGAGTGGAGTTGTAAAAGTATAACTTGCCATCTCTATCTCCCTATATTGTGATGTGTGTATGTCGTGATGAGTGACACTGGACATTGACCGATACTGGTAATGAAGCGATATGACAAGGGTTGGACTCTATATGTACAGCAAGAGCCGTCTTGGTTCCACCCATACCCATCGCACCGATACCTAGTTTGTTTATCTCTACTAATATGCGTTGTTCTAGCTCATCCATCTCTGGATCTTCATTGTGTGAGCCTATGTCTCTAAAGAGTGCATGCTTTGAAGAGATACAAGCCTTTTCAAAAGTACCACCAATACCCACACCTATAGTGATAGGAGGGCAGGGGTTACCACCTGCATCAGAGATCACCTCTTTGACATACTCTACTATACCATCTTTGCCCGCTGCTGGAGGAAATACTCTTGCACGGCTGACATTTTCTGAGCCTCCACCTTTGGCTGCATACTCTATATCTATCTTGTCACCTGCGACGATATCAAAGTGGATGATAGCAGGAAGGTTGTAGCCTACTGTATCTTTGAGGTTGGCTCTACTAAATGGTTCACAAGTACTCGCTCGCAGATAGGCATCTGTATAGCCCTGTTCTGTTCCTTTGTTGATAGCATCTCTTAGGAGACCACCATTGATCTTCACTTCATCACCGATATTGACAAAAAAGACTGCTAAACCTGTATCTTGGCAGAGTGGTCGCTTCTCATCTTTGGCAATATCTGCATTTTCCAAAATCTGTCGTATCACCTCTTTACTCACTGGTGATGCTTCTGTCTCCATAGCTGTGACGAGTGCATCATAAGTGTCTTGTGGTAAATCTGTACCACAATGCAATATAATATCTCGAACGGCTTTGACTACATCATCAAATGCTACTTCTCTCATATAAAACTCCTATTGAAATATAATTCATTCTACAATGAGAGTGGTTAAGAGTCTATAAACTAAAAAAAGTTTTCTTGTTTATATAAAAAGAGTGGGTATATTGGTAATTAAAAAGAGATAAAAAACCTCTCTTCTAAGGAGAAGAGAGTTATAAAAAGTAAATAGGGGGTGATTAGTTACAACCACACCCACCGCCTGTACTACAACAGCCCTCATCAGCATTACCGCCAACTTTTTCAGTAGCTATTTCATCGGCTGTTGCTTCTCTAGAGCTTACAACAGTAACACTAAACATCAAATCTTTCCCTGCTAATGGGTGATTAAAGTCTACAGTAACACTCTCTTCAGTAAAAGATTTGACAACTACTTGTACAGTTTCACCTTGTTCTCCTTGACCATAAAGTACAAGACCTTCAGCAAGTTCAATACCCTCAAACTGCTCTGATGGAAGTTCTTGAACTGCTTCAGGGTTTACTTCGCCATACGCATCAGATGCTTTGACAAGAATATCACCACTTTGGTCTTGTTCCATACCAACAAGAGCATTTTCCAATCCAGAGATAACTTGACCTTTTCCTGTGATAAACTCTAGTGGGGATGCACCTTTGTTTGAATCAACAATCTCTGTTGTTCCTGCTTCTTTTACTTCATATTCAATCGCAACGACACAATTTTCTTTTTCAACTGCCATAGTAGATAGCTCCATATATTTAATTTTTGCTATTGTAGCTAAGGAAACTTTAATAACCCTTAGCGATGAAAGGTTCTTCTTGAGTGGTCAGCTCTTCGTTTTACTTTAATAACTTGACGATATATTTTTTTGAGATCCCCTTTGGCATAGGGCATATAGCTTCTACGAGTAGTAAGGACAGGCATACCAAGCCAAGCCCAATTAAAGAGAGAGGGAATAACTCTTTTGTGTACATGAATACATCCATGAGACATACCTGTCATACTTCCTTTATGGATAGCATGTCCTTTATTTGTAAAAAATAGGCTATAGTCCATATTATTGATACCATCTTCATCAGGGTATGCATTAGACATGTGGTAGCGTTTTTTTCGTAAGACACTCCAGACTCCTGATGGAGTAAAGTTATCAATACCAGAAGTTATTCCCGAACTAAGCCAAACTGTTCCATCTTTATCAACTGCATAAAATCTTCCATCACTATTCTCTTCTCGCATAGAGATAAGAATAAAATCTTTTCCTTTCATATCAACATTATGCCGTTCACCATCTTTGTCTATATGCAAAAACTTTGTCTTAGAGATGGGGATTACACTACTCGTTTGAGCAACAAGTAGTGTAGTTAGCATTGTAAATAGTACTATAAAATAGTTCAATAGGTATCCTTTTGTATAATATTAGTTTAATCGCTCTTTGAGCAGTGCATTTACTTTGCTAGGGTTTGCGGAGCCTTTGCTCGCTTTCATTGTTTGTCCTACAAAGAATCCAAAGAGTTTCTCTTTACCACTTTTATACTGTGCTACTTTATCAGTATTGTTTGCCAAAATCTCATCTATGATAGCTAGTATCGCTCCATCATCACTCACCTGAGCTAGTCCTAGTTGGTCAATAATAGCATCTATATCTCTACTCTCATTTTCCATCATGAAGTCAAGTACCTCTTTGGCACCTTTACCAGAGATAGAGTCATCTTCTATTTTGGCTAGAAGCTCTCCTAGTGTTGAAGCAGATATAGGAGAGTCTACTATAGCTATAGTTGTTTTATTGAGTCGCCCCAAAAGCTCCGAAGTAAGCCAAGTGACTGCTGTTTTTGCTTTGGCTCCTGCTTGTAGCATCTCTTCAAAGTAGTATGCCATCTCTTTGTCTGCACAGATAATAAGAGCATCTACTTTTTTGATTCCAAGCTCTTCTATATATCGTTTGACTTTAGCATCAGGGAGTTCTGGTATTATTTTGGCTTCTTCCATCATCTCATCAGTCACAATAGTAGGTCGTAGGTCAGGGTCAGGAAAGTATCTATAGTCGGCACTATCTTCTTTGCCACGCATAGATTTAGTAACCCCTTTTGCTACATCCCACAAACGCGTCTCTTGGTAGACCTCTTGATCATAGACACCATCTTCATAGGCTTCTATCTGTCTTTGGACTTCATAAGCAATAGATGCTTTTACAAACTTAAATGAGTTGATATTTTTGATCTCTACTCGTGTGCCAAACTCCTCTTGACCTTTTGGACGGATAGAGACATTCACATCACACCTAAAAGACCCCTCTTGCATATTGGCATCAGATATATCCAAATAGCGTACAATGGAGTGGAGTTTTTTGAGATAGAGTACTGCTTCATCTGCATTACGCATATCAGGGTCTGAGACTATCTCTAGCAGTGGAGTTCCTGCACGGTTGAGGTCTACTTTGGATATGGCTCCCTCATGCATATTTTTTCCTGCATCTGCTTCTAGGTGGGCTCTTGTAATTCCTATCTCTTTGGTGCTACCATCTTCTAAATCTATAAGTAACTCTCCTTCACCAACAATAGGTATGTCAAATTGAGATATTTGGTAAGCCATAGGACTATCAGGATAGAAGTAACTCTTGCGGTTAAAGATAGATTTTTTGTTGACTACAGCATTGACTGCATATCCAAAAGACATAGCTTTTTTGACTGCCTCTTTATTGAGTACGGGCAAAGCCCCAGGGAGTGCTAGACAAGTAGGACATGTATTTTTATTTTGGTGTTCTGCAAAACTTGTAGGGCAAGAGCAGAAAATTTTTGTTTTTGTATTGAGCTGTGCATGAACCTCTAAACCGATAACCGTTTCAAACATTAAAAAAACCTTTTTTATAAAATCTTATGCCTTGTAGTGACACTAATATTGAGTAATTATATCTTAAATATAATGCTATTTAAATTTATCGCTTAAAATCTCTTGGGCTTGTACCATATCTTTATCTCCTCGTCCAGAGAGGTTTACCAAGATAGTTTTCCCTTCAATCTCATCTTTTTTCATCTTTTTAAGATAGGCAATAGCATGAGAACTCTCAAACGCTGGAATAAGTCCTTCGCTTTGAGACAACCAGACAAAAGCTTCCATAGCTTCATCATCGGTTATATAGTCATAAGTAACAATATTCTCATCCTTTAAGAATGCATGTTCTGGACCAATACCAGGATAATCTAAACCAGCAGAGATAGAGTGAGCCTCTTGAATCTGTCCATCTTCATTTTGTAAAAGGTAGCTAAGTTGCCCATGAAGTACCCCAGGGGTTCCTTTTGCCAAAGAACAGCCATGGCGACTATCAAGCCCAAAACCACCTGCTTCTATCCCAATACACTCTACACTCTCATCTTGCAAAAAGTGGCTAAAGATACCCAAAGCATTTGAGCCTCCACCAATACAGGCAATAACCTTATCAGGAAGAGACCCTTCTGCTTCATTGAGTTGGGCTTTTGCTTCCCATCCAATAATAGATTGTATATCTCGTATCATCATAGGATAAGGGTGCGGACCTGCAACAGTACCTATAACATAAAAGGTATCTCTTGCATTTGTTACCCAGTGTCTAATCGCATCATTCATAGCATCTTTGAGTGTACGGTTTCCTGACTCTACTGCATGGACTTTAGCACCCAAGAGTTTCATTCTAAAGACATTTAACTCTTGACGAGCGACATCCTTGGCACCCATAAATACCTCACACTCTAATCCAAAAAGAGCAGCTACAGTAGCCGTAGCCACTCCATGTTGTCCTGCTCCCGTCTCTGCAATAATCTTCTTTTTTCCTAACTTTTTTGCCAAGAGAGCTTGAGCTATTGTATGATTGATTTTATGAGCACCTGTATGGTTGAGGTCTTCTCGTTTGAGATAGATTTTGGCATTGAGTTCTTTGCTAATATTTTCAGCATAATAGAGAGCCGAGGGGCGACCTACATAATTTTTATAGTAATAATCTACCTCTTTCCAAAACTCTTTATCAAAACGAACAGCCTCATAATCAACTCTAAGTTGTTCGAGTGTTGGCATAAGAGTTTCTGGTACAAAACGACCTCCATAGATACCAAAATGACCAAGCTCATTGGGGTCATAGGGTGAGATAGAGGGGATATAAATGTCTTTTTGTGGGTTATAAGAGTTCATAGTACTTCTTCATAATATTAGTTTTAAGCGATTATACCGAATACTCTTTGAATAATAACCTAAAATTGTCTATATCTTTAAGTTGAGTTTTATCCTCAAAGATGTATATTTATAGAATAATATAACCATAATATAGGAGGTTTATAGATTATGAAAAAATTTTTATTACTCTTTGTTTTCTTTTTTACACTCTCTTTTGCACAAGAGACAACCAAAGATAATCTCACCAAACTTTATATAGCCACATTTGACAGAGCTCCTGATATTGATGGTATTGAGTATTGGCTTGAGTCTGATTTGACTCTCGAAGAGGTAGCACAGAGTTTTTTTGATCAAGATGAGACTCGTAATAAATATCCTACTTCTCTCTCAACTGAAGATTTTGTTTTGGCAATTTATCAAAACCTTTTCAAAAGAGTTCCAGATACAGCAGGTAAAGAGTATTGGATTGGAGAACTTGACAAAGGTTCAATTAGTGAATCTCTCTTTATCTTAGCTATAATAAATGGTACGCAGGGAGATGATGCACTTATTTTGACAAATAAAACAGAAGTAGGTTTCTATTTTATGTTTTATAAACTAAGTGACCTTATTGAGGCAAGAGAGGTTATGAGTGGTATTACCAAAGATACAGCTACAATTATTGAAGCATACAAAAAAATTGATTCGTATGCAATACTCCATGGGACTTTCCAACCTCTTCCTAAAAAAACACTTCAAACAGTAAGTTATGATAGTGATGGAAATAGCGTTACAGATAGCACTCTCAAAGATGATGCTTTTTATGCTTTGGGTACAGTAGCAAACTATGAAAGAGATGATACAAAAGAGGTCGTAACTGATAATGTAACGCAGTTAATGTGGCAAGATGATGTGGCAGTAACTCAAATACAAAAAGCCTATGTAACAGAGACAAATTATGATACAGGAGACTACAGTAATACCGCTGGTGATACAGCAGTCACTTATTGTGGGCAATTAGCTCTTGGAGGCTATAGTGACTGGAGACTTCCTACAATTGATGAGTTGATGAGTTTGCCAATTAAAGGGGCTACAAGTAGTAGTGTCTCTATTGATGCTACTTTTCAAAATATATCAAGTGCCAACTACTGGACATCTTCTGAAATTGCAGACTCTAATGATGCAACCTCTATGATTCAAGATTTAGACCAGAGTATATGGGTTGTGAATTTTGAGTCTAACCATGATGATTGGATAAACAAAAGCGATAACCGTCCTCTTATTCGATGTGTTCGTTCTCTAGGAGATACAACAACAAGAACTTTTACAAGAGATGATTCAGGTGTAGTCAAAGATAACAAAAGTGGACTCTATTGGCAAGATAAATATACTTCATCTATTCCAAATATGAGTTGGGAGTTTGCTATAGACTATTGTGAAAGTTTGAGTTTGGGATCGTATGATGATTGGAGACTTCCTAACTTTAACGAACTCTACTCTATTGCAGATAGAACTAAATATAATCCTAGTATTAACACAAATGCATTTTTAGAGGTTATCCCTCATCACTACTGGAGTTCTACAACAATAGAAGACAAAAGAGACCATGCATGGAGTGTAAACTTCTATTATGGCTATGGTGGTAGTGGAGATTGGCAGATAAAAAGTGAGACAAACCGCGTACGATGTGTGCGGTCACCGCACTAATTTTTAAAAATAAGAGAAGATGGCTATAATATACTATGTCTATTCTAA
>Ga0193954_1001888_pt1 | contig 10335 bp, 7 predicted proteins | sample BB_5_MG_FD_140340 | JGI IMG/M metagenome (GOLD analysis project Ga0193954, IMG submission 140340) | Microbial mat bacterial communities from the Broadkill River, Lewes, Delaware, United States - BB_5_MG | ecosystem: Environmental > Aquatic > Freshwater > River > Microbial mats | place: USA...
CCAGTAAAGAATGCTTCATCTGCAATATAGACCTCTTCTCTAGTGATGCGACGACGAGTGACTCTTATGCCCATATCTTCAGCCATTTCAATAACTGTTTTTTGTGTAATAGAGACTAATGCATTATCACTAGGTGGAGTGATGAGTTCTCCATCTTTTATCATAAAGAAACTCGCCCCACTTGCTTCTGCTACATATCCTTGGTCATCCAAAAGAAGAGCCTCATCATACCCACAATCAATAGCTTCATATTTTGCCATTTGTGAGTTGAGGTAATTAGCTGTTGCCTTTGCTTTGCCCATATTTGAAGTATTTGCAGGTCGTGTCATTGAGACAATTTTGAGTTTAATACCTTTTTGCATTCCCTCTTCACCAAGGTACGCTCCCCATTCCCAAGCTGCAATAGCAGTCTCTACAGGTGCATCTTTGTGATAGAGTCCCATGACTCCATAGCCCAAAAATGCAAAAGGACGAAGATACACATTTTCACCTTTAAACTCATTTCTTCTTAGTAACTCTAATTGAGCATCGTTAAGTTCTTGGACACTATAGGGTACATTAATAAGAGTCATTTTTGCGGACTCAAGAAGTCTTTTGGTATGGTCTTCTAGTCTAAAAATTGCATAACCATTCTCTGTCTTATAAGCTTTAGTTCCTTCAATTACACCATTTCCATAATGAATTGTATGGGTAAGAACATGCACCTTAGCATCCTCCCAAGCTACAAATTCACCATTTATCCAGATATACTTAGCTTCATTCATTTCTACTGCTCCATTTAAGACAAAATTTGGAGATATATTAGCTAATAGATGGTTAAAGGTTGATTATGTCTTTTTAAAGATTAGAGGCTAGAGAGTTATAATCTCCAGCTTGGGTTTTCTACTATGCCTTTTATATCTATCAAGACAGGCTCGCCACTGCTAATATTTTCATAATCGCTTCGAGCTAAAAGTTTGAACTCTTTATGTCCTACTGCTATGATTATTGCATCGTATTTTTTACTATTTTCAAATGGATTACTGATAAGGTTAAAATTATTTTGTGTAATATCTGCATCTGTTATCCAAGGGTCATAGCTATCCACGCTACAGCCATAATCTACCAACTCATCAATAATATCAAAAACCTTTGAGTTGCGAGTATCGGGGCAATCCTCTTTAAAGGTAAGACCTAGGATGAGTATCTTAGCATCTTTGATTTTTTTATCATTAACAATTATCTGTTTGATGCACTTTTCGGCGATATACTTACTCATACCATTATTTATCTGTCTTGCACCCAAAATTAAGTTTGGTGTATACCCTAGCTCTTGAGCTTTATGAGTGAGATAATATGGGTCTACACCAATACAGTGACCACCAACCAATCCAGGGGTAAGTTTGATAAAGTTCCATTTTGTGGCTGCCGCATTTATTACCTCATTGGTATCAATATTCATAGTATCAAAGATAAGTGCGAGTTCATTAATAAGAGCAATATTTACATCTCTTTGGGTATTTTCTATCACCTTAGAGGCTTCAGCTACTTTGATAGAGGAGGCTTTAAAAGTTCCTGCTTTGATAATACTCGCATAGAGGTCATCTACAATAGTAGCAATTTTGGGTGTAGAACCTGCTGTCACTTTGAGTATCTTGGTAACTGTATGCTCTTTATCTCCTGGGTTAATTCTCTCAGGAGAGTACCCACAATAGAAATCTTTGTTAAATGTAAGACCAGATATTTTCTCTAATTCTGGTACACATACCTCTTCAGTTACTCCAGGGTAGACAGTAGATTCATAGATTACTATATCCCCTTTTTTAAGCACTTTTCCTACACTCTGAGAAGATTTGATAAGTGGTGTTAAATCAGGCTTATTAGAGCTATCAATAGGCGTTGGTACTGTAACTATATAGGTAGTACACTTGGCTATATCTTCTAACTGTGTAGTAAACTCCATGCCATTAGTGAGAGCCTCTTGCATCTGCTCTTTATCAAGCTCTAAAGTACGGTCATAACCACTCATTAACTCATCAATTCTCCACTGTGCTATATCAAACCCAACAACTTTATACTGGCTTGAAAAGGCATGAGCTAATGGGAGTCCTACATACCCTAACCCTACAACTGCTATAGTGTGCTTCATCTATTTTACCCCTATCTGGAAATATTCAAATCCTAATTTTTTCATTCTCTCTTTGTCAAATTGGTTTCGTCCATCAAAAAAGAGTGGAGTTTTGAGAAGTTTTTTCATCTCATCAAAATCAGGACTTCTAAACTCTTGCCACTCTGTTATCAAGATAACTCCATCAGCACCTTTAAGTGCTTCATATTTGCTCTCTACATAAGAGATATTGCTATTATCTTTTAGGTAATACTCTTCGGCCTCTTTTCGTGCTTTTGGGTCATAAGCGACTATCTTGGCACCTCTTGAGGTAAGAGCATCAATAATCACCAAAGAAGAAGCCTCTCGCATATCATCGGTCTCTGGCTTAAAGGATAATCCCCATACAGCAAATGTTTTATCAGATAAATCCTCACCAAAATAGTTAATAACTTTTGTAGACATTACACTCTTTTGGTCTCTATTAACCGCTTCAATAGCATCGAGTATTCTTGGAGTATAGCCATAATCTTTGGCTGTTTTTGCTAAAGCCTGCACATCTTTTGGAAAACAACTCCCTCCATATCCACACCCTGGATAGATAAAACTATACCCTATACGCGTATCAGAACCAATACCATTTCGCACTTTGTTTATATCTGCTCCTACTCTCTCACAGATATTAGACATCTCATTCATAAAACTAATCTTGGTTGCAAGCATAGCATTGGCTGCATATTTTGTCATTTCGGCTGATTTAATATCCATACCTATAAATCTATCTCTAGTTTTCATAAAAGGAGCATACAATGAATGCATAGTCTCCATAGCATTATCGCTACTTGCACCTATTACAACACGGTCAGGATGCATAAAGTCTTGAATCGCAGCACCCTCTTTGAGAAATTCTGGATTTGAGACAACTTCAAAAGAGAGATTAAGACCTCTTTGCTGGAGTTGTTGTTGTATCGTATCATAGACCTTATCCGCAGTTCCCACAGGTACTGTAGACTTATCTACAATAATCATACTATTTTGCATATACTGCCCAATACTTTTGGCTACAGCTAAGACATATTGCAAATCAGCAGAACCATCTTCACCCATAGGAGTTCCCACAGCAATAAAGGCTATGGAGGAAGAGGCAATAGCAGACTCTATATCGGTGGTAAACTCTAAAGAGCCTTTGCGATAATTTTCTATAACCATCTCTTCTAGTCCTGGTTCATATATAGGTAAAATACCATTTTTTAGATTCTCGATTTTTGCTTCATCAATATCTACACACTTTACACTATTACCCATCTGTGCAAAACAAGCCCCACTCACAAGCCCTACATAACCTGTTCCAATAACAGAAATCTTCATACCTGTACCCTTGAATTAATCTATACATCATTTTTAAATTAATAAGATTATAACAAGAATTTCTTTAGAATTTATGATAGCAGTTATTATGCACTTAAGAAAAATAATAGTATAATACAAAAAAATTAAGGAGAGCATGATGTTTTGTACTATACAGCAATCAAAAAAACAATTTCATAAAGAAGTGTTTACTCTCCTTCTGCTATCACTGTAATCTAATCAATTTTTGATTAATCCCTCCACCTATTTTACTAACTTACTAATCTATAAATGATTAACCTAATAAAGGCAATACAATGAACAAAGAAATTATAAAAATATTTGATACCACATTAAGAGACGGCGAACAAAGCCCTGGTGCTTCTATGAATACAGAAGAGAAGATACAGATAGCTGTACAGTTGGAGCGATTGGGTGTTGATATTATTGAGTCAGGGTTTGCCGCTGCAAGTCCTGGAGACTTTGATGCTATTAGCCGTATAGCTCAACGAGTAACCAACTCTACAATCTGCTCCTTAGCACGGGCAAAAGATTCTGATGTCAAGGCTGCAGGAGAGGCTATAGCCGCAGCCAAAATGAGACGAATCCATACATTTATCGCCACAAGCCCTATCCACATGGAGTATAAACTCAAAATGACTCCTGATGAGGTGATTAAACGAGCCGTACGAGCTGTAGAGTATGCACGGACTTTTGTAGATGATGTAGAGTTTAGCTGTGAAGATGCAGGTCGCTCTGATATAAGTTTTATGAAAGAGATAGTAGATGCTGTTATTGAGGCAGGAGCAAGTACTATTAATTTGCCAGATACCGTAGGCTATAGATTGCCTTCAGAAATTGGTGCTATGGTCAAAGAGATGAGCGAATATACAGACAACCGTGCTATTATCTCTGTACATAACCATAATGATCTAGGTTTGGCTGTGGCTAACTCTTTGGAGAGTGTTATGAATGGTGCAAGACAAGTAGAGTGTACCATCAATGGTTTGGGTGAGAGAGCAGGAAATGCAGCCCTCGAAGAGATTGTTATGGCTATAAAAACTCGTAGCGATATATTTGGTGGCTATACAACAAATATTAATACTAAAGAGATTTACCCAGCAAGTAGATTGATAGCCAATATTACAGGCATAGAGCCACAACCCAACAAAGCAATTGTAGGTAAAAATGCTTTTGCTCACGAGAGTGGTATCCACCAAGATGGAATGTTAAAAAACAAAGATACTTATGAGATTATCTCTCCTGCTGATATTGGGCTTGATATGGAAGATACTTTGGTATTGGGCAAACACTCAGGAAGAGCAGCCTTTAAAGATAAGTTAGGTAAGTTAGGTTTTGAGGTAGATGAAGAGGCTCTTAATACTGCTTTTGAGCGATTTAAAGAGTTTGCAGATAAGAAAAAAGAGATCTATGATGATGATATTAGAGCCTTGATGACAAGCCAAATGACCAGAGTAGCAAAGGCGTATGAGTTGGTCTCTTTACAGTTGATGGATTGTAGTAATGGTGTACCAAGCTCTGCTGTAACGATTAGACATGATGGCATAGAGACCACAGACGCAGGAATAGGAGATGGAACTATGGATGCTATCTTTAAGACCATAGATAGAATCACAGGCTACCAAGGACGACTTATAGAGTACAAAGTAACCTCTGTCTCCAAAGGCAAAGATGCCTTAGCTAATGTCACAACCAAAGTCACCTTCAATGATAACCAACCAGCCATGATTGGACACGGACTTAGCCCAGATACCATGATGGCAAGTGCAAGAGCCTACATAGGAGCATTAAACAGCTACCTTAGCATGGAGGGCATGTTACGATTGCGTCATGCAGATAGTGGGGAGACGATATAGGTTTATTTAATCTGTAGGGACAATCCCTAATACCAATGAATTAAGCAAAAAGTAGAGTCTCATCGGAACTGTGGCTTTAGCCTCAGCCATTAGGTGGAGCTAAAGCACCACTTCCGATAAGCCTTATTTCATTGGCATTGGGACAATCCCTTGTGGTTGCCCTTGAAATTCAAAAATAATGCTTCCTTCTAAAAAAGTGTGGGTAAATCTCCTTAAACCTAGAATTTACCAATGCGAAGTCTAGTTTTCCAGTGAGTAGATATACAATAAATTTATTATATATTTATGACAAAAGTGACTTAGCAAATATATCAGCTAAAGAGTTATTGATAGTTATAAAAACGCATAATGCATCACCCGACTCCTTTAGTTTTAGCTGATTATGCTTTGGCTCTTGCTAGTTTTAATGATAGACTCCTTTAGTTCTTTAGTTGGTAAAAAATAGAAATTCAATACACGGTACTTACTTGGGAGATGTTTAACTGCGTTGCAACTTTGTCAATATAAACACTAGTCTTTTTAGGATTCTCTCCATATATATTTTTTATATATTCAATAGCCTTTGATCCATAGTCATATCCAAATCTATCATCATACTTTACAGTTGTTGTTCCCATAATTTTTCCTTTTATAATTTTATATTTAAACTATTATCATAGTTTTTCAACTATTACCACCTAAAAAAAATACTTCTTTACAAACTTCTATATACCATTTTGGTTCAATCTCACGGTAAGCACAGCTCTTATATTTTAGTGTGCCATCTGGTAAAAAACCATTTAGATCATTTAGTAGTCTGTTTGAGTATTCTTCCTCTCTGTATTTCATTATATCTTTGCCATTATTATCTTTTTTTATGTTGTTACTATTTTTATATCTTTCAAAATAAGCTCTATACTCTTTACGATACAATTTTTTATTCTCTCTATCAACCCTAAGATAGGGTCGATAGACAATCTGTTTTATAATATATGCACCATGTCCATAATGTTCTACCTCTTTCATCTCACGCATAGTCGGCATATCTACATCTCCACCTATGAGATTAATCAACTCTTTTCCTTTGATAAACTCTTGAAAAGGAGGCTGTTCAATATCATAACAAATCTCCTGATATTGACTTTTTATTCGTATCTTGTCGTATGAATTATTTGTACCAATCGGATAATAGATCTCCTTGCACCCATCCACAGGCATCTGCTTGACTAGCTCTTTGAGACGCTTTTCATTATCATAAAATATTTTGATATATACTTCATCTTTAACATGAGGGTCTATTACGAGTGTTTTAAATTCATCTGCAAAATATAGGGGAATTAGTAAAAGAATTAATATTTTTTGGATGATTGTTTTTGTTCTTCTGAATTTATAGAGGGGGAGAGTCACTATGAATATACCCAAAGTATAAGGAAGAGAAAAGATTAATATATCCATACTCCAATATATTATAGTATGCTGTAAAGTATAATGATAGATTTTAAAAGCATATGAATCCATTGTAAAGATAATCAATAGATTAACAACAACCAATACCAACAACATGACATAGAGTAGCAGTATCCAAGGGGATTTTTTATCTATGAAGTTTATTATATTTTTTATAAACATTTTTTTATTCCTTTTTTAATTTTACACTAACTCTTACAACTTAAGTACCGTGTATTGAATTTACACTTTTGTAACTTTCTAAAACAATTTTAGAGATAGCAGAATTACTTAGTTTTAAATATTTTGCTATTTCAGTCTGCGTATAAGCATCTTCAATGGCATTGATTATGGCATCATTGCGTTGTTGTTTGGTTTTGGATTTATTAAAATGCTCTTCTTCCCATTTTTTATCCTAGATTATCTTTGGAGCATTATGTCATAAAAAGTAGAAATTCAATACACGGTACTTAAGTTTTACTTAAGTTTAAGTTTCTAAACTTTTATAAATTAATTTATCTTTATTATTTTCAATGTTTTCTATAGATTTCATAAGCCTTTTTGCATTATGAGGATTAGAGAGTAGATATTCTGTGTCATCTCTACTTTTTTCTTCATCTTTTACAGTAATCTCTATTTTTCTATCTTCTCCAAAAAGAGCTTTGATAGACTCTATAAAATTTATATTTAATTGTGTTGTGTCTAGTTGATATTGTACTTGCATAGTTTCACCTTTCAATAATATGGAGTTATTATATCACTTTTATTTTCTTAATAAGAACACTCTCTATAACTCTGCCCAAAAATAAGCCAACTATTTCCCTCTTTCTCTAAAGTATATGAATGAAAAAGAGATAAAAATACTAAAAGTTGATAGTAGAGATGATATTTACAAGTAGAAGCTAAGAACCAAAGGAGGGCATGTTACGATTGCGTCATGCAGATAGTGCACAAACCTACTCCACCCTATCAATAAGAATTTGATAGATGAGTTGTTTGTACTCCTCTATAAGCTTCTCTTTTGGTCTATCTCCTTTTTGGAGGAGTGTGTGCATTTTGTCTAGGGTTTTTTTGGTTTTGGTCTCTAGGGTGAACTCTTTTTGGATAAGAGAGCTATCCATAGTGATTTTGGCTCTATTGGCATGGGGGCGGTTGGCTATCTCTTGGGTGTAGTAGAGGACTCTTTTGAGGAGGATGTAGGGGAAGTTTGCATGTTGGATAGGACCCATTTGGATATATTTGTGTCCTAGTTTGTGTCCTAATATTTTGAGTTGTGCTACCTCTTTGTAGCCAAATAATGCTCCAGCTCCACCAATAACTGCACCTAGAGTACTCCCTAGCATCAGGCTTGACCCTGCTAACATCAAGTCAACTCCAGAGCCTGTTAATGCTCCACCTGCTACGCCTGTGGCTATAAGCTCTTGTTTGCTTAGCCCAAAAAGGGTTTCGCTCTCTTTGGAGAAGAGGTCTATATTTTCCAAAAGTAGTAGTTGTGAACTCTTTTCTAGGAGGAGATGATTCCATATTTTGGCTAGAGTATGGTGAGCCTCTTCTTCTAGGAGGCGTAATTTTTGTTTGTACTCTTGGGTGAGCTGTAGCTCTTGGGACTTGGTGGCTTGTGTGCCTTTGATAGAAGAGGTGAGGGTGAGGGAGAGAGAGTCTATAATAAGGGTTGTAATAAGCTCTGAAGAGTATGTAATTTTTTGTTGTTGGTAGAGTTTGAATATTTTGATAGACTCTTTGACAAGCTCTGTCCACTCCTCTTTGAGTTGAGCCATACTCTCCAAAAGTGTAATATGCTGTGCAAAATTTGCCTGCATAGGGTTAAAGAGCCGTACCATCTGAAAGTGTTGCCCTAGTGCCATCTTCCACTCTGCTACATAGTCTGTGGTATCTATAAGGTTAATAAGTGCCATAGAGGGTTGCCCTGTCCATAAGAGTATCTGCATCTCTGCTTCGTACTCCACACCATAAGGTTTTGAGCCATCAACTACATAGATAATACCAGCTCCATTTATAATAGGTTCAAGGAGTTCTATCTCATCTTGGTAGCGTGGGTTATCACGGTGTTCATAGATAAATTTTTTGACTCTATCAACTCGTTTATGGGCAGGAGTCTCTTCTTGTTTGAGCCATGATAATATGGCTCTAGCCCTTTGAAATCCAGGGGTATCATAGAGAGCATAGAGCGTAACACCATCAACTTTCAAAGGGTAGCTTCTTTGTTTGGTTGTTGTTCCAGGGAGTGTGGATATATGTACACTCTCATCATGTGCTAGGGTAGAGACTATGCTACTTTTGCCTTTGTTTGGGTGTCCTACTACGGCAAATCTAGGATACTCTTGGCTCATCTTTTCATCCTTATGGTATCATTTTTGAGTAAACTTACTTTTCTTTCCCATATTGCAAACTCTTCATCTGTTGGCATATAGTGGTTTTCTATAGTTCCTAGAGGGTAGAGTATTACACTACTCTTACTACTTAAATCCATCAAAAAGTCTATAAAGTCCATTGTTGGAGGCTCCCATGATTTTACATAGAGTAGGGCTGTTGTGTGGATGGTGTCTATTATCTCTTGGTCTTCTTCTAAGCTATTATTTCCACCTGCTTGATAGATTATTGCTGTCTCAATGGCTTCTCTTTGGTTGTGTAATTGGATAGTTGACTCATCTATAGCCCAACCAATCACATAAGGATAGCTCTGTTGGAGACTCTTTGTGGTGGGTACTTCTGCCTCTTGGCTTGGAGAGAGTGGAGTCTCTTTGGTAAGGGCTTGTGTGCTGACTAGGGGTTCTTGCATCTGATGCAAAATATCTTTGCCTAGTAGTAAAATAGAATGGTATAATGCTCTTTTGTACCCCCAAGATATAAAGCCAAAGAGAGCAATTCGCAACAAGAGAGCATACACAATCGTACTCATTGCCAAAAACTTCCACCACTCTCCTAAAAGCATAGTATTATCCAAGAGTTGGCTATTGAGCATATTTCCTAATCTAAAATATTGACTCTTTTGAATTAGCTCTAATGAAGGGACAGCTTGAGGAACTAACTCTTGCCAAGGGAGAGCTATAGCCAAGAGCAGAGTATGGAACTCTTGGGGCGTAATCTGTAAAGTTGTACTCCAACTAAAGGCTATATCTTTGGTAAGTACACTCACCAAAAGCACAATCAAAATAGCAAATGAAAAGATTATTCCCAAAAGTAGTGACCGTTTGAGCAAAAGCCAATTAGAAATTAGAGGATTATAGTAAATCTCAATCTCTTTTGTAGAGAAGTGCCTAACAATCTTCTCTATCCAGTAGGTTGGAGAGATGCTTATTAGAATATTTTTTGATTTATTTGCAGAGAGTATAGCCAAAAGTGTAAATACCATAGTAATTATTGGCACAAAAGAGACTAGAGTCAAGAAATAGAGCAGATTAATAGGGGCATCACCATTATAATAGAGTAAGCCCATACCCGAAAAAATTCCAAATAAAAAGCTAAGAATAAAAGAGAGCGTTGTAACTCTAAAGAGAATATCTTCTATGCGTTTGGAGTAAGAGGGGTGAGGCAAAAGATGAAGCTGTGAGCGTCTCCATGCATCCAAAAGCTCAATGG
>Ga0193954_1001889_pt1 | contig 10335 bp, 6 predicted proteins | sample BB_5_MG_FD_140340 | JGI IMG/M metagenome (GOLD analysis project Ga0193954, IMG submission 140340) | Microbial mat bacterial communities from the Broadkill River, Lewes, Delaware, United States - BB_5_MG | ecosystem: Environmental > Aquatic > Freshwater > River > Microbial mats | place: USA...
AAGCAATGCCAATAGTGGTGTTTAAACCAACAGGTTTTGGTCGGTTTTTATTGTATCAGAAAAAAACAGAAGGTGTTGTTTTAACAAGTGAAGAAGAGGCTGAATGGGGTAGAATAGTAGGAAGGTTTGATGCTGTTTGTAAATTAGCCAAGGAAAAAGATGTTGAAGTTTTAATTGATGGGGAAGAAAGTTGGATGCAAGATGCTGCAGATGATTTGGTAGAAGAAATGATGCGTCGCTATAATAAAGATGTTGCTGTAGTTTATAATACTTTACAGTTGTATCGTTGGGATCGTTTAGATTATTTAAAGCAATTACATGAACGTGCTAAAGCAGGCGGTTTTAAAATTGGAATGAAGATTGTTAGAGGAGCATATATGGAGAAGGAGCGCGAACGTGCTTTGGATAAAGGATATAATTCTCCAATTTGTGAAAATAAAAAAGCGACTGACGATAATTTTGATGAAACCTTAAATTATATACTTCAAAATTTAAAAGATATATCAGTTTTTATCGGTACACATAATGAATTAAGTTGCTACTTAGCTATGGATCTTATGAAAACTCATAACATTTCTAAAGAAGATAATAGGATATGGTTTGGGCAGTTATTTGGTATGAGTGATCATATTAGCTTTAATTTGGCGGCTCAAGGTTATAATGTAGCAAAGTATATTCCGTTTGGACCGGTAAAAGATGTGATGCCTTATTTAATTAGAAGGGCAGAGGAAAACACTTCAGTTTCGGGGCAAACGAGTAGAGAGTTATCATTATTAAAAACGGAACGAAAACGACGAAAATTGTAAACTTTCGTTTTTGTTATATAAAAAAGCCACTAATTTTATTTAGTGGCTTTTTTTTATTAATGTAATTTGGTGTGATTTGTTATGACTTACCAAATTTATACCATTTTTTCTTTCTTTGGGGGTTATTTCCGTAGCCATAGCCGTAACCATAACCGCCGTATCCTTTTTTGCCTAAGCTAACGCTGTTTAATAGCATTGTCATATTAGGTAGTCTTTTTTCTGTATATAATGGTAGTGCAACATGTTGGAGTAAGCGTTTGTCTATATTATCCGCACTTACAACATAGATAAACATGTCTGCTAAATGTGAAATAAGTAGTGTGTCACTAACAATACCTACAGCAGAAGTGTCTGCAACAATATAATCGTACTTAGTGTCAAAATAGTTAAAGAGTTCTTCTACTCTTTCATTCATTAACAATTCAGATGGGTTAGGAGGAATTGTTCCAGATGAAATAATGTCTAAGAGTGGATTGTCTTCGTGTTTTAAGACAATATCTTGAGGTTTTAAAGATGTATCAGCAATGTAATCTGAAAGCCCTTGTTTTGACTGATCTTTGATGTTAAGATACTCAAGTAATTTAGGAACTCTAATGTCTGTTTCTATAAGGAGTACAGATTTGCCAGAAAAAGCAATTGATGCCGCAAGGTTTGAACTTGTATGCGATTTTCCTTCTTGCGGAACAGTAGAGGTGATAAATAATTTTTTAGAGCGACCTTTTATGTTTCTTAGCATAAAATCTATATTAGACTTTACAATTCTAAAAGCTTCTGCCTTTGGTGAATAATCAATTTTCTTTACTAATTTTTGCTTCTTAGAGCTTTTTGGTATGTCTCCTAAATAAGGGATATTTAAAGTGTCTACTAAATCTTCTTTTTTATAGATTTTTGTGTTGAGTAAATCTGATATATAAATAAAAGCAATAGGAATACCTAGGCCAAATAATAATGATGCAATGTATACGATCATTTTATTTGGTGCTACTGGTTTGTGTGAAGAATAAGCACTGTCGATTATCTTTGCATTAGGAGTGTACATGCCTAGCCTTATTGCTGATTCTTCTCGTTTTTCTAATAAATAAAGGTAAAGAGACTCTTTAATATCTTGTTGTCTTTTAATGTCTCTAAACTGGCGCGCTTTTTTAGGTGCTGCTGAGAGTCTACCTTGTATTCGAGCATTGTCTCTGCTTAGGTTGTTAAGAGTGAGTAGAGACGTTTGTTTTATGTTTTTTACCGAATTAAGAAGGTTAGATTTTAAAGATTCTATCTGGTTATTCAGTTGAATAACAACTGGGTTCTTAGTTGTTGAGTTTCTTAAAATTCTGTCGCGTTCTGCTACTAACTCATTGTGTCTTTTTATAACTTGAGATGTGTTAGAGTCGCCAATTCCTATGTCGGCAGGTAGCATGTCGTTACTTTTGTTTGTACTACTAATTTCCTCTTCTAAAAACGATAACATTTCTATGTTATTTGCAGTAGAAGAAATTTGAGATTGTAATTGTTGTCCTGTTTGTAGGTTTAAGTCGGCTCTAGAGTCTAAAGCTGTTAGACCTTCTTTCTTTTGTAAGTCTTCTGCTGTGTAATCTACTTTTTCTAATTCCTCAGAAACTTGCTTAAGTCTATTGTTTATAAAGTCAGAAGTTGTTTTGACAACAGACTCTTTATCTAAGAGTACGTCATTGTTGTATTCATCTATGATTTGATTTAAAATATCAACAGCTTTGTAGGAATTACTTTCGTTAAGGTCTAATTTAATAACACTTGATCCTTTATCTGTTGATACTTTTATTTTTCGTTGATAGCTGTTTACGATTTTGCTAACAGAGGTTATAGATATTTTTAAATTACTTCCTATAACTGGAGCGTGGTCTCCAATATTTGGTGTTAACACCATGCCTCCAAAGCCTGTTTTTATTTTTTCTCCAAATGTGTATGGAACACCTGTTTGTTCGTCTCTGTCAATTAAAGATTTTCCTTCCTTTTTAAATGCTAAAAATTGAGTTGGGGATTTTATTTTAATATACAAGGTCGTATCTACTTGATGTATGATAGAGTCACTTGCGAAAAAACTTAGTTTTACAGGTGGGTTTCTATAAATTTCACGCTCTTTTATATTACCCTCTGCAAAACATCTAATATTAAGATCTAAGGCTTTTACAACATTAGAAATTAAGGTTCTTGACTGAATGGTTTCAATTTCATCTTTAATTTTATCTGTACCATCTGAGAATAGTCCACCACTAGTCATTTCTCCAATAGAAGGAAGTTTTTTAGATTGCTTTTCGTCTATTATTTTAATAGTTGCATTAGCGTTGTATTGATAAGTAGTGTAACGTAAATAAGTATAGCCTAGAAATAGGGCAACGACACTACAGAAAAGCAGAATTTTCCAGTTAGATAGGAATAAATCTACACTTTGTCTAATTTCATTCGGTTTTGAAACAGGGTTGGATTCCATATAATATTTTAATTGGTACTTATTTTATTAAGAATACAGCTAATATGGTTGTTAATGTGCCTATTGCAGATATTAATACTCCATTGTTTTGGTTGTAAGTAGACGATCTAATTTTAGCATTATTTGGTTCAACATAAATAACATCATTTTGCTGTAGATAGTATAAATGAGAATTTACGGTGTTTATGGATGTTAAATCAATTTCAGCAAACTTCTTTTTACCGTCTATTTCTCTAATTAGTCTTACATTTTTTCGTTTACCAAATATAGTTAAATCATTTGCATAACCAAGAGCTTCTAAGAGTGTCACTCTTTCGTCTTGCATTGTAAATGTCCCAGGATTAGAAACTTCTCCAATAACTGTGACTGTAAAATTAGCTAGTCTTACATTAACAATAGGGTTATTTACCATACTCTTAATACGCTCAACTAACAGTGCTGTTAAGTCTGTACGTGTTAAGCCTTCAACTTTTATGGTGCCTAATACTGGGAATTCTATATTACCATTGTGATCTACTAAGTATGTTTGTTGTTGTTGCGTTCCTTGAGCGTTTCTTAAATCGTTTGTATTATTAGATACTATAGGTAAATTAAAAGGCCTAACAGTATCAGGGTCTAATGCTGAAACGTTAATTGTTAAGATATCATCTGGTTTATAAATTAACTGAGTTGCTTCAGAAGCAATTAGTCCTTCTTCTAGTGGTTTGTCTTGAAAGTAAACAATATCTTTTCTAGACGCACATGATGTAGCGTTAATAATCGCTAATATCGAGATAATAAGGATACGTGTTTTCATTTGAGTTAATTTATGGGTTTAGTAAAAATGGGATTATTTTTTTTTGTCTAATACTTCAAAAGTAGAGTTATTAGAGATGTATTCAGGTATTAAAAACTTTATGGAAGAAACGATTTCTAACGGTTGGGTTAAAGAGTTTATCTTAGTAAGTTTATTAATTTGACTTTCAACTGTTATAATATCAACGTGTCTTGATTTAGCAATCATTATTTTCTCGTGATATGTTTTTTTGGTGTTTTCACCGTCAGCTAAAAGTTCTTCGTATATTTTTTCACCTGGTCTTAAACCTGTTATTTTGATATCTATGTCTTCAGGATATCTTAATCCAGAAAGGATAATCATGTTGGTGGCTAAATTAAATATCTTAATAGGTTCGCCCATGTCAAAAACAAAAATCTCACCACCATTACCCATGGCTGCTGCTTCTAATACAAGCTGACATGCTTCTGGTATAGTCATAAAGTAACGTGTAATATCTTTATGAGTTACTGTTAGAGGCCCTCCTTTTTCAATTTGTTTTTTAAATAACGGAATTACAGATCCGTTAGATCCTAAAACGTTTCCAAATCTTGTGGTTATAAACTTTGTGTGTCCTTTTCCTTTAAGACAAGTTACATAAAGCTCTGCAATTCGTTTAGTTGCACCCATGACATTTGTAGGGTTTACCGCTTTATCAGTAGAGATTAAAACAAACTTATCTACACTGTGTTTTACAGAGATATCTGCAACGTTTTTAGTACCTCCAATATTAACGCTAACTGCTTCAAAAGGGTTGTTTTCCATTAAAGGCACGTGTTTATATGCAGCGGCGTGAAAGACAATTTTAGGTTTGTATTGATTAAAAATTTGATCTATTCTAGTTCTGTTTCGTACATCTGCTACAACAGCATCAATATTTTCTAAACCTTGTTGTCTAAATTCTTGTTGAATATCGTAAAGTGCAGATTCTGCATTATCTACAAGGATTAACTTTTTATAATTATATAAGCTAACTTTTCTGCAAATTTCACTTCCAATAGATCCGGCTGCACCAGTAATTAAAATTACTTTATTGTCGTACTGTTCTTCTAAATCTGGGTTTTTAATATTAATTGGGTCTCTTCCAAGAAGGTCTTCAATTTTAACTTCTTTAATTTGTCCTACACTTAAGTCTCCATCAATCCAGCTTTGAACTGGAGGTACAATTTTAACTTTAAGTCCGAGTGAAAAAAGATTACTAGTAATTTGAAGTAGCCTTGTAGGATCTATATTTTGAATTGAAATTATGACATCTTCAACATCATTCTTTTTAATGAAATCCTCGTCAATAGAGTTGATGTTGTAAACTTTTAATAGGTTTATTTTCTTTCCAATTTTTCTTTCATCATCATCAACAAAACCAACAACTTCAACGCCGTTTTTAGTATCGTTTTGAATGGCATCATAAGTTAACATGCCAGAATTACCAGCTCCAAAAATTAAAACATTAGAAATAGATTGAAAGTCTTGAGTAATATGGTTATAAAGAGATTTTATAAACAATTTAGCCCCAATTAAGAATAATATGTTAAGTAATAAGTGGATATAGATGATTGAGCCGGAGATGTCAAAAAGGCTATCTTCATTCATAAACTTTCTACTCGCAAAAGTACAGCAGATAAGTATAGTTGCTAAAATGTTAGCTCCGATTATAATGTTGACAATATCTTTAAATCCTGTAAATCGAACTACACCTTTGTATGTCCCAACAGCTATTAGGCTAATTGTAGCTACAACAATAACATATGGAATTTGCATCAAAAGGGTAGAGAAGTCAAACTCTATGATGAAATTATACCTAATAAGGTATGCCATAAAAAATGTAGCAACTATTATTGATATATCAAATAACAGCACTAGCCATTTTGAGGCATATTTCTTAGATATTTTATTTAGATATTTAACTATCATGATACAAAATACGTATTTATAGCAGAAACTACTCTATTTAATTCAATATCAGTTAAATTTGATCCGCTAGGTAAACATAAGCCTTTTTCGAATAATTCATCAGAAACTCCATTAAGATAGCTAGGTGCATCTTTAAAAACGGGTTGTTGGTGCATTGGTTTCCATAAAGGTCTAGATTCTATGTTTTCCTTTTCTAAAGCGAGTCTTAAACCTTCTCGTGTGCTTTCAGAATCTAACAGAATACAAGATAGCCAACGGTTGGAAAAATAACCTTCAGGTTCGTTTAAAAATGTGATTTTAGTATTGTCTTTAAAAGCATTTACGTAAAATTCGTGATTTGAACGACGTTTAGCTACGTGACTGTCTAAAATAGTCATTTGACCACGGCCAATACCAGCAACGATATTAGACATTCTATAATTGTAGCCTATTTGAGAGTGTAAATAATGTGGTGCAGTATCTCTTGCTTGTGTGGCTAAGAAAACAGCTTGCTCTTTCTGTTTTTGCGTTTTTGTAACTAAAGCACCACCTCCAGAGGTTGTTATGATTTTATTGCCATTAAAGGATAATATTGAAAAATCACCGAAAGTGCCACAATTTTTACCTTTGTAAGTACTTCCTAATGATTCAGCGCTGTCTTCTACAACAGGAATGTTATATTTTAATGCGATATTGTTAATCTCGTCTACTTTATAAGGCATTCCGTATAAATGCACCGCAACAATTGCTTTCGGTTTATTTCCTTTTGCAATTCTATCTTTTATTGCGATTTCTAATTGAATAGGGCACATGTTCCATGTTTCCCTTTCACTATCTACAAAAACAGGAGTTGCACCTTGGTATACAATAGGGTTAGCAGAAGCTGAAAACGTTTTGCTTTGGCATATTACCTCATCTCCATGACTAACACCTAATAAAATAAGGCTTAAGTGAAGGGCAGACGTACCTGATGCTAAAGCTGCAACATGAATATCTTCATTAAGATAAGATTGTAAGTCGTTTTCAAAGCCGTTAACATTTGGTCCTAAAGGTGCTACCCAATTAGAGTCAAAAGCTTCTTTTATGTAAGATTGTTCATTACCACTCATGTGCGGTGATGAGAGCCATATTTTAGTATTCATAGGTTAATTCTTTAAGTTAGTTTAGTACCTAAAGTTGTTAATTAGAGGTATTTGGGACCTAAAATTAATTAGCATTTATGGTGCTAATATAAGTCCTAATAGTTTAAACCAAGAAACAAAAATATAAATTTACGATAAACTGCTAAATTTACACGATATATAAGGTTTATCTGATTTTTAAAGGTATAAAAATCAGATAAAAAACACTCTAAAACTCTAATATCATCGTTTGATTAGTGTTTGAGATTAAAATTAGGTTTGTGTCTCGTATACTATCTTAATATGCTTAAAAATCATAAGCTTATTTAGTGTTAGTACGAGTTTTAAAATCAATAATGAAAAGGGAGTCTTGTGTATAAGAATGAATTATTACGATCTGTATTTAGGAAAAAAATCTGTTTCATCTTTTTGTTGAGATAATTCATCGTAAATATCTTGATTAACAATGTATTTCCATACTTTAAAAGTTCTAAAATCCTTAGAAAAAGAAGCTTTAAATTCAAATAAAGAGTCGTGTTCACTTCCTAGTCCTCCACCAAGATTAAAAACCTTAAAACCTTGCTCTGTAGCTTGTAGTCGCATTTCATCTAAGAATAATTTTGATGGTTTTAGTCTTAGGTGTTCTGTGCGTGTACCAGACAAGTGGTATTGTACAATTTGTTTTGTTTTTACAAACATTGAACCTGCCACAAAAGTGTTAGATTCTAGGTGTCTAACTAAAAGGATATCTGTATCAAAATCGCTAATTTCCATGAAGTTAAGAAAGTACTCTTTACTAAAAAAGTAGTTTTCTTTAGCATTTAGACGTTTCATGTTTTCGTAATAGATATCTACAAACTCAAGGATTTCTTCTTTAGTTTCTGCTTTAACAACTTCACATTGTTTTCTTAGTTTGTTTATTTGGTTTTTATTGGATTTTCCATAAGCCATACGCGACTGTTCTATTGGTAATGAAACATCAATATTTACAACGTCACCTAAGCTTACGGTATCTCCTAAGTTTTCTAATATTCTATCTTGTTGAATGTAAGGGTGTAATCTGCTAAAAACAGACACGATGTTATTAGAATCTAAATAAGCGTTAAAAGTTGTTTTAAAATCACTAAAATCATACGTGTTTACGTCTACATTACAAAGTGGGCCTGCATAACCGTAAACAGATGTAAGATCAGAATATATTGTATTAGGAATCTTACGGAGTAAAATAGGTAGGGCTATTGTAGCTTTGTCTTTTGTATAGGTTAATAAAATAGGGGTTTCATCCTCGTTTTTAGAAATGTTATGGTAGTCGTATGTGTGGTAAAAATCATAGTTTTCTATTTGTTCTAAAATAGCATTCCACTCTTTCTTGTCTGTGATTTCTTTCATCATTAAATCTTTAGCTTTATGATTGAAGTTATTGGTCTTGTGTTGTTTTTGTTCCTGTAAACATAGGCATATCGAGTGTTTCAGAACTATTGATGTCACTTTTCTTTATTACTTTGTAGAAGGTAAGCCATAAGATTTTTAAATCTAGTAAAAAGGATAGATGATCAACGTAATAAACATCATATTCAAATTTTTGTTCCCAGGTAATTGTGTTTCTTCCATTAATTTGAGCCCAACCTGTAATACCTGGCATTACTTCGTGTCTTCTGTTTTGTTCTTTATTATAGTGTTTTAGATACTCTGGCAAAAGTGGGCGAGGCCCTATTAGACTCATATCTCCTTTTAGTATATTAAGTAATTGAGGGATTTCGTCTAGTGAGTATTTTCTACAAATATCGCCGGTTTTAGTAACACGTTCTAATGCTGGTAATAGTTCTCCATTAGCATCTGTTTTATCGGTCATGGTTTTTAACTTGATAATTGTAAAAATTTTACCATGCTTTCCTGTTCTTCTTTGGTAAAAGAAAGGCTTTCCGTTGTTTGAGATACTTAAGATAATTATAAGTATTATAAAAAGTGGTGAAATTAGAATTAGCCCAATTAAAGCTGCTGTAAAATCTAATAAACGTTTAATAATTACAGTATACATATTTCTTATTTTTCTATCTGTTATAATTCCCAAAACAATGCAAATAAACTGTTTTTATTTTTGATTTTAGTGTTGCTCTTAATTTTTTAATGATTAAAATTGCTACAAATAGTTTTACATTTTATAAATATCAAAATTAAGAATTTTTATTACTTTACTAGAGAGCAATGATATATTAGGATTTAGCATGTGAAGTTTGCTATAGGTTTAGCTCAGATTTAAAATTTATGATAGCTAAAACGGAGATCTGATATAAAAAAATAAAGTTATAGGTTGTTTATTATAAAGTAGTACTCTGGAAATTTAAGAAAAATGATTGTGTAATTTAGGTAGGTAAGTTAATAAAGCGGGACGTTTATTATAGGGTTTATTGTCTTTTCATCTAGTTTTGTTGCTGATATTAAGATTAACCTATAACTTAGATTTTTAGATTAGATATATACGATATTTAAATGTCTTTTCTCGAGATTATTTTTAATCTTGATACTAATATATGTTAATATGAATTTTAAAGAGTTAATACCTGTATATCGGAAGCAACCATCAACATCATACAAATATAAATTTACGGTATTCACACCTGTTTATAATTGCGAAAATTCAATAAAGAAAGTTCATGATTCGTTACTTAAACAAACATTTAAAGATTTTGAATGGCTTGTAATAAATGATGCTTCATCAGATAAATCACATGAAGTTATTTCTAAAATAGTTGAAACATCTCCTTTAAATATAAATTATGTAAATAATATTGAGAACAAGCATAAGATGAGTTGTTTCATTCAGTCTATAAAATTAGCTAAAGGCGAATTTTTATTGACATTTGATGGTGATGATGAATGTTATCCAAATGCACTTGAATTTTTTAATAACGAGTATGAAGAAATTCCAGATGAATTAAAACCAAAGGTGGCAGCTGTAACAGTTTTGTGTGAAGATCAGTATGGATCACGTGTTGGTGATTTATTTCCAGAAGACCCTTTTTATTGTAACACATTTGAGGCTCGTATTGCTGGCAAAATAATTGGTGAAAAATGGGGCTTTACAAAAACAGATGTATTAAGGAGTATTATTGTGAATCCAAGGATGCTTAATTATGGTTTTGTACCTGAAAGTATGATATGGGATCCTGTAGCGAGTAATGGTTTCTTGACTAAATGTGTAAATAAAATACTTAGAATTTATCATGTAGGAGTAGAGGGGTCCAT
>Ga0193954_1001890_pt1 | contig 10330 bp, 10 predicted proteins | sample BB_5_MG_FD_140340 | JGI IMG/M metagenome (GOLD analysis project Ga0193954, IMG submission 140340) | Microbial mat bacterial communities from the Broadkill River, Lewes, Delaware, United States - BB_5_MG | ecosystem: Environmental > Aquatic > Freshwater > River > Microbial mats | place: USA...
ATCTTTGTTTTCGAGCTTCAGGTTTGTTCGCAACGTATTAATGGCATCGCTGTAGGCAGCGTAGAGCTTGCGTGTCCGGCTTGCTTCTAAATCGGCTGCGTAATTTTCAGCTTCGGCAATCAGTTCACGCCGTTTCTTTTCTTCGCTGGCTTCAGCCAGTTTTTCGCCGTAACGGGTATCGCGCAAGACAAAAGAGACAACTTTAATGCCATATTTTTCTTCCAATGTTGGTCCATCTTGATTCAATGGCGTATTTTTCAGGGTCTGATAGATATCCTCTTTGATCCGGGCCCGGTCCGAGACTAATTCGTTGATGCTCTCACTTTGCATGACATCCTTGACCAGTCCGTCAAAATCGTTCTGCAATAAGGTTTGTGGTGAACGATTTTCGATCCCCCACCGCTTCAGATCTTCGATGCGATAGGTCAGCATAGCGCTGGTCCAGAGGGCGACATTACCGCGCGACATAATCCGTTGCGGTTTGTCGCTGGCACCAAGGTGGAGTTCCTGATTCATCAAGGGAACTTCAAGTTCAAGCTTTGTGAACAGGGGCGGGCGTGTATGCCACCCGACTTCTGTCACCGCAATTCGTTGACCGGAAAGTGTTTCAAGTATTACCGCGTAATTCAGTCTGACCTTATAGATGGTATGGCTGGCATAGAGCAGGGCTATAGCGCTGTAAGCAACCATGAAGATCAGCATGATGACGAAGGCACGTTTGAAAAGTGCTTTTAGACGGGCTCTGTGTAACAGGCTGGAGTGGGCTTCTTCGGTCACGGCATACCTCCAGTGAATGACAATGAGTTTTCTGTGGGGGCTCTCTTTTTCTAAAAAGGCTAAATTAAAATCAACAATAGCGAAATAGAAAGATGTTCTATTCTTAGAAATATAACAGATTTTCAGCGGCTTGCATGGTTCTTTAGTTTAAAAATTGCCAGATTTAATCGGATGATTTCACGGACCACAGGATGATCATTTAATTATCAATATCTATTGGGAGGCATCCCTATCGTTTGTTCTTTCGATAAGGCCCTGAGGTGTTGATATAAATTTCATGTAATAAATAGCTAAGGGAATTCAATGTTTGGAAAAATCTCGTGTCACAGGGCATCATTTGGAAAGCGTGTAGGGAATCTATGGAAATTGGTTTTAATTTTGCGAAACATGTGCTAGTCCTAATTGATCTAAGCCAATATCGTAAGAGAGAGAATTTTGATGGAACAGGGAAAAATTGAAGCACAGGAAATACCCCTCCAACCCTGGAAGGGGTTTCTAATTTTATTTTTACCTTTATTCGTTGTGGCTATTGTTATTATTTCAACGTTCTATTCTTCTCGTACACAGGTTACACATGTCCTAAATTTCTCAAGAGAGAAAGAAATTATCTCGCTTCAGAAAAAGTATATTAATTCAGATATAAGGTCAGCTGTGACTGATCTTAAATATTTGGCCTACAGTTCACCTTTTGAAGAAATTAATTGTGAAAAAGATAGATGCAGGAAAATCTTAAAAGAAGAGGTTGAACAGGATTTTTTACAATTTTCTATCGCAAAGCAAATGTACGATCAGATCCGTTTTATCGATAAATCAGGAATGGAAACTATTCGTGTCAATTTTAACAGTGGTTTTCCGGCCATCGTAGAGGAGGCAGAGTTACAGAACAAAAAAGGTCGATATTATTTTGACGATACATTTGTTCTATCGGCCAATGAAGTATTTATATCTCCACTCGATTTAAATATTGAATATGGAAAAATCGAACGTCCCCTGAAACCGATGATTCGTTTAGGAATGCCTGTTTTTGGTCGCGATAATGAGAAAACTGGAATTGTTCTGCTCAATTATTTTGGTTCTCTTTTTTTGGATCGGTTTACGGAATTGAGTCAATCCTCTTCGGGGAGAATTTTCTTACTTAATAAATCAGGATATTACCTCCATAATGAAAATTCTGCTCTTGAGTGGGGCTTCATGTTCCCTGAAAAAAATCAAATGAGTAGAATGTTTGGTGGCGTGTACCCTGAAGCTTGGGATGTCATTGCCCATAATGTGGAAGGTCAATTTGAAAATACAGCCGGGTTGTTCACTTTCGAAACGGTATACCCACTGGACTTTGGAATGGTGTCAAGCTCTGGCAGTGGTAACGCGTTTGGCTCCAGTCAATCGACACTGGAAAGCCAGGACTATTTCTGGAAGTTGGTCTCATTTGTTCCCCATGACACTTTGTATAGTGAAAGAGATTCTCTCCGGCTGACACTGGGAGTTTTCCTGTTTGGTTTATTGCTTTTACTCGCTTTTGGTTCGTGGAAGATAGCCTTGTCTTTTGCTTTACGCCAACGAGCCGAAAAAAAGCGCGAATTATTACTTAGCCATTTGGAACAGACTTACCTACAACTTAAAACATCTCAAACGCAACTGCTTCAGAGTGAAAAAATGGCATCAGTTGGTCGCTTGTCAGCTGGAGTCGCTCATGAAATTAATAATCCCCTTGCTGGTATTATGCAGAATGCAGATGTCTTATCACGGCGACTCAGTAGTGATACCCCTGCCAATAACCGTGCAGCAGAAGAGGCAGGAACGACACTCGCTTCTATTCAGTCTTATATCGATGCACGGGATGTCCCAAAAATGATTGGAAGGATCCATGAATCTGGTCAGAAGGCCGCTGGAATCGTTTCCAAGTTACAAAATTTTACGCGCTTAAACCATGAAGCGATTGCCAAGTATGATCTGGGGGATCTGCTTGACCGCAGTATCGATCTTGCGTACAGCGAAAGTGGACTCACTAAAAAATGTAATTTCCGTAACATAAAGATTGTTCGTGAGTATGCTAAAAGCCTTCCTCCTGTTCTTTGTGATCGAGGGATCGTTGAGCAAATTTTTCTGAATATTTTGAGAAATGGTGCTGAAGCGATGCTGGTCAATGATTCTGACAAGCCGCCTCGTTTCCTCTTGCGTGTGAAGTATGACGCAGAAGAGAGAATGGTTCGTATTGAAATCGAAGATAATGGCCATGGCATGAGTGGGGAAACGTGTCAGAAAATTTTCGATCCCTTTTTTACAACAAAAGAGGTAGGGGCAGGAACGGGTTTGGGGCTTGCTGTTCTCTACTTTGTGATCACCGAAAACTACAGAGGTGAAGTGAACGTAGAATCTCAGCTCGGACAGGGTACGAAAATAATCGTTCGGTTTCCTGCTGAAGATATTCTTTCACCTAAAACCTAATTTAGCGCATTAAAAAAATAGAACAGTCAAAATAGTCATTATGATAATGACCGCCACTCTCCATTGCTGAGGTGGCGGTTTTGTCTTATGTGAATCAGGACAGGTTGTTGTCTATGAGCTGCTCCAATTTTAGGTCGGGCTATTGATCCCCATTGTCCTCAAGCGAATAATGTTGTCATTCCCTGTGGAAGATATTAATTTGCAGTGTTATTGAATTTACAAATAAATGAGGGTTGGTATGACAATCGAAAGTTCTTTAAGTTTTTTGCTCGCAATTTTTATCTTTGGGATTACCCCCGGGCCGGGTGTTTTTGCTATTTTGGCCCGAGCTTTGGTGGCGGGAGCTCCCGCCTGTTTTTTCTTGGCTTTAGGAATGGTGATCAGCGACATGGTCTACCTGATTTTGGCCTGTTTGGGGCTTGCTGCATTGGCAGAACATTGGAGTGAAGCTTTCATGGTTGTCCGTATCCTCGGGGCTATTTACCTGATCTATCTGGGTGTCCAAATGTGGCGGGCATCACGTCAATCATTATTGGCAGAAGCTGACGTCAAAGAAAAATCAGGACTGAGTTTCATGCAGGGATTCATCATCTCTGCGTCCAACCCCAAGGTGATTTTATTCTATATCGCTTTCTTGCCAACCTTTATGGACCTGACCGTTTTGTCTCACGGTGATATCGTTCTGGCCGCTTTTTTAACTCTGATTGGTTTGATGGTTGGGCTGATGATGATTGCTTATGGTGCATCCTCTGCTCGACGTTATATCCATTCTCCACGCGGACAGAAGACCCTCAACCGGACTGCCGGATCTGTGATGATCGGGGCCGGGACCTTTCTGGCATCGAGTGGTTGATATTGTCACCCGTGATTGAACGATAGACGTTCCCTCGATTGTTTTAATCTTTTTGTGGAGATAGCGATGAATTTTGGCAGTGACAACCAGACAGGGGCTTCCCGGCAAGTATTGGAGATGCTGACTGAGGCCAATGATGGAATAACCCATGGTTACGGAGACGATAAGTGGACAGGGCGGGCAGTTGACGCATTGAAGGATGTTTTTGAGTGTGATCTGGATGCCTATTTCGTCCCGACCGGAACCGCGGCCAATTGTCTGGCTTTGTCCTGTATGGTGCAACCTTGGGAGACCATTCTCTGTCATAGCCATGCGCATATCAATGCTGATGAATCGACAGCGCCGGAACAGTTTACTGGCGGTGCGCGAATGTTGGCCATTTCAAAAGGGGCAGGGAAAATTACGGTTGAACACCTGGAACAGTATTTTGCCAATGTTGGAACACATGAACCCCACAATCCCATCGCCAGAGCCTTGAGTATTACCCAGGCGAGTGAAGCCGGGCTCGTTTATTTTATTGATGAGCTGACATCTCTTTGCACTGCAGCCAAAGAACATGGCCTGTCTGTTCATATGGATGGTGCTCGTTTTGCCAATGCGCTGGTTACCCAGAAGTGCAGCCCTGCTGACCTGACCTGGAAGGCTGGAGTTGATGTCTTGTGTCTGGGAGCAACCAAATGTGGGGCCCTCTGTGCCGAAGCGGTTATCTTCTTTAATAAAGAGCTGGCCGAAACCTTTGTCCATCGGAGAAAAAGAGCGGGGCATCTGGTGTCAAAGGGACGCCTGTTCGGGGCTCAGTTTTTAGGTTGGCTGAAAGATAATCATTGGTTGGAACTGGCGGCTCATGCGAATGCGCAAGCTGCTAAACTGGCAGGGAAGTTGGCCACATTCGAAGGTGTTCGACTGGTCTGGCCGGTTCAGGCAAATGAAGTCTTTGTGACGATGCCCAAAGGGCTTGTCACTGCATTGTGGGATGCCGGTGCTGAGTTTTACGATTGGTATCCTGATGTCCGCCCAACAGAGATGACGCTTGGTGATGATGACATGATTGTGAGGCTGGTGACCTCGTTCGCCTCCCGTGATGAAGAGCGCGTGGAGTTTTGTGAACGGATTGAGGATTACTTGAATAAAAATTAGGCTTGCTAACCGCTGAGGTTTAAAGGATCTCCCCCCTCTCCCATCGAGGGAGAGGGGGGAGATGAAGAAAGCAATTGTCGATTTCTTCTCTATGGCCCTGTCATTGTTGAAGGAAATCAGTCCCCCTGGATGGGATCACGCTGCCATGCTTACGAGTCACTCACGAGTGAAAAAATAGTCTTTTCTTGATTGTCCTCTCCATATTGTTAAACTTTCACATGAAGTTTAACAAAGATAGCTTTGACACTTGGGCACTGATTTTCAAAGCTGCTTCCAAAGATTGTTCTGCTTGAGAGATTTCGGTCAAAGTGTTCACAATATCGGCATCTTCATAATTGGAAAGTCGTGATTGCATCTGTAGTTTGATTTCTTCAGTGAGAGATTTAACATCATCCAGATGTGAGTTGATGTTTCCCATCTGGCTCCTGGCTCCGCGAATTTGCTCTGCCGAACTTTCAATACTGTCCAGTTGGTTTGAGACCGATGTGTGATCACCGCTATTGAGTGCTCCTTCAAGTTGATCTATCGTGGCAAAAATATCGGTCGGATTTTTGAATAGCTCAGATCCTGTTAGATTTGTCTGAACGGTCTGACCGGCGCTGACTTCGACCTGCTTGTGGTCGTTCGTGCCGTTATAAACGACAGGGTCACCACTAAATGGTGTTGTTTTGTCGGCGTATCCTGAAAAAAGGTAATTCCCATCAACTTTTGCGTTGGCGATATCAAGCAGTTGTTTTTTTAGTTGGACCACTTCTTTCGCCAGAGTCTGCATATCTTCTGCAGAGTTTGAACTGTTGCTTCCTGAAATGGCGATCTCCTTGGCACGAATCAAAAGAGATGAGACTTGGTCTAAGTGTCCGTCAACAATATCGAGATCATTTTGGGTTGCATCGGTTGTTTCCATGTAGCGGTCTAATTTTTGAATCTCTTCTGTTGTACTGAGAATAGGGCCGACTGCAGCAGGATCATCGGATGAGCGGTTCACGCGTTTTCCTGTTGTTGCCTGTTCATAAAGTTCGTACCTTTGCTGGTTACTTTTTTCAATCTGATAGCTCAAGGAGCGGTAGGTTGACATCTGGGTTACTTTCATCGGTATGTCCTATAATTGCATAAGGGTGTTGAGCATTTCATCGACAGTTGATAGATATTTGGCTGCGGCCTCGTAGCCGGTCTGGTACTGGATCAGCATCAACATCTCTTCATCAATCGAGACCCCCGAAGTGTTATCTCGCATATTTTGAAGTTGCACCATGGCATCTTTAGTGCTGGCAAGGGTTTGTTTGTTCTGACTGACTTCGAGACCAATATCAGAGGCGATGGAGTTGTAGTAATCGTTAATGGTACTGTTGTTGATCAGTGCTTTGTCTTGTAGCCCAGTTATCTTCAAACAGTTACTATTGTCGCCGGGAAGATAGGTTCCGCCACTTCCTGCCGCCACTTCGTTCGGGTTGGTCAGGGTCATAGATAATGTTGCTGCTGCACCACTCCAGGGGTGTGGAGTGCCGCTTGTGTAAGAAAAGAAATCTTGTCCGGTATTGCCATTGGCGTCGATTCCGCTGCTATGAACTGTATTGACGGCGTTTGCCAGACCGAAGGCAAGTTGATCCAGCTTATCTAATACCACAGGGATGGTTTCATCACGTATATCGAGTTGGCCCTTAATCGCACCACCAAAATCATCTCGGTCAAGCGTGCTAGTCGATGCACCATTGGTAACTTGGAGTTCTAGTGTTCCTGCTGCTGAAATAACCTCAATTTCATTCGCTTTGTCTGCACTGACCAGGGGAACTCCGTTTGGCAGTTGCAGAGACACCATGCCGTTTGCCTCTGAGTAGGATTTGGCTCCAGTTGTTTCAGAGACTTCCTGGATGAGAAGGTCGCGTTGATCGCGTAGGGAATTGGCCGATATCCCTGTCGATTCTGCTGATGCTATCTGACTGTTGAGAGTGGCAATCTCTTTTAGTTGACGATTCAGGTTGGTGATGTCTCCTGCCAATTTGTCGTTGATACCGTCGGTGGTGGCGTTGAGGTCTTTGACCATTTTTTGCAGATGATCGGCGAGATCATCGCCCTCTTGCATGACCTGCTGACGTTCGACATTTCCAGAGGGATTTCCGCTTAAACTTTGCCAGGCATCATAAAAATTGTTGATCTCTTTATCGAGACTGGAACTGTCGATTCCGATAATACGCTCAAGTTCAGTCAGGGGCATCGTTTTGGCATTTGCTTCGCCGTATTCCGCTCCCTGTTTATTTAATTGACCGAGAACAAAACTGTCTGTTTCGCGGTCAATAGAAGAAACCGTTGCCCCCTGACCGATCATCTGGCCCCTGAACTCGAGCGTCGGAGATGGGCTGAGTCGAAGCGTTTGGCGTGAATAGCCTGGAGTGTTGACGTTAGAGACATTGTTGCCGGTGACTTCAATTCCTTTCTGGTTGACGAATAAACCAGAGGAACCAGTGTATAAAGATGATAAAAGGCTCATATCAGATGCTCCCGTTCAGTAACATGCCTGAATTTAAGGCCTGAACCCTGACACCCTTTTGGCTGTAGATGACAGGAGTCAATCTTTCGCTGCAATGACGCACCATCTGGCGCAAGTTGGCCAGACACGTATGCAACAAGCGGGCATTGCGAATATTATCTGCACAAATCCGGGCAATCTGTGGTTTCAATGCGGAAGGACAAACCTCTGTTCCCGAACTCATGATTTTAATCAACGCACCTTTTTCTTCCTGAAGCTCTTTCAGCTCTTTGACTTGCAGTTTTTGGGCAAAGCACCGTTCCTGAATGATTAACCGCTCCAACTGGTCGAGATGCTTTTTTAATTCATGTGCCATTGTTTAACTCCCGGAATGGTTGCTAGCGTTTCAGGTTGATCAGTTCTTGCAACATTTCATCCGTTGTTGTTATGACTTTAGACGAAGCGGAGTACCCATTCTGAATGGTGATCAGGTTGACAAATTCCTGGGCAAGGTCGACGTTCGAAAGCTCAAGGCTGTTAGTATAGATCTTGCCCTGGGATGCTCCGGCGACACCGACGCTGGCCGACCCTGAGTTGGCCGTCGATGAATAGAGGCTGCCTCCCTCTTTGCTTAACCCCTCTGGATTGGTAAAGGTTGCCAGAGTAAGACGGGCGATATTGATCTTTTCTCCGTTGGAATAGCTGGCGATAACTGTTCCATCATTATCGATACTGACCTTGGTGACCTCCCCAGGGGCGTAACCATCCTGGTCCTGCGAAATAACAATTGAACTGCTGTTGAACTGAGTTGTGTTGAAGTTCATGTTGATCTGCTGACTTGTGTCTGCACCGTTATCCCAGGCCAGCGTGCCGGCGTTGGTACTTGCTGTTCCTCCGCTCAAAAGCTTGCCCTCATTGTCAAAGGTCAGGGTGCCGGTGCCGACTTCAGTGAGAGAATTAGGTCCTGCTGCGGCGGCAGAGAGTTCCGAACTGTTGACTACGGTATGCCATTCCCAGGTCAATGGGCTGGTCTTGACGAAGTACGTTGTCGCTGTATGTTTGTTTCCGAGCGAGTCAAACAGATCTGTGGAGGTTGAATAGTTGGACGTTTCCGTCGGATCAGTAATATCGAAGGGATCTTTCTGAGTGGATCCTGAATCAAGGTTTGTCTTCAGGGTTAATTCTCTGGTTTGTCGAGCAGGAATCTGGCTGTTGACATCAACCCTGATATCGGTTGGATCACCACCGAGCAAGGTCCCATTATTGTCAAATCCCTTCCCCTGAACCCTATAGCCTTCGGCACTTATGAGATAACCATTTGGATCGAAGCTGAATGAACCGTTACGGGTATAGAAGGTTTCGCTGCTGCCTTCATTGCTGAGCATAAAGAACCCATTTCCTTCAATTGCCAAGTCGGTAGAACTCGCACTTTTTTGGAATGATCCCTGGCTGAAGGTGGTCTTTATATTTGCGATTTGTGTTCCTCGGCCAACCTGGGCTGTACCACTGGAACTGGAGATGCTGGCGGATAATGCATCGGAAAACATGGTGCTGCTCGATTTGAAACCGATGGTGTTACTGTTTGATATATTATTTCCGGTTACGCTCATTGCTTCGGAATTGGCTTGCAGACCAGATATCCCCGTGTAAAGAGTACTTGAAAGTCCCATGGATTTCCTCCTTTATAAAAATGTGTCAGGCGACTGCCGCACTGTCAATGTTGGTGAAGACGTTCTGTTTCAGCTGTTCCCGAGCTGCGATGGTGATCACCCGGCGGTTGTTAATACTGACCAGCATGGCAATTTGATCCAGCAAGACCAGGGCGAGTTTTCCACCTTTAAGGCTGAGAGCCAGGATGGCTTCTTCCAAACGCTCCATCTCATTTTTAGAAAAACTCAATTGACGTTGTTCCATGCGTTGGCGGGCGTGTGCTGAAAAACTCAGTTCCAGTTGTGTGTGTGGTTTCATTAATCTCATTGCGCAATCACCGATGAAATGCCGCCAAGAGGGATGTTTCCAGCATCGGTCACGAGGATGCTGCCGGATGAATCAAGAACAACTTCATCAACTTTGACCTTAACCAAAGATTGATTTTTTACTGTCTTGTCTTCTGAATCTTTGACTTCTACTTCGAGCTTGTAAGTGCCTTTTGGAAGATCTTCACCGGAGCTGTCGGTTCCATCCCAGGCGACGAAGTTCTGTCCTTCTTGTGGGTTATCCAGGCTAAATGTGGCAACCTCATGACCATCAGCATCGATGACTTTGACGGTTGCTTGCGCGGCATCCTGATCGAGAGAAAACCCCAAGTTGACATCGTCTCCCTGGAGATAGACGCTATCGGTTGCAACAACAACTTCTTGGCCCAGGAGTGAGAAAGCTGCAGAGCTCCCTTGGGTAAAGAGTAGTTGATCCATTTTTTTATTTGTTTCTGTCTGTTGTTCAAGGGAACTGAACTGAGCCAGTTGGGCGACAAACTCAGTGTTATCCTGTGGGTTGAGGGGATCTTGATGCTGCAATTGAGCTACAAGAAGCTTCATAAAGGCATCCGATCCCAGAGCGGAATTTCCACTTGCAGTGTTGGTGTAGTTCGTGAGGTTGCTAGAACTTTGATTGATACTGTCGGTTGTCGCCATAGTCGTGATCCTTTATGCAAG
>Ga0193954_1001891_pt1 | contig 10314 bp, 4 predicted proteins | sample BB_5_MG_FD_140340 | JGI IMG/M metagenome (GOLD analysis project Ga0193954, IMG submission 140340) | Microbial mat bacterial communities from the Broadkill River, Lewes, Delaware, United States - BB_5_MG | ecosystem: Environmental > Aquatic > Freshwater > River > Microbial mats | place: USA...
CTGTGCTGGGCCGAGGATGTGCATCGTTTGGGGCCCCTAACGATGGTCCGCGCCCTGTAACCGGCCTGAACCTACAGCCGCGCTCCGCAGGCTGAGGGCCTGGTCTCAGGTGTCCCCTTCTGGGCCGAGATGTGCCAAGTACGGACGTAGAGGGCATTTGAGGACTCGCTGGCGTAAACCCCTTCGCGCCCCGGCGCCATGTCAGCTAGTTTGCTGGTGTGGCCAGTGGGATGACATCGCGGACGGAGGTGCAACGACTCCGTCACACTTTTGCCGCGTTCTCCCGCGTGGTCCGCGCCTACCGCCTCTACAACTCAGACAACGCCACCGTCCGGCGCATGCTCGACGATGTCTGGCGTCAGTTCACGGACCTGCTCGAAATGACAGGTTCGGTGCTCATTCAAGTTCAACCTGAGGCCCTGCTCATCGGAGAGGACACCGTACTCGAGGCCACGGGTCAGGAGGAGTCGATCGCCTTCGCGCTGTACCGCGACGGCCTTCGCCGCATCGAGTTTGTGCGCGGCCTGCCCGTTGCAGAGTTGGAAAGTCTGGTTGAAGCTATCTCCTACGGCCTGCACTTCGCGGGGGTGGGCGACGACATCGTCTCGCTCCTGTGGCGCCGCGACCTGAGCTTTTTGAACTACGTGGTCATCGATACCACCCTCATCGACAGCCAGGGCCAGGCCCCTACCAGCCCCTCGATGCAGGCCGCGCCGTCCATCGACGCGCAGATCAACGCGCTGCTTTCCACCATCTACGGGCGCGCTGACGGGGCCGACGGCCACCTATCATTGCATCTCGACAGCGCCGATGTGCCCGCGAAGGTCATCGCGGACGCGCTGACGGACGTCGACGAGATGGCCCCGGGGCTGCGGCCGGTGCGCAGCCTGCAAACCGCCCCCAGCTACCAAGGTGCACTGGAGCGCGAGGTGGCGGAAGAGGGAGAGTTTGCGATCTCTGTCCGTGGTCTAGAGGGCGCGCTCGCCGCCTTCAGCCAGCCCGTGCCGGATGCCGCGGCCCAGGCCCTCGCCAACGCGCTCTTACGCATGCTGGACACCGCGCTCCTGGAAGATCGTTTTCAAGTGGCCACCGGGATTGTGCAAGGTGTCCGTCACTCTCCTCAGGCCCGGAGCCTGATTGGCGACTGGATGGACGACGTAGTCTCAGAGTCGCGCTTTCGCCACGTCACTGCGGCCTTCAATAACCCCCAGGCCGGCGAAGAGATCCGCACCGCCGTGCTGGACTACTTCAAGATCTGCGGCGCCTGGGCCGTGAACCCCCTGCTGAACCTCCTGCCCAGCATCGCGGACGCGCAACTTCGACGCGCCGTATCCAACTTGCTGCTTGAGATCGGCGTCGTCGATATGAGCCCCCTGATGGAGATGCTGCACAATGAGCAGGCCTTCGTCGCTCAGGAGGCGGTCTACCTGCTCGCGCATCTGAACAACCCCGACGGTGTGCAAGCCCTCTTGCAAGCGGCCCGCCACCCCAGCCCGCCGGTCCGCCACGCGGTCGCGGAGCACGCCGTGCGTTTGCCGAAAGAGCTGGCACGAAATCTCATCTCGGATCTGGTGCTCGACTCTGATGCCAAGGTGCGTGCGCTCGCACTTCGGAACCTCGCGCGCTTTCCGGGACATAGCGCCTTGGTCCTGGCCGAAGGCGCGGTGCACAAAGTCGCCCTCGAAGGGCAGAGCTTCGAGTACAAGCGGGCTGCGCTGGAATCCTACGCGGTGCTGGCCCAGAACAAGGGCGTGCAGCTGCTGCACCGCTACATTCGGGATGGCGAGGGCTTTTTGACAGGCAAGGACGCGGAGGAGATCGCGGTCGCCGCCGCCGGGGCCCTCGCAAAAATCCGAACCGTCGCCGCAGTGGAGATCCTCAAGCGCACGTCCGCGTCCCGTAACAAGCGCCTCAAAGAGACCGCCAAGCGTGCCCTGGTCTTCATGAAGGAGCGCACATGAGCGACAGCCACGCCGCGCCCATAACGCATGGCCGAGACCCCGCGCGCCTGTCTGAAAAGGCAATCCAGCTTGCCCATGACTTCTTGTCCGCGCTCTTCATGGGGGTGCGCACGGCCCAGATTCACGACGCGACCAACGCGGCCTACTCGCACGCGCTGGACCGCGTGCACGAGTCCGCCGCCGCGCTGTACTCGGCCGTAGGCGCCTTTGACGTCAAGGTGGTCGAGCAATCCGTCTTCATCAATGGGGTGGCGCTGCGCTTTCAGGGCAAGAGCTTTCAGGCCATGCGCAACCTGGCCGTCACACTGGAATCGAGACAGATGGGTGGCTTTCGCATGGCCCAGGCCCCCACCTACGACGCCATGCAGCGCCTGATCTCCATCTTCGCGACGGGCGCCAAGGGCAACCTGGAGTCGCATCGACAGCTGCTCCAGCAGGCCCAGATAGGCGTCTTCGGTGTGCAGCGCCTCGGCGATGACAATGGCGCGGCCAAGGTCGACCGCGGGGTCTTCGCCCTTCATAGCTACGCGAAGCTCATTCTCGGGCTGCGCGAGCACGCCGCGATCATCGAGCACGTGCGTCAGCACGGGGACCTGGAGCAGTTGCGCCCTAGGATCCGGGTCGTGCGGGTCATTCAGCACCTGGCAGAGCTCTGCGACGACCGCCTGGATCTTCTTCTGAAGCTGGCGAGCAATAACAGCGGCGCCACGAGTGAGGAGCTGACCGCCGCCAACGCCTGTGTGCTCTCGCTGGCCTTGGGTCACGCGCTGGGCCTTCACCGCCGCGACCTTGGTGACCTCGGGATGGCCGCGCTCTTCAGCGAGCTGGGTCGTCAGGTGATGCCGAGCGCAGACACGAGCCGGGAGGCGCGAAACGCGGCGGCACTTGCAAGTCTTCTTTCAGAAAGCGGCGTTGGGCAGGGGCTGTATACACGCGCCATGGTGCTCACAGAGCAGGTGCTGCGCCCGCACGCCTCCCTGGAGGGCATGCGGCGCGCGCACCCCTTTTCGCGCCTGGTTCGGGTCGCCCTAGCGTACTGTCGACTCATCAGCGGACTGGAGCTGGCCGACGGCGCCACGTACAGCCCGCCTGAGGCAGTGCAAACCCTGCGTGCTGACCGCAGCGGCTGGCTGGACCCTCGCCTCGTGGACCTGTTGGCCAACCTTCTGCGTGTCTTTCCACGAGGCACTCCGGTGGTGCTCGATAGCGGCCACCCCGCGCTGGTCGCCGAAACCAATACCGAGGTCTTCGACAGCCCCATGGTCCGCGTCGCGGGTAACCCACCGAGTGTGCTGGACCTGGACCCCCGACGTCAGCCGCCCACGCGCGTGGCCTTCACCCAGCAGTTCTTGGGCACGGAACCCGTCCAGGGTGGTGTGGTGACTTCAGCGCCGCAGGCCACCAGCGCGGACCTCGGAGATGGCCTGCAGGCGCTGCCTGCGACCCCCGAGGGCGTGATGGTGCCGGCCCAGCCGCCCACTCAGCAACCCAGCTTGCCGAGCCTTGACAGCCTCGCACGGCAGGGCCCACCTCCGGCGACGACGCCCAAGCAGGTGCAGCCCCAAAGCTCCCCCGCGCCGCACCTCGTCGATGACCTTATGCCGCCACCGGCCGCGCCACCACCGGCCGCCACCGAGCCGCACATCGACATCCTAGAGCCGGAGATCGGCGAAGAGGACCTCCGCAGCACGACGCCCAGCGGCACGGTGCCGCCCAGCGCGTATAGCGAGTCCGCGCCCAACCGACTGATCGGCACCTACCTCGCGGGCAAGTACCGCATCCTTCGCAAGATCGGCGAGGGCGGCATGGGGGCCGTGTACCTGGCCAACCAGGAGCCCATCGACCGCAAGGTAGCCGTCAAGGTGCTGCTATCATCTCTGGCCGGAGACGAGGTGGCCGTGAAGCGCTTCGAGCGGGAGGCCAAGACCATCTCTCGCATGCGTCACCCGAACACGGTCACGATCTATGACTCAGGCAAGACCACCGCCAATGAGCTGTACATCGTCATGGAGCACCTCGAAGGCGAGACGCTGGCGGACCTTATCCATCGCGAGGGTGCCGTGCCTGCGGACCGGGCGGCCCGCATCATCCGGCAGGCCTGTGCATCACTGAGTGAGGCCCACGAGGCGGGCATCGTTCACCGCGACCTCAAGCCGGATAACGTCTTCCTGACACGACTTGGCAATGAAAAGGACTGGGTTAAGGTCCTCGACTTCGGCCTCGCCAAACTCGCCGATAACGAGCAGACGGCGCGCATCACGCAACAGGGCAAGGTCTTTGGCACCCCACGCTACATGTCCCCGGAGCAAGCTCAGGGCCTGACGCTCGATGGACGCTCGGACCTGTATACGCTGGGCGTCGTCCTGCACGAGCTGCTCACGGGCCAGTCCCTCTTCAAGGCTGAGACGATGGTCGCCTTGCTCGTGAAACACATCTCCGAGCCGCCCCCGCTATTGTCTTCCGTGCGCCCCGACCTTCACTTTGACCCTCGCCTTGAGCGTGTCGTGCAGCGGGCCCTCACCAAGGAGTTGGACCAGCGCCTGCCCTCCATGGACGCCTTCGCGTCCGCCCTGGAGCCCTTCGCCTACCCTGCGGCGGACGCCCGCGCGCAGGCGCCAGCTCACCGCCCCCTGCCGCAACCTGGCCTGCGGACCCCGGGAGATAGCCCCACAGAAGCGGATAACGGCGAGTTGGACGGCCTGCTGTCCGAGTTCCTCAGAGATCTCACCCCCCTTGATCACCTGGCCGAGGGCTCGAGCAACCCCTTCGCCGGCTATACTCCCGATGGCATGGATGACGGTACTGACAAGTAAGTCACAGCCTCGCCGCGAGCACGCCGCGGGCGATGACCGTCGCCGGCGGCAACCCCGGAGTCAGCGCAAAACGTGATAGCGCGCTGGCCCGTAGTTCAAAGCGCTCACCCAGCCGCCAGCCTACCTGCACAAAACCTCCGACGTCGCGGGTTGTGCCCGCAACGGGGCGGTCTTCACGATAGGTCGTACGCAACCAGACCTGCAGTCGGGCATGGGGCCGCAGGCGTGCCTGCAGCCACCCGCTGCGTCCCGGCAGCCAGCCTAGGGCCTCCTGGTAGCCAGCCCAGAGCCCGCCCACGGTCGAAAAGAGCTGAGGTAGACCGACTTCTGGGCCCACGACGCCCCGGTTGAAGTCATCGTCATGAAGCCGTCCCCAGCCGCCCACCACCCCGAAGGTGAGCCATTGAAGGCCACTCCAGCGCACGGAGCCCCGCACGTGGGTAGCTCCGATGACGGCCAGACCCGCCGCGTAGGGGTCGGGCGCGTCATCTCTCAGGCGCCCCTCCAGGCCCAGACTCAGGCCCGCCCCAGGTCGCAGATCGACGCGACCACGTAGACTCGACAACGCCACGCCCTCGCCGTCTGCGCGCAGACGTAGGCCGCCCGCCGCCGACAACCACGACAGGACGCCTAGGCGGGTCCAGGCCTCGAACTCGCCCTGCTGCTTTTCGTGGTGAACAAGCCCCACCCGAGCCGACATATCGAAACGCAGCACTCGCTGCCGGGCGGACCAGCGCGCGTAGGCCCCCGTCATCCAGCGCTTCGCGGTGGGCTCCAGGCGGATGAGGTCCGGCAGCCCGCCTCCTACGACCCCGAGTTCGAGGCGAGGCGAGAAGCGAAAGCCTACTTGCGCACCGTCGAGATAGGGCACCCCCGGCACGTTCTTTGGCCTCAGTCGTCCCACGGCCAGGACCCAGCCTCCGTGCATTGCGCGCCGACCAATCGAGGTCTCATGCACATAGAGCATCGCGGTCGCCTGCTCACGAAAGCGGGCCTGTTCGGAGCGCAGGGCGTAGGTCAGGACGGTAAGGTCCACCGTTGCCCTCGCCCCATAAAAGCCCAGCGGGATGTCCCGCGCCGAAGCGCTGACGGCCTGCCGATGATCACCTCGGCCCTGCTGCACCCGGACGAAGCTGGTATGCGACATCGCCGCATCGGCGCGAAAGACCGCAGAGTCCTGAAGAGTCTGCGCACGATCCACAATCCGAGGCACACCCTCGCTCGTCAATGCAGATTGCGCGCGAGCCAGCGCAACAGGAGCCGGACCCTTCACGCCGGGGCCAGCCGTCGTGGTAGGCGCCGGCGAGGCCCTGCCCTGCACGAGCTGATAGCAGACCCTATCGCCGGGCCGGGGCCCCTGCACCGCGCAACGGGCGTGATGCTCCGAGGCCGCATCGACCGTGCATTCAGCGATCGGTCTCCTGCGTCGATAAAAGCGCAGGGTGTCCGACGGCTTCACACCCTGCGCAGTCCCCACATCGACGAAGCTATGCGTCGCCGAGTGATCGATAACCTGCGCCTTGGCCCAGCCCTTGGTGCACCCCTTGTGACCTGCGCGGGCCGAGGGCCGGCGCTTCTTGCGGGCCTCAGCGGGCGCGGAGAGGCATAGGCCCGCCACGAGCAGCCCGACGAGGCAGGGGACCCTCAACCGCACTAATCCTCCTCACCGTTGGGGTGACAGCCGCTCTGCACACAGGTGGTGGACACGTACTCGTACCTGCGCTCCTCGCGATGTTTGTCGTCCATCTCGCCCCGGCGATGGCAGTCCAGGCAATTGAACAGCTCGAAGTCCGCCGCCGGGAAGGGCCGGCCCGCGTTGTTATCGGTGTGGCACTCCAGGCACTGTGCGCGCTCTGGTTTGTGTTTGGAATTGCGGTCAATCCTAAAGGGCTGATGGTCGGCCAATCGAAAGACCTCGGAGGTATCGTGGCAGCGCATGCATAGCGGCGAGTCATACTGATAGCCGCTCACCCCATTGTGTGCGTTGGCGCTGTCGGCCTGCTCGTGAGGGTGGCAGCCCACGCAAGTCACGTTCTCGGCGTTGCTCGAGTCCGCATGACAGCTTGCGCAATCCGTCGTGCCGTGGGCCGTCGCCATCGACACCGGGAAGATTAGGTCGTGGGACTCACGAGACAAGATCTGCCCGTCGATATGGCAGCTCAGACACGTGGGACTGTCATAGACATAATCCAACAACCCAAGGTGCACCGGGTCCATGTCCGCTTGCAGGTGGCAGCCGAGGCAGCCCGCCTGCGTGAAATCTGCGCTCGGAAAGGGGCGCTCGGGAAGCTCACTGGGGTGACAGCCCAGGCACTCCGCCTTATCCGGCGCATGCGCAGAGGCCGCATCAATCTTGAAGGGAAGGTGGGTCTGCAGGTCCGGCACCGAGGCATCAAAGTGGCACTTCATGCAGTCGCCTGAGGCATAGGTGTAGCCGCCCACCGGCCCATGCTCGGTAGCCATTTCCAGCTCCTCATGCTCGTGGCAGTCCACGCAGGTCACGGCCTCTTGGTCATTGGCGTCAATGTGACAGCCCGAGCACTCCGTCTCAGCGTGACGGGTGCGCATTGAGATGGGGAAGATCGCGTCGTGTACATCTCGCGACAAGGCGTTGCCATCGCGGTGGCATGACAAGCAGGCTTGCGTCTGCCACGCATAGCCCGGCATCGCCCCATGCTCGGCGGCCATCGCTTGCTGCTCATGACTGTGGCAGTCGATGCAGCTGACCTGAGCTCGGTCCCCAGGTACGATGTGGCAGTCGCCGCAGTCCTGGGCCTCGTGGGTGGTGCCCTCCCCGATCGGATAGAAGGGGGTATGATCAACACCTGAACCGTCCGCGGTGCCTCGAGGGTGGCATGTGAGACAGCTTGTGCCGTTGTAGACATAGTCCGGCACCGCGGTGTGCTGAGGATCCGTCTCTGCCTGCTCGTGCACGTGGCAACCGATGCACGTGAAGTCCTTGAACGTGTCGAAGTCGCCGTGGCACTTGTTGCAGTCGGTGCCCTCATGCTTGCCCGAGTTGATCGGGAAGTAGGGCTCGTGGCTGTCGTGGTCCAGCGTCGTCAGCCACGGCACCCCGGATGGGGTCTCCGAAGAGGTGCACCCCACGCCCAGCACGGCGAGCAGCATCAACGTTCGGCGAATTTGTGACACTCGTAACATTTTTGATCCTTGTATTCGTAGCCACCCACGAAGCCGCTCGAAGTGCGGTGCTCAGCGTCCGTCCTGTCCTGAGCGTGCTCGTGGCATCCTGTGCATTGTGAGGTCTGGGTCTGGCACTGTCCTGTGGCCGTCTGCCCCTGCAAGCTGTCATGACAGCTGCGGCAGCGGATGGCGGCGTGGGGGCCGGCGCTAATCAAGAAGCACAGGTCGTGCTCCGCGAAGCGCCCGTTTTCGAACGTCCACGACGAGTGGCAACGCTGGCACTGCTGGTCGAAGCCGGCCTGCACATGATCTACGCTGGTGAGGGCGGCGCTGTCATAGTCATCGCTGTGGCAGCGCATGCAGCTCGCGCCCGCCCGCACGAATCCACGCCCAAACGTGTCGCTGTGGCACTGCTCGCAAGGAATAGCGGCGTGTGCGCCCGACAACGGGAAGACGGAGCCCTGGTGGGCGTCGGCGTCATAACGGCTGGCCCAAGGCCGTAGCCCCTCGCCCCCGCTCAAGCCCGTCAGCTCGGGGCTCTGAGCATGGCAGCTGTCGCAGCCTTGGCCCAGCTCACCGCGATGCGGGTCCAGATGACAGGTATCGCAGGCCCTGGACAGGGGTCGTGACAGGTCATTGCCATGACAGGAGGCGCAGCGCGCCTGCTGATGCCGGCCCTGAAGCGCCCAGCCGACCTGTGCATGGTCGAAGCGCGCCGGCGCCCAGCCGGTGGCTGCGTGGCAATCTTCGCAACCTGTATTGCTCTTTTTGCCCGCGACCAACATGTCGCTGAAGACCCCCTCGTGATAGTCGGCGTGGCAAGCCTCGCAGGCCATTGGCAATGGGCGGTAGCGACGTACCGGGGCCGTCTTATCCCCCACTGGCAGGTGACACTTATTGCAGTCCGTTGTGGCGTGCTTGCCCAACAGCAAGAAGCGGGCGGTCTCATGAGAGAACGTAGTCTCGCTGAAGGCCGCCGTCGTGTGGCATCTCTCGCAATCCGTCTTGCCCTTTACGTCCGCAAACTGCCCGAAGTGCGCATCAACGTGACAATTTGTGCACTCAGTGCGCATGGGCCGGTAGACCACGGCCGCCGCCTTCTTCGGGGCCACGTGGCAAGATGAGCAGGCCGCGTCCTTATGGGCGCCGGTGAGCGGGTAACGCGTGTCCTTGTCGTGGTCGAGCCGCACCGTGGACCAGGCCGCGACCTCATGGCAGCCCTCGCAACCCTGCTCTTTGACGCGGGCCTGGAGCTGGCCTGCGTGCACATCCTCATGGCACTCAGCGCAGCGCCGAGCGGGCAGGTCGAAGACTCGGGTGCTCACTTGGTGGCTTCGTTTTCGGCGCTTGAGGGCCCGGGCCAACCTCCGGCTGGGCCTTTTGACCCTGAGCGATGCAGTATGGCAGCGCGCACAGGCCACCGCCACGTGGCCGCCCTGTAGAGGATAGGCCGTGGCGGCATGGGCTGCGTCATCAAAACGTGCTGGCAAGAAACCTTGCACATCGTGGCAGGCGCGGCAGTCCCCGTCGACCTGACCCTGGTGACCGTCAAGATGGCACGCGTCGCATCGGTCGAACTTCAGGCCGCGAAAGACCTTCTTGGACTTGCCGAGCGGGCGGTGACAGGCATCGCAGGCGACGTGTTTGTGCAGCCCTTCAAGCGGGTAGCGGGTCGAATCATGAAAGCTGGCCTTCGTAGACTTCTTAGTCTTGATGCGGTCCCAGCCGGCCTCCGAGTGACAGTCTGTACAACGACGCCCGAAGCGGCCTCGGTGAGGGTCCTCATGGCAGTCGGTGCAGCGGGCAAACTCCAGCGGCCGATACAGGGCAAACTCACTGGAGACGGGTGCCGGGAAGGCCCCGGTCGGTGTCTTGGCGTCCTGCTGCGCTTCATGGCAGTCCTCGCAACCCACCTTTCGGTGTTTGCCCTTGAGCGCAAAGCGGGCGTCCTTGTGTTCGAAGCCCTTGGCGGGTTTAAAGGCCCGCTCGTCATGGCAGCCTTGGCACTTATTGGACAGCTGCCCGCGGTGCTCATCGAAGTGACACGCGTCGCAGCGGGTCTTCAGGCCGAGAAAGGTCTTCGCCTTGTTCTTTCGAGCCAGTAGCTTCTTCACACCCTTGTCGAAGATGAGGCGCGGCTCGTGGCAGGTCCTGCACTTGCTCTTGAGGTGGGCCCCCTTGAGGCTCCAGCCCGCCTCATCGTGGTCGAAGCTCTCCGGCTTCCATCGGATCATGCCGTACTTGCGGCCCTTGTGATCGTGATGGCAGCGCGCGCAGTTCTTGGCCTTCACCGGGGCTGCGCCATGGTAGCCCTTTCCCTGGGCAACCCGGCCCTTGAGCTCCGTGTGGCACTCCAAGCAAAGGGCGCCAGACAGCTCGCCGCCCCGGGGATGGCA
>Ga0193954_1001892_pt1 | contig 10311 bp, 8 predicted proteins | sample BB_5_MG_FD_140340 | JGI IMG/M metagenome (GOLD analysis project Ga0193954, IMG submission 140340) | Microbial mat bacterial communities from the Broadkill River, Lewes, Delaware, United States - BB_5_MG | ecosystem: Environmental > Aquatic > Freshwater > River > Microbial mats | place: USA...
GCCCGCCTCGTAGCGGGGCGGTTTCGTGCAAAAGTGCGAGGGTCTAGCGCACGAGCGTGCTATCTTGTCGGTTCGATGCACCGGTTTTTCGCTCTCGTTGCCGTCGCCTCCTTCTGCCCCACGGCTTCGGCGTGGGCTCAGGACGCGGATCTGGACGCTGCGGCCGATGTCGTAGACGCCGCGCCTTGCGATGGTGGGGCCGCGGGTTGGGCTTTCGCACCGGCCGAGGGGCAGATGGGCACCCTCTTCTTCGAGGACCAGTGGCCCGCGGTCGAGGATGAGGACTTCAACGACCTTGTGCTGGGCTACAATTACCGGGTCGCGTTGGACGCCCAGGGCCTCGCGGTCGCGATCACCGCCACCTTCGACGTCTTGGCGGTGGGTGGTGACTTCAATAACAGCCTGAACCTGCATCTGCCCGTGGCCACCGCCGCTGTGCAGGGCGTGACGCTGCAGATCGATGCCCAGACTGCCACGGCCCTTCAGCCTTCAGGTACGGACTCCGAGCTGACGGTGGCGTTGGTATCCAACCTGCGCAGCCTCTTTGGCGGGGTCAGTGGGCCCATCAACGTCAGCGGTCCTGCGTTGCAATCAGCCTTGTTCACAGTGCAGGTCGCGCTGAATCCCACCGCGATCGATATGAGCGAGGCGCCCTTCGATATCTTCATTGCCCGCACCTCAGATGCCAGCCATCAGATCCACCGAAGCCCCTACGCGGGCACCTCATCGATGGACCAGAGCCTGTTCGGCACCGCCGATGATAACTCCGGAGCCGGCCGCTACTTTGTAGATACGCGCAACCTGCCTTTCGTGCTCGAAGTGCCAGCGGCCACGCCCTACACCCAAGAGGGGGTCTCCATCGCCAGCCTCTTCCCAAGGATCTTGAACTTTGCGGCTTCGGGTGGCCTGAGCGATGCCGACTACTACCAGTCCCAGGTTGATGGCACGGCGGCCTATGCTACGCCGACGGCGGTGCGTGCACCCACCTCACCCAGCGTCGATACGAGCTGCTTGCCGGCCAGCTGCCTGGCTGCCCAGGCGGCCGGGGCCACGCAGTCTGGCCGATACCTGATCACTCCCGGCGGTCTCGCGCCGCTGGAGGTGCACTGCAACATGACGGACCACGGCGGTGGCTGGACCCTGTATACCGCCATTCCCGCCTCCGGTGGTCTGGGTGGTGCGGGCGTCGTGCCTCTGGGCGGCAATGGGTACCTTCCCGGCGCCTACACTCAGGCTCTAGCTGTGGCGGGTTCGCAGGTCTACTTGCGCACCACGACGAACCACGGGCGCTACATCATCAGCACCCCTAATACGACGCCCATCGTGCAGCTGCGAAATCTTCGTACTTTGAGCGCCAACCCCTCGGGACATAGTGATGCGCACTGGTCGGGGCCCATGCTGGCTCAGATGTGGTACAACTGCGGGTCGACCGGCAACTACCCGTATGTCTACTGGGCTTGCAATAACTCCAACGGGCTTCACTTCAACCTGAGCTGGTCCAAGTGGGTCTACGCCGCGGGCACCGAGCCCATGGAAGCCTGGGTGCGCTGAGCCCTGGGTCTACATCGAGGCGTCTTGCACGATGCGCCAGCCGGCGGCGGTCTGGTGCAGCACGATCAGCGCGTGCCCAGATGCCTGCGATTCTGCTTTTTGGATCTTCCACTTGAGCGCGATGGAGGCGGTCTCTTTGCCGTAGCGAGTCTCGATGGGCTCAAAGCTCAAGACTCCTCGCTTTTCGGCGGTATCGTACTTGGCTTGGTATCGCGCGAGAATCTGCGCCCGTCCCTGGTGCACCCCGCTGGGCGAGATGAAGGTCGCATCCTCTGCGTAGACCGCGCAGAACCCTTCAAGGTCCCCTTGATTCCAATCCTCAGCCTGGCGATCGAGTAGGGCATCCAGCCCCGCCTCAGGTCCCGCGTCGGGCGCCTGGGGCTTGGCATGGGCGCAGGCCGTGAACAGGCCAAGCAGCAATATCGGGGCGATACGGGCACGAATCATCGTGCGCAGCATAGCAGCGGAAATAGATCTGGGTGCTCGTACGTCTGGTGCTTGCAGGAAGGGCCCGAGCCACCCGCGATCAATCGCTTGCGGGGGCCGATAAGGGCGTCTAGGTTTGTCACATGGATACCGCAACGCGAGAGCTGAGCTTCGAAGAACTGGGCCACATTCAACTCGGGCCCGAAGAGGAGCCGCCATTGGAGATGACCGCCAAGGCCATCGAGATGGTGCAAGAGGCCATGCAGGCGGAGGACCTGGTCGACCACGGCCTTCGGGTCTACGTGCAGGGCGGCGGCTGCTCTGGCCTACAGTACGGGCTCGATTTTGATGATAAGCCCCGCGTCGGAGACCTGGAGATGAAGTTTGGGGCCCTGACGGTCTACGTTGACCCCATCAGCGCCATGCACCTTGAGGGCACCACCGTGGACTACGTGATGGGCATCTCGGGCGCTGGCTTCAAGTTCAATAACCCGGGCGCCAAGAACACGTGCGGTTGCGGCTCCAGCTTCTCCTAACCTCTGTGATCGCGGCGGGGCTTTGGGCCCCGCCCGCGCTCGCGAAGGACAAAGGCCCCCAGTGGAGCCGCGACGAGATCCGTCGCATCTTCGCCCAGATCCAAAACGCGGCCCGCGCACCCTCTGTGCAGGCCAAGGATATGGGCATCGCCCAGACGGCCGGCACGGCTTACAAGATCACCGCAAAGCCCGGCGAGAACGTCGAGGCCTATTCGAAACGTATCTTGCGTTCGCGCCGGCCCGACTATCCCAACGTGAAGAAGGGCCAGTGGCTGACCGCGCTGACCCAGCACCTGTACAAGGACCTGTCCAAGCGTTGTCAGTTTGTGGCGCGCTTCGAGACCAAGCGCGACAGTCGTCGCTATTTTGAAAGCATGGCCCAGCAGACCGCCCAGGTGGCGAAGCAGCTGGAGTCGCAGCTGGTGCTGGTGGTCGACGGCCTCGAAAAGGGCACAGAGCCGCTGCCCGCGGTGGGCGGCGCGCCATCCACAGAGATCGGGGTACAGGCGCGGGTGCACAGCGGTGGTGTGGTGACCGTGCAGCGCCTCGATCGGGTGCGCTTCGAAGGGCACCAGCCCCCCGACGACCGCCCGCGCACTAAGACCGGGGCGCTCAAGGAGCTGTACAGCTCTCAAAAGCAGTTCAATCAGTTTGCCCAGACGATCGGTAAATACGACCGAGCCCATCGAGAGACCATCGGCCACGTGCAGGTGCTCATCCCGGCCTCATACCCAGCCATCTACCTCAACGAGATAACGCGGGCCGCGGTGGAGGCGGGCATGCATACGCTGCATCTCAAGACGATGACGAAGCGCGGTGAGCTGAGGCAGCTCAACTTGGCCCTCAACAAACAAAGCTCAAAGAAGCGACGCCGGAGCAAAAAGCGACGCGCGAAGTATGTCAAGATGACTTGCGATGACCAGCAGCTGATGAGTAAGTGCGCCGCGCGGCTCAAGCGCGCCGAAGACAAGGGCACCGTGCTCTTCCAGGCCTCCTGAGCCAGCTACAGCGCCTGTGTGCCCTCTAGGTGGGCGCGCACACCCACCGAAATTGTCTGCCTCAAAAAGCTCACGCCCGCGGTGCTGAACTGATTCGCGAAGAGCCCATAGTTCAGCTCGATATCGACGATGTCGCTTACCGGCCGTCGCAGTTGGATGCGCAGGCTGTTTTGGTTCTCGTCATCCTCGGCGAGGAACTTCGTATCGGTGACGCTCACGCCATCGTTGATCTGCAAGGTAGCCATCACATTGCTCGTCAGGCGCCACCAGGGCAGGGCCCAGGTGAGGTTGCCGTAGACGCGGTGGCGGTTGATGTTCTCAAAGTCTCCGTTGGAGCGTTGCAGCCTCAGCAGGTAGCCGCCGCGCACCAGCACGGATCCCTTTCTGAAACGTAGGCCCAGGTTGATCTGGCCCTCGTTGTCTCGGCGTTGTCCTGCGGGGGTGCACTGGATGCCTTGGCTGGCTTCGAACGCCGGGTCTTCGCAGAACAGAAGCAATGGCGGGGCGTTCGGATCCACCGTCGACAGGCCCTGCACTAGCGCATTGCCGCGGTATCGGCGGTGCGCGATGGTGCCGCGCGCGAACAGGGACAGGCCGGGCGTGGGCGCGTAGGTTGCGTGCAGGAAGGCTTGCGCGCCCCAATAATCGAAGCGGCTCTCATTGTAAAAGCGGAAGCTGCGTACGTCGGCTCCGAGATCCAGACGAAGGCCCTTCACTAGGCGAATTCCCAGCTGAGTGGAGGCTAGGCCCAGATTATAGTCTCGCAGCTGGGCACGGATGCGGCTGGCTTTGAACCAACCGGACAGCCCCAGGTCCACCCGGTCCCCGAGCCGGTGCTGGCTGCCCAGCGTGAGGTTATGGGTCAGCAGATCCTCGGTAGCCTGTTCGAAGAAGCGCTTGGCCCCGAGCACGTATCCGCCATAGATCTGGTGGCTCTTGCCGATTTGCAGGTTGGTTTGCGCATCCAGGAGCAAACGCATCAGCCCATCGTGTACGGACTCCGTAGGTCGAGAGGCCCCCAGGAAGACGTTCTGAAGGTCTCCAGCGACGGCGCGTTTGGCATTTGTATCCCACTCGGCCCCGGTGCTGACTTGGGCCGAAGCCCACAGGGACCCCCACTTCGTCTCGGCTTGGGGCGCAGGCCCGCTTGCGGACGCCCCGAGCACCAAGAGCAACAGGACTGAGGACATCAGCGGTTGAGGTCGCGCGCTTCGTCGGCTTCGATGCTGCGGGCGCGCTGCCGAATGCTCGCCGCCTGGGCCGCGAGGAAGCCATCGAGATCCTCAAGCTCCGCGATGAGGCGCTGCAGGGTCGCGAGGTCCAGATCTTGGCCTTCCAGCTCCGACACACGCAGATTCAACAGCAGATCGGCGTTGATGTCTCGGGCCACCGAGGGTGCGTTGGCCTCTGGGCTGACCACGGTGGGGCTCTGCACTGCGCCCTTATTGCCCAAGGTATCGTCCGTGACGGCGGTGCCGGGGCCATTCGTGCCGGTATTGAGGTTGGGGTCGACGGTATTGCCCACGCTCTGTGGAGGATTCGTCGTATTGGGCACATCGGTGCCCCGACCGCCCGAGAAGCTCTCGTTCTGGCTGTCGGCGCCCGCGCTGGGCCCCTCGGCGGCGGTGGTCTGCAACGTGGCCCCTCGATTGTTCGGCTGGCGCGTCACTCGGTCGCTTCGTGCCTCTTCGTCGAAGATGCGCACGTAGGTGTCGAAGTCACGGGCGGCGCGCGCGATCTGCTGCTCTTGGCGAGCCTCGCGAAGCAGGGAGGCGAGGGCCTGGCGCTTCTGTCCGAGCTTGTCGCGGGTATCCTCGACGAAGTCGGCCTTTTCATCGAGCTCGCTGGGCCCGTCGAGCGGCTCGACCTGGACCTGGTACTTCGACCAGTCGCGTCGGGGTGTGGCACGCGTATCTTCGAGGGCGGAGAGCGTGTCGCGCAGGGCCTTACGGTCGTCGCGAAGCTGGTTGATGCGGCGCGCGGCCGCCTTGCGATCTGCGAGGCTGCCCGCCTTGAGCTTGGGCACCAGGCTGCGGATCTCCTGGTCGATGCGTCCCACGCTGCCGCGCACCGTGCGCTGCACGTTGGCGCGGGCCCGACCGACTTGGCTCAGGGCGGCCTCAAGCTGGTGCTCGGCGGCCAATGAGGCCCGCAGCAGCCGTTGCAGCTCGCCCCCGGGCGGACCCTGACGTTTGAGGGCCGTGATGCGGCCGGCCAGCTCACCGTGGCGGGCCCGAGTGCGGGCGAGCTCGCGGCGCGCGGCTTGCCAGACATCGAGGCGCTGACGCGCGCTGGATACGAGGGTACTCACGGAGGCGGCGGGGGTGCCGGCCTGAGCGCTGGCGGCCCCAAGGGGCAACATCACAGTCAGCCCCAAAATGATCAGTGCGCGCCGCATCGCTGGGCCCAATTCAAAGCAAGCATCATACCGATCTCCGGACAGCCGGCAGAAGGGCCTTTTTCTGTTCGTGATCCTCAAAACTCTGAGACTCGTGGCGGGTTGGGCACACGATTTTCGCACACCCGTCAGGAGTCCGACTCCAGGTCCCGCCCTGCGACGGTGCCGATGCCGTACTTCTCCAGCTTGTAGTACAGCGCGCTGGTCTTGATCTTCAGCCGACGGGCGGTCTCGGTCTTGACCCCCCCCGACTTGTCGTAGGCGTCCAAAATCATCTGGCGCTCGGCCGCCTCGAGAAAGTCATTGAGCCCGATATCCCCGGCGGGCAGCCGAAAACCCTCGCTCTTAGGCGTGGCCCCCGAGACCTGCACGGGCAGGTCTTCGGTGCGGATCTCCGGGGCCTCGGCGAAGACCAAGGCCTGCTCGATCACGTTCTCCAGCTCTCGCACATTGCCGGGATAGTGGTAGGCCAGCAGGTGGGTCTCGGCGTCCTCGGTCAGGCCCTGAATCTCCGGGTTAATGCGCGCGCGCAGCTTGTCCACGAAGTGGCGGGCCAGGGGGATGATGTCATCGGTGCGCTCTCTCAGGGCAGGCAGGGGGATCGGCACCACATGTAGGCGGTAGTACAGGTCCTCACGAAAGCTGCCTTGCTCCACCATCTGTTTGATGTCGCGGTTGGTCGCGCTGATGACACGAACATTGACCTTCACGGGGCGTTCGCCGCCGACGCGATCGAACTCCTTTTCTTGGAGTACCCGGAGCAACTTTACTTGCATGCTCGCCGGCACCTCACCGATCTCATCCAGGAATATCGTGCCGCCATCGGCGAGCTCAAAGCGGCCGAGCTTTCTCTTCACGGCTCCGGTGAAGGCGCCCTTTTCATGGCCGAAGAGCTCCGACTCCAGGAGCGTCTCGGGGATGGCTCCGCAGTTGACTCGAATGAGTGGTCCATTTGCTCGCGTGGAGCGGCGATGCAGGGCGGTGGCGACAAGCTCCTTGCCGGTGCCGGATTCGCCGCTGATGTGCACATTCGTATCGCTCTTGGCGATCTTGTCGATCATGCGGAACAAGCGCTGCATGGCCGCGCTCTGGCCGATGATGCCTTCAAAGCGGTCTGAGCTGAGGTCTGGCGTGTCCCGGTGTTCGCGTGCGCCGGACAGGACTTGAGTCGTGGCCTCCAGCCGCTCGGCCGATGCCCGCAGCGTGCGCCACTCAAGGGCCTTGTCGACGCGCACGCGCAACTTGTCCGTCGATACAGGCTTTTCAACGTAGTCCTGAGCGCCGATGCGCATCGCTTCGACGGCGGTCTCCACGGCTGCGTAGGCGGTGACGATGATGACCGCGATGTCCGGGTCGTGGGCCTTGACCGCCTTGAGCACGCCGACCCCGTCGAGGCCGTCCATCTTGAGGTCGGTGAGCACGAGGTCGACCGGCGCTTGGGTGAGTAGCTTTACGCCTTCATCGCCGCTGGGCGCCTGTTGCACATCGTGCCCCATGCGCTCGCATACCGCGGCCATGCCCTCCCGCATGGTGTCGTTGTCATCGATGACGAGGATGTGGGCCATGCCTTAGCCCCTGTATCACGAGGGCAGGTAGGGGAGCGACAGGACGAACTGCGCGCCACCCAGCTCGGCCTCTTGCACCCTGATTTGGCCGCCGTGGGCCTCCGCCGTCTTCTTGCTCAGGGCCAGACCGAGGCCGGTGCCCTTTTGCTTAGTCGTGAAGAAGGGCGTGAAGATCTCGACGCGTTTGTCGGCGGGCACGCCGGGGCCGTTATCGCTGACGGTGATGTGCAACTCGTCGTCGGCCACCGTGGCCGCGAGCTGTACCTGGCCCGAGTCTGCGGGCGCGGCCTGGACTGCGTTGCGCACCAGATTGAGCACGGCGCGCTTGAGGCTCTCGGGATCGGCGTTGGCGCTGAGGGTCTGGGGCACGTCGAGGCTGACGGCCACACCGCGATCCGTGGAGTCGCGCTCCACCAGCGATACCACCTCGAAGCAGAGATCAAAGACCGACAGGCTGCGTGGCTCGGGCGCCCGCTTGCGTGCGAAATCTAAGAAGTCATTCACCACCCGGGACAGCGTGCCCAGCTCCCTGAGGATCTTCAGCACGTGCTTTTGGCGGGGGTCGTCCTCGAGGTCCTCCTTGAGCAGACCACCGAAGAGCTCAATGCCCCCCAGAGGGTTACGCACCTCGTGGGCGATTCCGGCGAGCATGAGCTGCATCTCTTCATCGCGGCTCTTCAGCGAGGCGGCCATGGTCTGCATCGTCTGGGCCAGCACTTCGGCCTCCAGGGGGCCGCCCGAGGGGATTTTGGTATCCAGTTCACCACCGCCGATGCGTTCCGCGGCCTCCGAGAGCGCTGAAAGGGGCACCGCAACACGTCTTGCGGAGACGGAGGCCGCGATGAGCAGCAGCGTCAGGCCCAACCCCGCGACCGCGGCCATCGTCGTACGCATCTGGTCAATGGCGTCGGTGTAGCTCGCGGCGGCTGCGACCCCCGTGTAGCCAACCACATCGCCCTCTGCGCTGCGCAAAGGGGCGTAGCCGGTCTTATAGGAGCGGCCATCCGAGCCCGAAAAGAGCACCGAGGCCGCGCTCTGGCCCGCGTGCACCTGCTCCAGCTCGGGGCCGTCAAAGCGTGCCCGGGTATACTCATCGCCCACCGCGCCCGTGGCCTTGGTATCGATGAGCAGCCGCGAACCCTCGCTCGCAACAACGAAGACCCTCGCGACCTCTGTGGACTCTCCAAGCTCCGTCAACTTGGCCTTCGTTCTCTTGGCAAGCCGGCTGTCATCATCGCCCGCCTCGAGCAGGAGCACTCGCGGGCTCACGACGTTGGCTGCAGCCTGAGCCACCGCGCAGAGGCGTTCCGCCAGGGCCCGCTCCAGGGCTCGGCGGGCGACGAGATCGGCCATGAAGGCGAGCGCAGCCATGGCAACCAGCGCGGGCACCACGAGGGCGATGAAGAGCTGCTTGCGCAGAGGGGGGGTGGCCGGGAGGGGGCCCATCCGCCGCAGACTGTCACGACCTAGGGGGCGGTGTCGCCCCCCAAGCCGTAGAGGTGTCGAGGCTAGGGGTTGGTGAAGTAGTAGATGGTCAGGTGCGGGTGCTCCCAGGTGAAGCTGTGCTCCTTGGTGCGCACGTCTACGCCATTGTTGCCGGTCGGCTGGATCGCCAGGCCGAGGTTGCTGGTCGGGTCATTGGACCACTGTTGCACCTGGGGGGTTAGGTCCACGCTCTGAACTCCGATGCCTCCGGATACCGTGGCGAAGCCTGCGGATAGATCGCCAGCGTCCACGCCCGGGCTGGCCCCGAAGGTATTGTAGGTGGTGCTCTCGTCCCAGGGCACCAAGACCTCATGTATCGAACCGGAGTGGCCGGAGTCGGTCACCCAGTAGCGCAAGAATGCTTGCGCAATCTCCGCGCCTGCCGGCACGGGGCCCCCCTCTGAGGAGAACAGCCCGCCCATTAGCAGCAGGTAGGTATTGGACTGCCCGCTGGTGCTGGGGTCGTCATTATCCCATCCGGCCGCCTGCTCGCCCCCGTGGGGCGTGGTGGGTGTGCTCTCTGCCAGGTAGGTGTCGAGGGAGCCGAACCAGCCATAACCGTGCTCGGAGCCCTCACGGGTCACGGGCTCACATTGCTGGCTGCGGGGGCGGCAAGCGGTATTCGTGGGGCATGTGGCAAGGCATCCTGCCGGAGGCGTGTAGTTGATGGTCAGCTTGGGCCGGCTGGTATTGCCGCCGCCGTACTCACTGGACCGGACCTGCACACCATCGGAGGCGGTGGGCAGCACGATCCAGCCGCGGTTCGCGGATGGGTTCTGGCTCCACGCGGCGAGGCTGGAGGTTACGTCCACCGTCTGCACGCCGCTGGCCCCGCCGATGGTGTTAATCAACGCGCTGTACTCGGAGGGGTCCGCGCCGCTGTCGCCACCGTAGGTATTGTAGGTGGTGCTCTCGTCCCAGGTCACCGTGGCCTCGTGCAGGTTGCCCGCGCCGCCCGGGTTGAAGACCGTGAACTCCAGCGTCGCTGAGTTGATGGTGGAGCCCTGAGGCACCAGGCCACCCTCGGTGTCGAAGAGGCTGCCCATCTTAATGAGCATCATGTTCTGTAGGCCCGAGCTGCTCGGGTCGTCGGCGTCCCACTCCGCGTCCGCGAGCCCACCCTTGGCGGTGTTGGCGTCGCTTTCGGCGATGAAGGTATCCAGCGTGCCTGCGTAGCCCGCGACCCCCTCCTGATACACCGTGGTGAAGCTACTGCTCGCGACGCATTGGCCGTTGGCGGGGTCGCAGGTTTGGTTGCCAGTGCATGTGACGGCCGCGTTGCCGCAGGTGCCGGCGTTGCAGGTGTCGGTGGTACAGTTATCACCGTCATCGCAGTCCGCAGCGGATAGGCA
>Ga0193954_1001894_pt1 | contig 10310 bp, 7 predicted proteins | sample BB_5_MG_FD_140340 | JGI IMG/M metagenome (GOLD analysis project Ga0193954, IMG submission 140340) | Microbial mat bacterial communities from the Broadkill River, Lewes, Delaware, United States - BB_5_MG | ecosystem: Environmental > Aquatic > Freshwater > River > Microbial mats | place: USA...
GCTATAGAGCGAAGTGGCTTAGCTAAAGAAGATATTGATATGGTCGTTTGTGCAACAATAAGCCCTGATTATTTCTGTATGCCATCTACTGCTACAATCATCTCAACAAAACTTGGACTTAAAAATGTTACAGCATTTGATATTTCTGCTGCATGTACAGGTTTTGTTTATATCCTCTCAATTGCAAAAGCATTCATAGAATCAGGCATGAAAAAAAATGTTCTTATAATTGGTGCTGAGAAGTTATCTGCTATAACTGATTATAGTGATAGAGGAACTTGTATCCTTTTTGGAGATGGTGCTGGAGCTGCTATTATTAGTGCAACTGATAACAAAGATGAAGCTATTATTGATATTCATACTGGTGCAGATGGTGAGTATGCAGACCTTCTTATGACTCCTAATGGTGGTAGTGGTTCTGTTCACGATTCACTTGACCAAGAAGCATCTAGCTGTTTTATGCAGATGAAGGGGAATGAAACTTTTAAAGTAGCTGTTCGTACACTTACAAAGGATGTAGTTGAAATTTTAAAAGAAAATAACATTCAAAGTGAAGAGATTAAACACTTTGTTCCGCATCAAGCAAACTATCGCATCATCAAAGCTGTTGGAGATGCCTTAAAGCTAAAAGAAGAGCAGATTGTTTTAACTGTTGCAAAATATGGTAACACATCGGGTGCATCTATTCCTATGGCTATCAATGATATTTATGAGCAGGGCAACCTTAAATCTGGAGAGCTTATGCTTTTAGATGCTTTTGGTGGGGGATTAACTTGGGGTTCAGCCCTTGTCCCATTTTCACCATTAAAATAATTTTTCAAAATTGAGAATTTTAATTATGAAAAAAACTTATATAAACTACACATTTTGTAGGGCGTTAAATTCTCTTTTGTAAAAACCTTCTGCAGGTGGTAATTTTAGCTGTGCATCTCTTAATTTTTCTCCCCACATTGGGTTTGGAAAGTAAGAATCTTCTTCAAATCTTGCCATAACATGTATGTGAACTCTTGGTAGCATGTTTGCAAAAGATGCCATATTTATTTTTGTAGGATTGTAGTAGTTCTTCATTTCATACTCAACTATGTCATAAACATTCCAAAGTCTGTTTCTTAACTCTTTTGGAACATCACCCAACTCTATGTATGGTTCTTTTGTGAAGATTTTTAACCAAGGAATTTCACTCTCTTGTTTTTCTATATAAATTTCATTATCTTCATAGATTAGTAGATGCATTTAAAATCCTTTATAAAAAGAGAGGATACTAAGCAAACCAGAGTTTGCTTAGTTGGTGGTTTATATTAACCTCTATGTCTGTTAGAACTTCCGCTTGAGCGAGTTTTATCACGGTTTCCACGATAACCACCACCTGAACGGCTACGCTCAGATCCACTACCTGAACGAGGTTTATTTCCACGGTAACCACCGCCACTTCTTCCACGAGAACCACCTCTACCACGAGATTGTCCACCTCTTTTAGCAGCACGAGCTAGAATAGCATCTATCTTATCAGCAGGAATACCTATGTGATTTGGACCTTTTATATCTTGTTGATCTAGTAGCATTGAGATAAGTTTGTAAGCCATTTGCTCTTCATCAATATCTTCACGTAGTCTATCTAAAACCTTGTGAGCTTCATCGTAAATTTTATGATCTTCAACTTTTTTAACTAGAGTTTCAATAGTAGAGCTTCTTAAGTCATTTTTACTTGGAACATAAGCATGACCCATTGAAGTTCCTACTTTTTGTTTAATACGTTGAAGCTCCTTAAACTCTAGAGGAGTTAAAAGTGTAATAGCTTTACCTTTTGTACCTGCACGACCTGTTCTACCGATGCGGTGAACATAAGACTCAGGGTCAAAAGGAATGTGATAGTTGAAAACATGAGAGATGTTATTTACGTGAATACCACGAGCAGCTACATCAGTAGCAACAAGTACTTTTACAGAGTTGTTTTTAAAACCTTTAATAACTGTCTCACGTTGACGTTGTTCCATATCTCCATGAAGACCATTTGCTAAGTAACCAGCGTTTGATAAAACATTTGAGAGTCTATCTACTTCAGATTTTGTTCTACAAAATACAACTGATTTTTTAGTATCTTCTGCATCCATAAGACGGATAATAGCATCGTCTCTCTCAGACTCTTCGATTACGTAGTAGAGTTGTTCAATATCTGTATTTGTAGTTTCGCCTTTTGTGATAGATACAAACTCAGGGTTATCTAAAATACGCTCAGCTAAAAGTTTAATTGGCTTAGGCATAGTAGCTGAGAAGAGTAGTGTTTGACGAGAAGTTGGAAGGTATGAGAAGATTTCATTGATATCATCTAAAAATCCCATATCTAGCATCTCATCAGCTTCATCAAGTACAACTACGCTTGGTGTGAAATCTTTAATCATATCTTTTTTCAAAATATCTAATAAACGACCTGGTGTAGCAACAACAACGCTTGCCCCACGCTCAATAAGGTCTATTTGACGTTTATATGAGCTACCGCCATAAACTGTAACAGTTCTAGCATTTATGTTTCTACCGTACTTAAATAACTCATCACTAACTTGAGTGGCAAGTTCGCGAGTTGGAGTGATAACTAAAATCTCTACTCCATTTTTTACATCGATGTTGTTTAGTGCAGGAAGACCAAAAGCTGCTGTTTTTCCTGTTCCTGTATGAGCTTGACCTACAATGTCACGACCTTGTAAAACTAGGGGAATAGCTGCTGCTTGGATTGGACTTGGAGTTACAAATCCAGCTTGTTTTATACTTCTAAGTATATCTTTGTTTAGACCTAAATCATCAAATGTGATTAGGTTCTCGTCTGAGGGTTTGTTTTCTTGTGTTTGTGCATTTTCTTGCATCATTATCCTTTAAAATGTAAGGAGATGATACAAGTTTGTCAGTTTGTCAATAGCATCTTCCCCTTAAACAATTTGGCGAAGTATATCTAAATAAAACAAAGATTAGCTTGAAGTTGATTATACTTAAAATAATTTAAGTTTATATTGTGTAAATAACAGTGCGATTACGACCTGATTCTTTGGCTTTGTAAAGGGCTTTGTCAGCTCTTTGTATAATAGTGTTTACATCTTTGTCATCGTCTAATGTTGATATACCGATACTAACTGTATAACTTATTTCATTATTTTCAACTATAACTTTAGAAGAAAATATTTTTTTACGGAATCTCTCTGCAAAGACAAAAGCACCCTCGCTAGTAGTCTCAGGAAGCATGACAATAAACTCTTCTCCTCCAATTCTTGCTACTATATCCAAGCTTCTTGCCATCTCTAATGAGATAGATGCGAAGTGTTTAAGAACTTCATCTCCTACTGCATGACCATAGTTGTCATTAATCTTTTTAAAATGGTCAATATCGATCATCAAAAAGCTTAAATCGCTTTTATATCTGTTTGAGCGTTCTAGCTCTTTTTGTGAAAGTTCTTGAAATTTACGACGATTAAGTGTCCCCGTTAGTGAGTCTATAGATGCAAGTTCTTCAAGTTTGATGTTTTTTTTCTGATGTCTTAAAATCTCTAACTCTTTTTGACTTAGATAAAGTTGAGTATAAATGTCACCTTTTAAAAGTTTTTGTCTTGTCATCTCATAAGCATCGTACATATATGCTAACTCATCTCTGTTTGTGTTTATGGGAGAGAGCCTCAATGCTCTTCCTCCAGTGGCTAAGTCTTCCATAGCGTTTTTTAACTGATATATCTGAAACTTTGTACTTGTTCTAAAAGTGTATAAAATAGATAGAGTAATGATTAATATAGTAGTTGCAAAGATAAGCCACAAAATGAAGTTGATAATAGTATCATTGATTCCTTCTTCTATTAGAATATTGATATCATATAAAAGTTCATCTTCAAATATTTTAATATTGTTTATATACTCAGTCATGGAGTTAAACCACACTTGAGAATCAAGATTCTCAAAGTGTTTTATGCCTATGTTTTTTTCATAAAAATATATCTTTTTTGCTACATCTAAGTCTTGTAATTTTTTATTTTTTATTTTTTGTTCTTGGGTGGCTGTTTGTTTAAAATCACTTAAGTAGGCTTTTTGAGACCCCAGTAGTTTAATAAAACTTATATATTCATTCTGTGTGGCATCTTTTTGCTCTATAATCATAGTCCCATAAGCTCTCTCTTGCCCAAGGGCTTCTTTGAGACGTTGAATAGAGGATAGTGTTGCTATATAAGATGATATTTTTTTGTCAAAATTTAAAAATGCTATTTTTGGAGTAATGTTTAAAATGTTTTTGATTGTTTTTGTGTATCTGTTTATAGCAACTACTTGGGATATCTCTTTGTTGTCAATAAGTTTTCTAAGTTCTAACAAAAGTAAAATATCTTTTTTGAACTCTTTTATATGTGGTCTTATAGGCTCAATATTTTTTATTTCGGTAGATTTTATTTTTTTTGTAAATTCATTTATTGCCATATCGACTATTGTTCTTTGGATTTGTAAATCATCTTTAAACTTATCTGAATTTGAAGTTATGTAGCCACTGCTTAAACCTCTCTCTATTTGTATGGAGTGTACAAGTTCATCAATGTTTGAAATAATATATGTTAAGTTAGAAGTATTTTTCATATCTTGATATTTGTTGAAATTGATATATAGCAAAATGCTTCCAAAAAGAAACATTCCTATTAAAGGAGTAAGTGCAGATAGAAGTATTCTTTTTGTAAAACTAAACTTTTCTATGGTTCGTTTTATTATTTTTGGTAATTTATCTTTTTTAGAGTTTTTGTTTTCAACCATGCCATGTTGTTCAAACATTGAAATAGTTGGAATATCTTCTTCTATTATATGATTGAAAAGCCAATCTATAAGAAAAGAACTAATCTCTTGAGCACTTGAGTTGTCTTTATTTGCCTGTGTTAATTTTTCTCTTATTTGAGGTATTTTTTTAGTAAAACTCTCATGCTGTTTTATATGATCTTCTACATCTTTACAATTACATTTTTTAAGAAGTTGCTCTTCTCTAGTGAAGTGTTCTAGGGCGTACTTTTCTAAGTCATCAAACACACTCTCTATATATTTATAAGATTCATCATTGTTGATTGCAAGTGTAAGTTTATTTATAATATCTAAAAGTTTTTTATGGTCATTGTCTATGGCTTTTACTCCAAGACTAAGACCTTCATTCCATTCTATCATGGGAGGATTTTATCATAATATAGTATAATCTAAACATAAAAGAGTTAGGGTCATTTATGGAAATTTTTTTAGTGTTTTTAATGGTTAGTATTGTAGTGATTTTAGTTTTATTTTATCTCTATATAACTACACTTCAGAGTAAAAATGACTTGCGTTTAAGGTATGCAGTACTTAGTAGCAGATATGAAGAAGAGATTGCATCTTCAAAAGAAAAACTACAAATTATGCAAGATGCAAAAGAAGAACTCTCTCGTGAGTTTAAGTTGCTCGCAGATAAGATATTTGAAGATAAATCAAAACAGTTTAACCATACTCATAAAGAAAATTTTGAGATGCTACTTCGTCCATTTCGTGAGCAGATTTCTAACTTTTCAACTCAATCACGTGAACAGTTTACTTATGAAGCAAAAGAGAGACATCTCTTAAAAGACGAACTTATTAGATTAAAAGATATGAACGCACAACTCTCTCAAGAAGCACAAAACCTTACAAATGCACTTAAAGGTGAAAATAAAACTCAAGGCAATTGGGGCGAGATAGTTTTAGAGAGAATCTTAGAAGAGTCAGGTCTTCGCAAAGGCATAGAGTATAAAACACAATCAACGCTAAAATCAAATGAGGGCAAAATCTATAGACCAGATGTTATCATACAGATGCCAAGTCAAAGAGAGATAGTTATAGACTCTAAGGTTTCGTTAGTAGCTTATGAGAGGTTTATAAGTGAAGAAGACTCAGATGCTAAAACACTAGCCTTAAAGGAGCATATAAGCTCTATACATGGACATATTAAAGATTTAAGTTCTAAGAGATATGAAGAGCTAGAAGGTATAAACACTTTGGATTTTGTACTTTTGTTTATGCCTATAGAGGGTGCTTTTTTGTTAGCACTTGAATCTGATGGAGAGTTTTTTAAACGTGCTTATGAGAGCAATATTTTAGTAGTCTCACCATCAACACTTTTGGTTACACTTAGAACAATTGAGCATATTTGGCGTACACAAAGACAAGAAGAACATGCTCAAAAAATAGCAAAAGAGGCTGAGGCTATGTATGAAAAACTTGTTTTGTTTGTTGAGGAGATGCAGAGAATGGGAGTGCATATTCAAAAGGCTCAAGATGCTTATGATACATCTTTTAAAAGGCTAAAAACTGGTAAAGGAAATATCATAAAACGTGCCCAAAATATGGTTGAACTTGGGATAAAACCAAACAAAGTACTAAATATTTCAAGTGAAGATTCCAAATGAAGATAAATGACAAAAAAATCATACCATATCTTATAGTGCTTGTTCCTCTTGCTCTTGTTTTAACGGCTAGTTTTTTTATAACTACTTTTTATATTGAAAAGGTAAATGCTTATTTTCACAAAGTTAAAGAAATTTCTATAAAAGAGCATATTGAGTCTAAAAAATCTAAAAGCGAAATATGGGTAAACCAACTAAATCTACTCTTTGATTATAAGAACAATAGAGTAGATGAAGATATAAAAAAAGAGCTTCAAGTAAGAGTAGATATGGCTTATGAGAGTGCTAGATTTATTTATGAAAAATACAATGGAAAAAGATCAAAAAAAGAGATAAAACAACGCATTATAGATGCACTGAGCCAGATGACATACTCTGCTAAAAAAGATTTTATATTTATAGCTGATTTTAATGGAAAAAACATACTTCCAAGAAGTTCTTTGTTGAGTGAAAAAAATATAAGTGCCTATGAAGATATGGATGGCAGGTCTATAGTTTTAGAAGAGATTCAAAAGGTAAGAAAGTATGATGAGGGTTTTTTACAGAGTAATTTTTACGAAGGTTTAGGGCGACAGATTATATTTGTTAAAAATTTAAATATGTATAACTGGCACATCGGTTCTTGCTCAAATGTAGCAACAAAAAGACAAGATTTAAAGTCAGAACTTTTAGGAATGCTTAAGAGTGTACCAATGGAAAGTGCTGACTTTATGGGACTTTATGATGGCAAGAAGCCTATCTTTTTATCTAAAAAAATGACAAAGTATTTAGGAGAAGCATCATTAAAAATCATTAGCCAAAATCTATCAAAAGAGCCTAAATGGCATAAAGATAAAGTAGATGGCATCTACTACTATTCTAAATATTATGAGCCACTTGATTGGTACTTGGTTTATGGTTTTGAGATTTCAAAAATGAGTACCAAAGAGATAAAAAAACAAAAAGAGTTAGAGAAAATGTTAGATGATGAGCTAGAGTTTATAGTTAAAGCATCAGCATCCATAGTTGTATTTGTTGTAATTATTTCGCTTTTGTTATCTCGAAAAGTAAACCATATATTTTTACAATACCAAGCAGAAGTTCAAAAAAGAACAGATGAGTTAGAAAAATTAAATGAATCGCTAGAACAAAGAGTAGCAGAGGGATTGAAAGCTCAAAGAGAAAAAGACAAGATGCTAATTCAGCAGTCAAAAATGGCAGAGATGGGAGATATGATAAGCATGATAGCTCATCAATGGAGACAACCTTTAAATCAGATGTCTTATCTTTTTATGAATATTGACTCAGCGTATGAGTATAAAGAGTTGACAAAAGAGTACCTTGATGAAAAGCTAAAAGAGGGTAATGAGCTTTTAGAGTTTATGTCTGTAACTATTGATGACTTTAGAAATTATTTTAGACCCGACAAATCTAAAGAGTTTGTTTTAGTAAGTGATGTTGTAAATGCGAGTGTAACTCTTATGCAAAAATCACTAGATGTTAGTGGTGTTGAAGTGGAACTAGAGTCTCAAGGAAGAGAACTTACACACATATACAAAAATGAGTTTATTCAAGTTATGTTAAATCTTATAAAAAATGCTAAAGATATATTGGTAGATAAAAAGATTCAAAATCCAAAAATCACGATTATCTCAAGATGCAAAAAAGATAAACTGATAGTAGAAGTTTGTGACAACGGTGGGGGAATAGATAAAAATATCATAGATAAAGTATTTGACCCATATTTTTCAACAAAAGATAAGCACAACGGCACGGGACTAGGTCTATATATGTCAAAGATGATTATAGAAGAGCATCTAGATGGAAAGCTTAGCGTATTTAACTCAAAAGAGGGTGCTTGTTTTAAAATAGAGATCTAATTTCGTTTTTTAATGCTTTGTTGTTTAACTTAGTATAAAATTGAAAGTTATGAAATCAATGAAAAATAAAATATTATCGGTTCTAATTTTTACATTCGCTTTTTTTGTTATGCATGATTATGTAGTTACAAATCCTTACAGTGAAATAATAAACCATGAATCTATCTGTATGGAGCTTCAAAAGAGTATAGAAGACAAGCAGACTCATATACACGACTCTATACACTCTATTTTTTCTATTAACTTAGAAGATAAATACACTATCTCAGAAAAATTATCAGATGCAAAACCTACAAACAAACTCTTTAGTCTGATTTCTTGCGTAACCTTAGTCCCACAAAGACCACCACTAGCATAACTCTTTTCTTTTTATATACAATATATTTCAAAAAAAGGTTAAAAAATGAAACTCAAACTATTTTTAGTGTTTTTTATCTCTTTAAATGTTTATGCTCAAAATTTATCTCAAATTTTAGAGTCTTTACAAAAGAGTAAAAAAACACTTGCAATTACACAAAAAACTTATGCAAAGATTGCTCAAAGTGAGCTAATAGATACACAAGAAGCACCAGAGTTAACTCTAAATCTATCTCATGCAGATGAGACTAGTCAAGATGGTCAAGAGTATGCGGTTGCTTTGTCTCAAAACTTGTTACAGCCATTTAGTGCAACAAGTAAAAAAAATGCAACACAAGAAGCCATAAAAGCAATCAATCAAAGCAAAATACGTGAACTTAATCTTATCTCATTAGAGGTGGCATCTAGGTATCACTCAGCATGTACTTTAAAAGAGATGAGTACAAGTGCCAAGCTTCTTTTTGAAGAACAAAGTGCTAAAGCGACTCAACTCAAACATGCTTATGAATTAGGCGAAATATCGAAAAAGAGTTTGCTCTTTAACAAGCTAGATTTAGCAAAATTACAACAAAAAGTCTTAACACACAAAAGAGCTTACATAGCAGAGTTTTCGCATCTAAGAGAAGCTGTAGATAGTTTAGAAATCACACAACTATCATGTGATGATTTGCTAGAGATTACAAAAGATGTAGGACTCAATTCCATAGAAGAACATAGTGAGATAAAAAAGATACGTTATGAGCAAAATTCGGCAAAGAGTTTTTATGATGCTTATGACTCAATGTTTAACTCTTTAGCTTATGAGTTAGTCTATGAAAAAGAGTTAGATAAAACGCGTTATACCTTTGGACTTAGTGTTCCCCTTGGTTTTGCAACATCTCAGACTCAAAAACAACAAGCTCAGTATTTGCATAAAAACGCATCTCTACTTGCACAAAAAGAAGCACTTAGTTTTGAGATAAGAAATGCCTCAAAATCGATGCAGTTAAAAGTTGAGGCTCTGTATGATGAGTACACACTTTTAAAAAAAGAGATTTTACCAATGAGTTTAGAGTTAAGAGAACTCTCAAAATCTGCACTCTTAGAAGGCGAGGGGACTATTATGGAGTATCTAGATGCTACTAGGTCTTACTCAGAAAACTTACTACAGATGCTACAAGTCAAACAAAATTATTATTATGAGTTGTTTGAGTTATATAAAAAAGCTGACTTAGATTTAGGAGAAAAATTATGAAAAAATTACTTATAGTATTAGCACTTAGCCTGAGTCTATATGCAACTCAAACTATAGAGATATCTAAAAAACAACAAGATGACTTGGGTATAAAAACTCACAAAGTAGAGATGGTAAACTCTATAGAGATAGGTCCTTATAATGGCAAAGTTACTTTAGATAAAAGAGACATTATCTCTCTTGGCTCAAATGTAGATGCTGTTGTTAAAGAGATTTATGTAAGAAAACTTGAGCATGTAAAAAAAGGTCAAAAGCTCATCGGCATCAGAAGTAATGAGCTTTTAAATCTTCAAGAGAGTTATATAAAAGCTCTTATACAGAGTAACAATATAGATAAGAATTATGACAGAGACAAGAAGCTACAAAAAGATGGAATCATCTCTTATAAAAAACTCTTAGAGTCATTGAAAGTAAAGAGTAGTAGTGACTTAAGGGTTAAGCTAAGTGCAA